>OMDB01000374.1_pt1 | contig 23951 bp, 21 predicted proteins | sample 1645161 | NCBI WGS metagenome assembly OMDB01 (sample SAMEA103958135, study PRJEB25191) | human gut metagenome
GCATAAGTGATAAAACGCAGAATTATAGCAAAGTCACCAAATTGCTAGTTAAGCCTTTCTAATTCTATACTAATATATTTTTTCTGATTTCCAAGAACATCATCCACCTCTTCTTGGCTATCAAACTTTAAAATTAGTGTTCCAATTGCTTCATTTGCTGCTTCGAATCCACCAATCATTGTACCTTCTTTAACCCAAAGATCGCACTCAATAATATTTTTCTTAATATCATTTGAAATCCATAGTTTTTTAAATATTCCAGGTTGATCACTATGGAGAACTATTTCAGCCCAAAAACCATTATATGATTCTTGTTTCACATCATCAACTGGTAATCCAACAGAATACTTAACCATATTTGTTATCATGTCAACACCTGTAGCGTAACGTAAACATTCTGCCAGTCGATTCCCTCCACCTCGTGGAGATAATTCCATAATATAAGCATCTCCATGCATATTCTCGCGTGTTTCAATATTAAAAATGGCTGTTCTCATTTCTAATAAATCTAATAATCTCTGTATTTCATTTGTTAACTCATTCTGATTTTTGGTAGAAATTGTAGATGGCCAACTATATGCAGAAGGTGTATATGGGTTTTTGGCATTATTATCAAAACGCTGACTATTAAATGAAACAAATTTAAGTTTTCCATTTATTGAAAAACTGTCAGTATCTGATGAATATCCTTTTTGAGTAATATAATCTTCAATTATAAATTCATTAGAATGAGAATATGATAATGCATATACAATACTTGACTCTAAATCCTTTGGATTGTCTACACGCATTACACCTTTACTACCTGCAGAATCAGTTGGTTTTACAATAACTGGCCAATGAAAAATTTCAACCTCTTTCATTGCATCATCTATAGATTTATAGCCTTTTGCTTTTGGAACTTTAAAATTATTTTTTGTTAAAAAATCCCTGAATTTACTTTTATTCTGCAGTATACATACTGATTCATATGGTCCTACATTAGGTAACCCCATTTGTTCTGCAACATATGCCGCTGTAATAACACCAGGATCACAAGCAAAAGACATAATTCCATCAATTTTACAATTCTTAGCTGCCTCTAGTGTTTTATCTTTATCAATTATACTAACATTTATGTATTCATCCGAATATTTGTGAGCAATGTTATCCGGAAGGTAATCGGCAGTAATAGTATAAATCCCTAAATTTTTAGCTGCTTCTATAACTGGCAGAGCATATCGCGAACCGCCTAAAATCATCAATTTTTTCATTTTGAAATAATTCCCTTCATTTTTATCTAAATATCAACATCAATATTTACATTCGATTATAATATCGCAGATTCGATCTACATCACTTAATGATAAATCTGCATACAAAGGCAATGTTAAAATACGTTCGCTTACATGCAATGCAACAGGTGTTTTATTCACATCATATTTCCCATGAAAACACTCAAAAGTATTTGTTAAAGGATAAAAATACTTTCTTGCACCAATACCATTTTCTGCCAGTTTATCAAACACTTCAGAACGTGTAGCGCCAAACAATTTCTCATCAAAAACAACTGGAAAATAAGCATAATTACTCTTCACATTATCTTGTATACAATTCAGTTGTATACCATCAACATTGTTTAAGCGTTCTCTATAACGATCGACAACCTTTTTACGTTTTTCAATTTCATCATCTACATGACGTAAATTACATAATCCCATTGCTGCACAAAACTCATTCATTTTTGCGTTAGCGCCCACAGCTGATACAGATTCAGGTCCATGAATACCAAAATTTTTCAAATCATACAGTTTATTACCGAGATTCTTATCCTTGAAGCAAACAGCTCCACCTTCTATACTATTGAATACTTTTGTAGCATGAAAACTAAAACATGAAGCATCCCCAAAAGACCCAATACCTTTACCTTTGTAAGTTTCTCCAAATGTGTGAGCAGCATCATAAATAACTTTTAATTCATATTTATTTGCTATTCGCTCAATTTCTTCTATATTACATACATTTCCATATACATGTACTGGCATAATTGCACATGTACGATCAGTTATTAAGCTTTCAATTTTACTAACATCCATACAATAAGTTTCAGAATCAATATCACAGAAAACCGGTGTTAATCCGTTACGAACAATAGCATGTGTTGTAGATGCAAAAGTAAATGGTGTTGTAATGACTTCTCCTTGCAAATTCAAAGCTTGGAGTGTTAATTCTAATGCCATATGTCCATTTGTAACTAAGTCAATATTTTCAACACCTAAATATGCACATAATCTATTTTGGAACTCAAAATGTTTTGGCCCCATATTCGTTAACCAATGGCTATCCCATAATGATTTTATTTCATCTACATATTCTTCAAGTTCAGGCATAGATGAACGTGTTACTAAAATTTTATTCTCCATATTTAATCCTCCTATTTCTTCATAAATGATTTAACCATTCCAAACAAATAATTAAATTCTTCTAGTTTTAATAAAGCTGAAGCTAAAATATAAATAATTGCTCCAATAATCACTTGGATAATTAATTGTAAGAGTATTGGTAATGAAAGAAAACCAATACAATAAACACATAATCCCATGAAAAATGAAATACATATTGATGGTAATATATCTCTCAATTGTTCCAAATAATTATAATTTAGTAATTTCCAATTAGGAAATGAATTTATAATTTGACTTAATATTCCTGATACTATTAAACTATAAGCCATTGCCATAACACTTATTCTCATTGTAATAAGCAATAAAATTAAACCCATAATTTTTTTTATGATTTCTAGTTTTAAAAATAGATCACTTCTACCCATTGCTTTAATAGCATTTAAATTTGCGGTATGTATTGGCCAAAACATATATGTAAAGCAAAATATACGTAAATATGGTACACACGGAATCCATTTGTCAGTCAGTAATAATCTAACTACTGGCTCAGCACAAAACAATAATCCCATCATTAAAGGAGCCATAATATATGTGCTTGTTTTAATAGCTCTTCGAGTCATACTTTTAACTCTATCTCTATTATCTTGTTCACCCGACATTGAAGGCAGAAGAACGCTATCGATAGAAGCATTAATATTCATCACAATAACTTTTGGAAATTTATCTCCTTGATTATAATAAGCCAAATCAGACGATGTATATATTTTACCAATTATCAGATTTCTTAAGTTATTATATACGTTATCTAGAAGTGATGAAACTAATAATTTCCACCCATAAGAAAGCAATCCTTTTAGACGTTGCCACGAAAACATTTTTTTTGGTCGCCAATCTACTGTAATCCATAAAATTAATGTATCAATTGCTGTGTTTGACAACTGTTGAGCAACAATCGCCCAGACACCAAACCCCGCATAGGCCATGCCAATTCCTAAAGCTGCAGAAAACAATGTACCACCCAGAGTTGAAAAAAAGAATTTTTTAAACAACATGTTGCGTGATACATAAGATTGTTGAATGCCTTTTACTCCAGACATTATAATCGTTAGACTTATAACACGAATAATTGGAATTAATGAAGCATCTCTATAAAAACTTGATATAAAAGGAGAAGCAATAAACATTCCGAAATATAGAATTAAACAAACCCCAAAATTAAAATAAAATACTGAAGAAAAATCTAAATCATCCGCATCTTTTTTTTGAATCAATGCTGTACCTAATCCACTATCTACAAATACCTGCATAATAGTGGTGAATACCATAACTAAAGATACTGTCCCAAAATCACTTGGTGTTAGAATACGTGCAAGTACAATTGAAACTATTAGTGTTACAAACTGTGCACCGCATCTTTCAAAAAATCTCCATAAAAAATTATTAACTACATTGTTATTCATTTTACCCCTTAATCCTATCTCTTATATATTTTAAACCATAATAAATTCTAGGAAAATTAATCATTAAAGAATATTTTCTTTTATCATTTCCATCAAGCGTATCAAGAACATATCGAAAGTCTTTTAGTTCATTAAAATGTTTAAATCTAAAAAGTCGATCTACATCCCTTAATGCCATATATTTAACAATGATGTCATGGTATTTACCATTTGTATCAATATCCAATTGACCTGTCATTTTCTTCCAACGATTATTCATTTTATTTACAAATTCCTCATTTGTATAATTAGATGACCATGATCCATCTGCCATAAAGCGATAATCTGACATACAATCTCTAAGATATAACATCCCACCCCTTAAAGAGCCTTGAACTTGTAATGCATAATCAATTCCTAAAACCTGTCTAAAAGATAAAATTATATCTAATGCATCTTTTCTGTAAAATAGTGAATTTGTACCTACAAATCCACCCCCACCAGCTATCACTTTTTCAGTTGGAATGACCATATTTTTTGATTCTGGACTAATAATACCTAAAGCTTGTCCTGATTTTGCATTTATTTTTCGAACTGCATGTGCACACATATCTACTTCGGGATGTTTTTCCATTGCATCAAACTGCTTTTGAAGTTTATATTCATCTGTCCAATAATCATCACCTTCACAATATGCAGCGTATTTTCCCTTCATATAGGTATCAATCATCTGTTCCATTGCTTCACAGCCTTTAGAATACTGATTTTCTGTTTCATATATTGGTTTTACTATATTTGGAAACATATTCTCATATTGTCTGATAATATTTGTAGTATTATCTGTCGATGCATCATCATGAACAACAATTTCAAATGGAAAATTTGTCTTCTGCATCAAAAAAGAATCTAATGCTTTTTCTATATATTTTTCATGATTATAAGCTAGACATTTAATTGATACAACTGGAACCAAATCTGTGTCCCATTCAGCCATAATCTCTTCTTCTTTTAAACTAATCATTTTTAACCTCTTTGTTGATAAAAAAACATATATGGTATAGTCTCTGACACATGACCTATATAATAAATTTTAATCCAGTATACTATAGCTATTACTATAATAGATAAATATATAATTATTTGATTTTTCTTTTTATGAAATGATTGTGGTATTTGTGCTATTGTCAATAAATTAATTATACCAAAATACAAACTTAAACGATGTCCATAACTCATAAATAACGTTAGTTGTAAAAGTATCACATTTAAAAAAGCAATAGTTCGATAAAATCTATAATTATTCATGTTTGATTTAAAATACTTTGTATTAAAAACTAATACGCATATTTCAAACAAATAAATTAAAGTATCAAAATAATGTCCAGATATATTGTCGTTTGTAAAATAATATAAATATCTAGGACTCAAAATACCAATTTGAATGAATAAATGACACCACATTTTAATTCCAAGTATTCCAACTAATGCAATAACTATTATAGTAAATTCTCTCATTTTTTTTCCATAAAGACTAGGTTTCCTTTTTTTAAAATAAAAAATAGATTTTTCTCTCTTTAGATATAAATAAACTGGAAATAAGATAAATGAAAGAAATGCCGATGTATGGAATAAAGATGCTATAAAAAAGCAACTCAAACAATATTTATATTTTTCTTCTATTAAATATACACTCCCCAATAAAACAACAGCCATAGCTAAATGCTGTCTAACCATGTTATAGGAATCGTTATAATACAATGCGCAATATATCAATAAAACAAACCAGGGGGAGACGTACTTTCTTCTTTTCCATGCAGCAAAATAAACACAGCCAATTGTCATCATTTGAAAAGTAAACAGTAAAACCTGAAAGTTTCCAAATAGTTTGGCTATAATATAAACTACAACCAAATATAATGGTTCTTTGGCATATATAGCCGTAAAATATTTAGAAAATGAATCAATCCATAAGGCGGCGTCAAAGTTACCTTTAATATAGAATAAAACATCTGTTCCGATAGATTCGTGTCTTAATCCGCCAAGTATTGAAAGTATTAAAACTGATATTATTGAAAATAAAGCTGGATAATACTTCTTTTTTCTTGATTCTGCTATCTGAGCTAGTGCTGCACTTAATATCGAAAAACTAAAAACAGCTAAATATATCATTCACAACCCCCTCATGTAATATATCATTATGAACCTTTAATAGTTCTATCTACTTTTTAACAATCGCACATAAATATCATTAATTTTTGATACATACTTACGTTCTTGAAATCTTTCTTTACAAATTGTTCTATTATTTCTAATAACTTTATTAACAAAATCTTTATTAGTCTTTTCTAAACAATCATACCCTTTATTCATATCTTTAATTAGAATCCCATTTATTCCATCTTCTACAATATCTGGAATACCTGCATGATCGGTTGTAATGATAAACATTCCATTACCCATTGCTTCTAATATACTAATTGGTTGTCCTTCGTTTGGATATCGTGTCGGTAATGCAAAAATATAACACTTTTTTAACAATTCACGTTTCTTCTCACCACCAACAATACCATGATATGTAATGTATTCTTCCAACTTATTGTCTTTTATGTAATTTTCAAAGTATTCTTTTTCAGTGTCTTCAAAGAACTTTCCAGCAAAATCAAAGTGTAATCGTTTTTTTCCACCTGCATCAACACGTTCTTTCTCAGTTTTTGCCATTTCAAGAACAAACGGGTATCCCTTACTTCTAATAAAATTACTTAGCCAAAGTACATGTATTACTTTTTCATCAACAAATCGATTAAATTTTTCTTCTATTTCTTCATCTGTTAAAAGATATTGTTCATCCACACAATTCTCTACAACAAATATTTTCTCTTTATCAATCATTCCTTCAAAAATCTTTTTAAGTGATTTTGAAAGAACAATGACTCCATCAAGTTTTTTTATAGCCTTGTAATTTGCTTTTCTCTGAATCGATGACATATCATTATCTACTAGTTGACGATAATATCCACCATGTAAATGAATCAAACATTTCTTATGTTGTAATTCTAATAATTTTAAGATAATTAAATCTCTTAAATTTCCGCCTTTAGTTTGACTAATCGTAAAATAAAATAAATCAGCCTTGCTTTTCCTGATTTTTATTAAATTACTTAAAAAATGCTTATTATTAGTAATATCTACTTTTTCGAATTCTAAATCACTATTTGAATTCATTTCATTATTTAATTCTGAATTATATAGTGTTTCGACCGCTTTAGATAAACCATGCATTGGTGGAGGAAATTGTGCAACAAAACAAATTTTTTTCTTTGACATTTTTCGTCACTCCAATCTTCTTAATTACCCTAGCTGGGTTTCCAGCAATCACGCAGTTGTTTTCAAATTTACCACAGACAACTGCACCAGCTCCAACAACACAACCATCCACTAATACTGTACCTTTCAATATGATAGAGTTACATCCAATAAAACAATTCTTTCCTATATTTATTTCTCTACTAGGCACTAAATCACTGTCGCCACCATTTTCATCTCTTAACAACTTATTTCTTGTTTCAACTTCAATTGGATGGAAATCATTGTCAAGAATCTTGCAATTACCGCCTATGCAAGTATTCTCTCCAATTGCAATCTTCTTTCGTGCATAGATAGTAGCACCACTTATACCTACATTATCTCCAATCACAATTTCCGCTCCCGGAGCACGTGTAACAATTATTGTTCGACTATATAAACCTACTAAATTACTTAATAGGCTGCTCTTTATTGTAACATTCTCACCTATTTTAAGCTTTGCTCCACCTTTATTAAAGATAATTGGTACACCTTTCAATAAGAGATTCTTTCCATATTCAACTTTTGTTATCTGCATAACTAGTTTAAACCAGTTACTATTCATAATCTTACAACTCTTTTACAGTTTTTAATATATCTTCTGCATATTTCCATAATTGTACCTAAGCAATTAAAACGCATATTACAGTTATATCAAACTTATTTAACATACCTTTAGCCAATTGAAGTAAAATCTGTTCTTTTAATGCCATATCAGATATATAATTTGCATATATTAAAATCTCTTCTCATTCAACATATTTTATTTCCTTTTAACAAATAAAATATATCATTAAACTTTAGGCAAAAAAAAGGCTTATTTAAATAAATAAACAAGTCTTAAAAAATTTATAACATAGAAAATTAAATGCTCTACCCCTTATATATAAATATTTAAAAATATAAACAAATCTATTAAAAATGCGGAAATGCCTGCTATTTTTAATTTCATATAAGGCCATTACTAAAAAATTTCTGTATAAATTCAAAAACATTCTACCTATTACTTTAATATTTTATACTTTTTATAAATCTGTGTCAACGCCATAAGTTTGAGTAACTTTAAATCTGAGTCTCTATTATGCTGAATAATTGAAAAACAACATAAAAAATAATCCAATTTTCCTATAAAATAAGATCAATCAAACTATTACAATATCAAATAAAAATGGAATAATAGTATCATCTATTTATTCAAAATTTGATACTTCATAATAAATAATATATTAAAGCATGAATTCTAACACTATTGTGTGTTACATCAAACAATCTAATAGACACCGTGTCTTTTATTAATGACAACAGCAAAAGACTGTTATTTCAATAAATATATTAAATACTTTCTGAACATTTCATTTTCTTCCTATATTAACGTATTCCCTCAACACTTTTTTCTATAAATAAAATATTTTCTATTAATCTACAATCGTGTGGTTGACAAAATGAAAGTAGTGTATCCGTTTTATGAATCTGTTATAATTAAAAAGCCAAAGAAAGTTAATGTCTAAGCAGTCATTTGGAACTTTGTTTGGCGACATCCTCACCGAACGGCTGCTTAGACATGTTAAGGATGTTTTTTTTATGTCTAATTTTGAAAATCCTTTTAAGGACTTTGTTTTTAGTTTACCCGAAGATAAACTAGATCTTTTGATTGAATGCATCAACAATAGAAAAGATTATGATTTATATGGTGTTACTAACCTAGAAGATGCAGCTATTAAATACGGTAGAAAACCGATGTGTCCTAAGTGCTCACGTGAAAACTATATTGAAAATGGTCATACTCCAGCTTATCACAAACGTTTTAAATGTGAGAATTGTGGGTGTTCTTATACATTACTATCGGATTCCGTGTTCAATTCAAGTAAGATATCTTTTCATAAGATATTGAAATATATTCAACTAATGACTTTTAACGTTCCGTTACAACAATGCATAGAAGTGTTAGAAATAAGCTCAAATACAGCGAATTTATGGCGAAATAAGATATTTCAAACAGTAAATGGATATCAAGATACTCTCCAATCAAGTGGAAGAATTTGGATCGATGAAACCTATATAGAAGATTATAATGTTTTGGGTTCAGATTATATTAATCAAAAGCCTAGAGGATTATCTAAAACTCAAATATGTATAGTAGTTGCCATAGACTCTAATAAAAATATGGTAGCAATTATATGTGGTCATGGAAAACCTTCTAGCAACCGTATATATAAAACATTGCATAATCATATAAGACCAAATTCAATAATTGTTCATGATGGAGAAAAAGCACATAATAAGTTAATTCGTGAATTGAATTTAAAATCGGAGGTATATAAGGCCAATACAAAAGATTCATCATATTTTGAAAAAATGGCTCTTATAAATAACATGTGCAGTTGGATTAAAAGATACATATGGAGATTTATAGGTATGGATGTAGAAAATTTACAAACATATTTAAATTGGTTCATTTATTTACAGCGTTGTAAACGTGACAATGACAAATGGCCAAAAAGTGAGCGTATATTAAGGCATTTGATACTTGAAAGAACTAGATATACCCGTAAATAAAGGATTTGTCAACCACACGATTGTAGATTAATAGAAAATATTTTAATTCTATTCTGAGATGTCATCAATTGTTCATTACAAATAATATCTATCGTCAACTTCCCGCAATTTTTATACATCTATACGAAAAAACATCCCGTTGTGCTGTCACAACGGGTATTTTTTTATGATTCATTTAATGCTTGTACTATTTTATTGACTTTATTCATGTAGTCTTTTTCTGTTACACCAACTGCGCCTAATATCTTTTTCTGTCTGCTGGTCAAACTATATCTTACATGATATTTATTATCCGAAAGCTTTGTTATTCCGAGTCTCTCATATTCTCTTATTACTTTCGGTACCGTATTATCTTTGCGATTCTTTTTGTACATTGGCTTCAACGCCTGATATATTTCGTTTCTTAGTATTAGTGCTACAAACGATATAAACACTTTGCTTTCCAACTTTTCTGTATCATGTACTCTGAACACATCAAATCCTAGGTAACTCTTTTCCATCCTGAATGTCTTTTCTACGGCATCTCTGTCTCTGTATATGCTTAACGCTTCTGCTGCATCCATCTTCTTTGATGTTACAATCACAAAGTAACCTACTTTGTTCACCATTTCCTTGATTTTCTTCTCTTTTCTTTGATACGCAAGTAAATATCCATTATCATCAAATCTTACTTTATAATATCCTTCATAGGCCTTTACATCTTCTTTTCTCTGGGATTTTCTTTGTACTTTTTCTTCCATGATCTCATCCATCTTTTTGTATCGGCCATTGATTATTATTTTCTCTTTCTCTGCCTGGATTCCATCGTAATATACATGTACATATTCTGTTTTCCCTGTTCCAAAAAGATCTTTCTCCAATGTCATTCCGTATAATTCATGTTCTTCAATATAATTCGTATATCCATTTCGTAATATGGCCTGACATTTTTCTACCGCTTCCTGTACAAATCCTGCATTCCCTTTTGTCATCAATATGTAGTCATATCCATTTCTTTCAAAATAACGAATGTTCTTTATTGAGAAATATCCTCTGTCCAATATAAACCCCATATTTTCGCATTCATAATATTTCGCTCGTTCCACCATTTTTTCACATTCCGTATTATCTATGATACTTCCTGGATACAGTGAATAAAATAACGGCTTGTTTCCAGTTTGATTATATCCAAGTGACATGTTCACCTGTGGAAGGTCCGGGTTATCTTTGGCATGACCATATTCGGCAAGTTCAAGATTTCCCGCAACACAGTTCATATTCGTTGAATCATAGGATATATAAATATCTTTATCTGCATGCATTTTCACCCATGCTCTTATAAACAGATCCATGTCCTTTATATTCATATTGTCGAACAGTCTTCCAATTGTGCTGTCCGTAAAATTACTTTCGTTAAACAATGCATGATGGTAACCATAATCCTCAAAATACTGCATAACATTGTTTTCTGTCATCATCATATATGTAGCTAAATCAAGTATCTTTTCCCACTGTTCTGGAAATACACTTTCAAGCACATCCATAAGCTGTGTCTTTCTGGCAATCGAGTCTACAACGACAAACGGACCACAAGATATAGAATCAGCTCTCCCACCTGGAACATCAAGTTCAACAGGTTTACCATAAATATCAAAATAATTCTGATTAGGAATCAACATTCCTTCTTCATTTAACTTTCCAATCGCAATTCTTTTAGGACGAGAACATTTAAGTTTTGAGGAATATTCAACACTCTGTGTAAGATACACATAAGTACCACTTTTAGTTCGAACCGTGACCATACGATCCGGTAAATCTACTGGTTTATAATTAATCATAAAGAGCCCTCACAAGATGTATATTTTATACATCTATTATAACACAAACTCAGGAACAAAAAAAGTCCAAATCAGCTTTATTTAAAACTAATTTAGACTGTTTTTAATCATTTGAAATTATAGATGTTTATAAATCACGAGAAGTTGACGATCTATACACCTTTTTTAAATGCATAATATTCATATCCTGCCGGCTTTATAATAACTCGAGGTTTCTGTAAAACGACTGTAGCATTATCAGGAACATCTTCAAACACAATACAATTCGCGCCAATTCTAACATTATTTCCTACCTTTATACCACCAAATATTTTGGCTCCTGGTCCAATGTAAACATTATCGCCAATAATTGGTGCTTCTCCTAAAGATCTTCCAATTGTGACTTGATGCGATATATAACAGTTTTCACCAATTATTGCACCTCCAGCAATTACAACTCCCCTTATTCCATGTCCACATTTTGGAATCCCCTTAAAGTTATCAGTTTCCGTAACGCCTAAATTAATATCTGCAGCATTTCGTCGATTAATCCATAGAATTAACCAATAATAAAATTTTTTTCTCAATTTTGAAGTTCTTGGATTATAAAATTTACATCGAATACTCCAATATTTATTATAATCCCATCCATAAAAAATTAATTTCAGCCAAGAGACCATTATATTTCCTATACCTCCTAAAACTTACTTACTGTAATAACAGAAAAAATATAATCCTTAAATTTCATCGTTTATCATGCTTTTCATCATGCGTCTATATGCTTCTTCCAAGCCAATTTTTGGCATCCATCCAAGATTTTTTAGTTTATCAGCATTCAATTTCATCTTAGTATCAGCAGCGTAACCAAACAAATTAGTTTCAGGTATATCAAAAATAACTTTTATCTTATTGTCTGCCAGTCTTTCACATACCATTTTAGCCATATCTGCAATCGTAATATGTGTAGCAGGATTTGTTATATTATATGCTTCCCTATCTTTACCTTCAAGTAAAATTAAAAGCAAACCAATAATTGTATCTCTAGTATAACAGTAATTTCCTTCAGACATTCCTTTCGTATGAAGCACAATATCCTTGCCTTCGATTGCACTTCGCGCAAACTGTGCAAAAACACGATTTTCACCAGGTAGAATACCTGCACCAAAAGTCTGAGAAAGTCTTGCTATTTTTACAGGCACTTGATATTCTGAATGAAATGCAACACATAAGTTTTCACACAAACGCTTACTTTCTGGGTAATTACTCCGAACCTCTAAAGGATCAATGTATCCAAGATCAGTCTCGGTTACATTATTATTAGCTTCTGTAAAAGATCCATACATTTCCATCGAAGAAACATATACAACAGATTTACATTTACTTTCCTTTGCCAAATATAAAATATTCTTTGTTCCTTCGATTGAAGTTAATATTGTTTCAACTGGATTATTAATCATATATTGGGATGCAGTAACACTCGCGCAATGAATTATATAATCCATAGTCTCTGCTATAACGATTTTTTCGTTCACATCCCCAACTATCAATATCAAATCACTTCTTTTTATAAGTGCTTTATAGATTTTTTTTGCCTTTTCTTTATTTCTAATCAACGCAAATACCTTAATATTTAAATCATTAATCCGATTTGCGCATAATAATGCCCTGACAAGAGAAACCCCTATCAATCCTGTTGCACCTGTAACCAAAATATTAGAATCTCTCAATTTTTCTAAAGGAAGATTGCTATGCGCTATGTAATCTAAATCTTCTTGTAATGTATCGTCTGTTCCAGCTTCATTTAAATCATTCATCATAACCATATATTTGTGCATTCTCCTTTGCTTCAAGTATTGCTCTCATAATATAGAAATCCTGTGGTGTTGTTATTTTAATATTTTCTCCGGGATCATCAACCAAATGGAGGTTATAACCATTTTCTTGCATCATAGTACACGAATCAATACAATTTGTGATTCCTTTCTTAAGCGTTTTCTCATGTGCCATTAAAATATCATCCAGCCAAAAACTCTGTGGAGCTTTTGCTACTCTAGAGTTTTTTCTGCTTGGAACATAGTCTATAGTTGACGTTCCTTCATTTACTACAAGAATAGTTTCCTTTACAACTGAGGTTGTAATTGCAGAACCGTTTTCTTTAACACAATTAATATTATCAGTAATTAATTTATCGTTAATCAATGGTCTAACACCATCATGAATCAAAACTATACTTTTCTCGTTTTCAGAAATCTTTTTAGCCGCTTTTAATCCATTATAAATTGATAGTTGCCCAGTTGATCCACCAGGAACAATAGCCTTAACTTTTTCAATACGAAATTTATAAAGTATTGATTTACAATAATCAATCCAATCGTCTACACAAACAACTACTATTGCATCAATCATCGGATGATTTTCAAAATGCTCTATTGTATGTATAATAATTGGTTTGTTGTACATTTCAAGAAATTGTTTTGGTTTTTCTTTACTATGCATTCGGCTACCTACACCACCTGCAAATATTACTGCAATATTCATATTTTACTAACCTCCTTAAGCTTACCTTTTTTTCCAAATACCATGTCACATACTCTTTCACAACTATTTCCATCCAAGTTATCATGAAACACTCTACTTAATTGACTTCTTTTTTCTTTCCATTTTTTATCAACTTGATCTGCACTTTTAAAATAATTAATTAAACCTGTAGTATTTGTTATTATTGGTCCTGGCAAATAATCTTTTATATTTTCAAAAACAAATCCTCTACTATTTTCATATTCATAAATGTCCGACATAACCATTACAACTGGCTTTTGAAGCATCAAATAATCAATAACAACTGAAGAGTAATCTGAAAGCAATGCATCTGTTTCAGCCATAAACTCATATAATTGAACACCTGCATTGTCTAATTCACTATTCATGATAGTTTTAATATTAGTATAGCCTTTAACGTTATCAAATGCCTTTGCATCCATGGGATGTGGTTTAACAATCAAGAGAATGTCAAGCAATTTTAATGTTCTATTCAATAAATCTAGTTCGCCATGTGTCATCGTTGATATAGTAAAAGCATCAACCTTTCCATCCACTTCCTTATGACCTTCGTTTGCTTTTCGATATGTCGGCATCCATATATAAATTTTTTTATATTTTTTCTTATTAATTCTTAATTTTGGCATGACTGCTCTGTCAGCAAACAGTAAATCATTTCTAGGCAATCCCGTTGGATAAACTGTTCCTGGTTTCATATCAAATACTTTTTCATGAATTGGGACATAAATACTGCCCGTTACGGTATTAATATCGCCTCGATATATTCGATCAGCATCCGTAATCGACTTATATCCACATCCATGCCACAAATTGACCTGAACTTGACCATTACCAGATTTCACACCCGGAAAATAACCATGCGTCGAAAATACATACTTGGCTGATAAAAAAGTATAAATTCCCTTTAAGGATTTCTTATCAATTGTTTCTATACCATAATGTGATAGTTCTTTAGGAATAGAAGCACCTTTTTCCTGCCCCCATATAATCTTATACTTTTTCGTAATATCAGGCCTATTCCTCAATATATATTCATATAAGGCTCTGGAATTATCGGAATACGCCGGATAGCTATTGAATAAAATAATATTTCTTTTTGGAAAAATTTTATCTGTTAATTGAAGTATATTTTTCAGCAATAGTGATTTGTTCATTTCTATACCTCCTCTCAAAATCAGTTTTTATATACAAAATATAGATCTCCAAAGCATCCTCTCAACGAATTATAAAATTTTTGATAATATGTTGCCAGTTCAATCCAAATCAGAATATTTCCCGTTTCAAAAAATCGTTTTCTCTTTTCAAGAAACTCTATTCCTTTTTTTAACGTCTTTTTATCTTCATCTGATGTTACTCTTTCAAGAGCCATCTCATGAAAAGAAATATAATCATTAAACGTTCGGATTCGGCTTTCTTTTGTACGGTTCTCTTCACTTGTGGCATTATCACCATGTCTCCGGAAATCAATCACAGGAGAGTTCAACAACGCCAGCGCATGATCCATTCGTGCAAAGCGCCACAAAATTGAATCGTGTGGATATTTTGCATCCCACTTGCTTGAAATGGAATCATAAAATGCTTTCGTAAAGCAGAAGACACATCCCGGTCTATTAACATATGGCCACTTTGGGTCTATTCCAAGTGTTTCAATGCTTTCATCAGATTTCATTGCCTTACTTTTTGCAGCGTATAACTTGCTACCATGTCCCTCGTCCTTTTCCGAAAAAAAAGTCTCATAATTTGCAGCAAGCAGTTCAATTTCAGGATGCTTTTCCATACACTCCGTCATTTTCTGCACTTTATTGGGATGCCAGATATCATCCTGGTCACAAGGAAAGATATAGTCCCCTGTTGCCAAATCAAAGCCAAGTTTAAAATTTTTCTTCCATCCCTGGTTCGCCTGATTTTCAATTAACTTCCACTCACTTAGACCGTTATCAATGATATATTTGCGAATCAGCTCTGGCGTTTCATCCTTAGAGCAATCATCCATGATTATGACTTCATCTATCTTAAGAGTCTGACTACGTAATGATTCCAACTGTTCTAAGAGATACTTCTCGCCATTGTATGTTGTCATTACAACCGAAATTTTTTTCATGATTCTTTCCTTTTTCTAATTTTCTTCTCTATGCTCTCTATAGTATCTTGTGCATACGGGTTTTTCATAAGAATCAAAAGCCCCGCATATACCACCACAGAAATTAAAACTGCACTTATCATTTTCCATAAGCTGCTCTCAAAACTCCGATTACAAACCCTGCAGATTATTCCAATAACAGCACTTCCGCATACGCATGACATAATAGGTTTGATTTCCAATGTCTTCCAATTAAAAAATGGCTTTGAAAAATGTATCTGCATTACACAATTTACGAACTCTGCCAGGACTGTTGTAAACGCTGCACCAATCATACCCAGCCAAGGCATCAATACAAAATTCAGTCCAACATTCACTATCGCAGAAATAACAGTCGCGTTAAGACAATATTTTTCTTGGCGGTTAACAATAAGCACACAGTTTGTAAAGAGTGACGCATATATCGCAAACAGCGTAGCAACACTTAGTATCTTCAATGCAGCATCACCCGAAATATACTGTTCACCGCCGGCAAGCAAAATAATTGAATCGCTCATACAGAACATTCCAACAATTATCGGAAGCAGTATGATGTTTAAGGCTGAAAAAATTCTATTTATGAACTCTTTATACTCTTCCGGCTTGTTCTTTAGAATATATGCAATACGAGGAACTGAAACAACAATCACCGCATTGATCAGCTGTTTCAACAAGTTGTATATTTTTGATGCAAAACTGTAAACACCTACCTGTGCATCAGATTCAAAGAATCCAAGCATGGTAATGTCCGAGTTTACATAGATCGTAATCGCAATCGAATTCACAAACAGAATCAAAAGCGGCAATAAATGTCTTTTTAAATCCATGTTAAATGTGAATCTTATTTTTGTGTATTTACGAACATAGAATACATTAATCAAGTTTCCACCATTTGTTGCCAAAACCGATATAATGCAATACGGAATAATATCTTCCGGCCGTCTTACAAAAACAAACATCGCCAATATACATATACACTGGACCGCTATATATCGTACTGTGATATAAAAGTAGTCCTCAAATATACCATTAACCCAGTCCGTTCCTATGACGGTCATCACAATCGTAGTGCTTTGAATAAAGATGTATGCCTTATACCCAGAAAATTTGGGGAGGAAAAACACCATAGCCAAAAGCAATAACAGTGAAATTGCTGCTGAACACACATTGATTGAGAAAACCTGCGAACAAAACTGATTTATCGCTTTTCGATCATCTCGTATTTTGGCTCCTTCACGAATCGCATAGGTATAAATTCCAAGAGCGGCCAGCAATATAAAATAATTCGTCACAGAGTACGAAAAGCTATATTTTCCATACCCATCACTTCCCAGTACACGAGAGATATATGGAAATGTAATAAGTGGAAAAATTATTGAACAGCATTGCTTTATTCCATTGAGCAATGCATTTACTCCTAACGATTTTTGTTTCATATCACTGATCCTTCCTAGAATTTTAACGTTTTTCTTTTAATCTGCTTAAAGAGGCCATCATCATCAAAAAAATCACATAGCTAATCGAATGGTAATGATATGTAACGCCACCAATTAGCAAAACTATTATTGCATCCCTATACTTGGTTTTGATATTCTTAAACATTTCAATGTAATAAGCCAAAAACGTACAAATACCGCCACCCAAGAGCAATCCTATAACATCACATTCTACTGCCCATGCACTTGAATATGTTCCAATTCCAATTATATTGCATATATCACGCTGCTCAGAAAAAGCTACGCCTGAACATCTCATTCCATATCCAAATAGCATTTGCAGAATGTTTGACCTTGTCAACCATATTTCAAAGCCGTACGGATAATATAACAAGTGACGCTTTCCAGATATACTTACTGCACCTGTGTCACCTGCACGCAACAAAATATTTGCCACTTGCCTTTGAATAGCAGGTATCTTAACATATGCCACAGCTGAAGCTCCTACTGCTACAACTCCTTTTAAGAAGCTTTTTATCATTTTCTTTTTTTCAACAACCATTTTGCTTTTAACTGTTCTCATTGCTAATATACATAAATATCCTACAACCATTACCCAACCAGTCCGAGACAAACTCAGAACAGAAACTATAAGCAATACTATTTTCCAGATATTTTTCTTTTCGAGTGCTACTCCTACACAAACAACAAGAGCAAACATTGAATTTTCAAAGTTAAGTCCAGTTATTCTCATATTCCATGAATAACCGGAAAAGAATCCCATAATCCAATCTCTACTATTAGTTGAATGAAGAATGTCAACAAATAGAATTTCATTGATATTTATTCCGGCACCATACTGCAAAACAAGTTGAAGTATCCCCCACACCGCTTGTATTCTTGCAGCATAAATTATTCCCACTACATAATAATCGGTACATTCAATTACATAATCTCTTTTGCAATTAAAAAGTAGAATAAATGCCACAAGATATATAGCACTATTTAATAGGTAGCTTTTCACAATATTCTGATGAACTATTTGAAAATCATAGAACATTGATATTAGACAAGAAATTACACTACATATCATAAACAATACAAATCCAGAATACTTAGGTATTTTCAGAGCACTATCATTTCGATACTTCAAATACTCAATACTACAAAATGCTACAAATGCACCCACAAAAATTGTATTGATAGACATTCCAGCAATTTGCAATCCTGATATTGAATTCAAAATCACAAATACATATATAAACAGTTTCTCCCATTTTTTCATACTGCCACCTCCATCATGAAACGGCGACAGTACTGTAACGGAATATGCGATTTTTGAAAACTAATATTAATAAGAGAAATATATGCTACTTTAGTTTCTCTTACCCCCCCCCGGTTGCTACATAACGTTTTACTCATCAAAACCGGTACCAAAGCGTAGTATACAAAAGATCGCCCCAATTCGATACTTTCACTCCTTACAAGAAAAATCATAAAATACATTAAATAAACTATCAAAAACATATTTTCCGGATTCACATATTCTTCATTGCAAAATGTTTTGAATCGATTCGCTATAGCAGCCCATATATACCCTAAAATCGGGAAGAAAAACACTGACAAATACCCAAAATTCCAATAGCCCTCTGCAATAAAGGATGCTCCGCATCCAGCATTTGTCACAGTATAAAACCCAGAAAATATTTCATCAACACTGATATACTTCAAATTCAAAACATTAGGAAAAATGCTGTAAATAGCTCTAACAAATGACAATCCATACCGATATTCAACTTTAGTTGGGCATATAGAATACACCAATGTATTAATAACTTGTGTGTTCCCCATCTCCTTAATTGCAGAAAAGACAAAATTATTCTCCAACAGGTCATTTGCTGTTTTCTTAAGAAAAAGCCGAACATCACTGGCTAAATATATATAATTTCTTGCACTTGACACAAATGAAAAAATAAACATTCCCCCAAATGCAATCAAAAAAATCACAATAATATTTTTCTTATTTAGTTCTTTTCGGAACAAGTTACTTACTATTAGCAACACCACTGCTAAACGAAACACATCTATTCGGCTTCCACCAAACAGCTGCATTAACACATATATTCCCAGTGCAAAATAAATTATGTTACGTTTTCTTTCCTCAAAGCAATACAATATCAAAAGAGCACTCGTATAGAATCCCGACACTAGCACACATACTTTGTCAATGCCTGATACATTTCCTAGAGTACTTTGATATCCGGCCGAAAGCACTGTTGTCATATCTTTGTACAGTTTATAATATGTAGGGATTGCCGATGCAATTAGAAGCCCCCATGCCACTCTACATAAATTATAGCTATTCAGTTTGGGTTGTTTTCTCGTTCTTATATAACGATCTGTTTTCCGATAAAGGCAATAACCTATACCCGTTAAGGATATTGCGGAGAAACTAAATACACTTGCGTCTAAAATTTCCCTATTTGAAAAAAAATCTCTGGCCATTGAGAAAGCAAAAACACCAAGCTTATACCCAAATGCAGCTAAAATGCATTGTCCAAAAGAAAACAAATAGCTCATTATCATGAATACAATAAAAATATCCCACTCCTTTCTAACGTAATATAGAACCGCCGTGGATAGCACACAATACAAAATAGCAACCCATCCGATTTTTTCTAAAACCCCATCCGCAATGTTTGTCTGCGCCAATATTACAGCGCCTACAATCTCTGCCAAAAACACTAGCACCGCAACTATTTGGCTTTTTTTTACTATATATCCGCTCATTATTACATCCTCTGCAAAAGCCATGTTCCATGTGCTTTATAGCTATTCTTAAATATTTTTTCCATCATAATGTATATCATTCCTATAGTGTATAGATTTTAATTTTCTGTAAACAAGACCTTACTAAACATTTCTTTCATATTAGACAAATAATTATCTTGCTCAAAAGAAGTCTCCACTTTTTTCCTATTTCTTTTACAAACCTGTAAAACTTCTATATTAGGTTTACCTCGCATAACATCAGACACATCGCCTGTTTTGGCATTGGATTTCAAAATCATGCCATTCTCCGTACCTACAATATCCGGAATTCCAGCATGATTTGTGGTAATAATAAACATTCCATTGCCCATTGCTTCCAAAATACTAATTGGCTGACCTTCATTAGGGTATCTGGTAGGCAATGCAAAAATATAGCATTCTTTCAACAGGTTTCTCTTTTCTTCTCCACCCACAACACCGTGATATGTAACATACTTTTCCAGCTTATTGTCCTTTATATAGCTTCCAAAGTATTCTTTTTCGCTATCTTGAAAGAACTTTCCAGCAAAATCAAAATGGAATCGTCTTTCTCCCCCTGCATCCACACGTTCTTTCTCTGCTTTTGCCATTTCAAGAACAAACGGGTATCCTTTACTTCTGATAAAATTGCTTAGCCATAGGACATGAAAAACTTTCTTGTCTTTTAAGGCCACCAGTTTTTCTTCTATTTCTTGGTCAGTTAGAAGATACTGATCATCAACGCAGTTCTCCACAACAAATATCTTATCATCGTCAATCATTCCCTCAAAAATTTTCTTAAGAGACTTTGACAGAACAATTGCTCCAGCGAGTTTTTTGATTGCTTTATAATTTGCTTTCCGCTGCCAGCCAGCCATATCATTATCTACTAACTGGCGATAATACCCACCATGCAAATGAATCAGACATTTCTTATGCTGAAGTTCCAGCAGCTTGAAAATCACCAAATCTCGCAAGTTGCCGCCTTTTGTCTGGCTAATTGTAAAATAGAACAAATCTGCTTTGCTCTTACTAATCTTCAGCAGATTTTTCAAGAAATCCTTGTTGTTGGTAATGTCTACTTTTTCAAACTCAAACTCGCCATCCGGATTCCCAGCCGTGTTGAGTTCTGAATTGTACAATGTCTCAACCGCTTTGGATAATCCATGCATCGGAGGTGGAAACTGTGCAATAAAGCAGATTTTCTTTTTGCTCATCACTTATTGCCCTCCAACCTCTTAATAACCTTCGCCGGGTTTCCAGCAATCACACAGTTGTCCTCAAACTTTCCAGCAACCACCGCACCGGCGCCGACCACACATCCATCGCCCAGCACTGTGCCCTTCAGTATTATTGAATTGCATCCGATGAAGCAGTTCTTGCCGATTTTAATTTCTCTACTTGGCACCAGATCACTATCGCCGCCATTTTCATCTCGCAGGAGTTTGTTTCTCGCCTCTGCTTCGATGGGATGGAAATCGTTGTCCAGAATTTTACAGTTGCCGCCGATACAGGTATTCTCACCAATTGTGATCTTTTTCCGGGCGTAAATCGTAGCACCCGAAATTCCTACATTGTCGTCAATCTCGATTTCTGCTCCCGGAGCGCGGGTAACAATGATCGTCCGGCTGTAAAGGCCAACCAGATTACTCCAAAAGCTACTCTTGATCGTAACGTTCTCGCCGATTTTCAGCTTTGCGCCACCTTTGTTGAAGATAATCGGCACACCCTTCAGCAAGAGGTTCTTTTCATATTCAACTTTTGTCATCTTCATAACCAGCTTAAACCAGTTACTGTTCATACCTCTCGCCTCCTTTACAGCTTCAGAATCTCTTCTGCGTATTTTCTCACTGACACGTTTCTGGTCAGATTCTTCTCCAAGTTCTCACGGCCTCTGGCTCCCATTGCCTTCAACTCACTATTTCCGACGTTCTCAATGAACCAGCGGATGTTCTTTTCGACCTTGTCATACTCACCCGGCTCACAGCAAAGACCACCATGTGTATCTTCAATCAAGCAACGAACCTCTGAACCTGACTCCAGTACCCCTAAAATGGGCTTCGAAGCAGCCATTATGCCGTATGCCTTTGAAGGACAACTTACACCTTTGATTCCTTTCGCATTCACACACCAGTGAACATCCCCAGCATTTAAGCTGTAAATCAAGTCAGCTTTATCCTGATACGGAATGAAAGTCACATTGTCCATGTGATGCTCTTTTACATATAGCACCAACTTGTCCAACACGGAACCTGCACCAACAAATGCGAATACGACCTCTCGGCCATCCGCAGTCTTAGTACCCGGTTTGATTTTCTCCACAACCTTAATTAGATTTTCAAGATCATAGTACAGACCAATATTGCCTGAATACATAATTACGAACTTATCATTTAGATAGTATTTTTTCTTGAAATCTAAAACTTTTTCATTATTTTCTTCCAACGGATATATTTCATTTTCATCAATCCAATTGTTTATCATAACTGTCTTTGGAACTTTCTTACCTTTAAAACGATTCTCTACCGTCTCCACAAGATCACGCCCAACAGTAATCACAAGATCACTACGTTTGCAACTAAACTTATCAAACAACATCATAACATCAGTGATTAACTTACTTTTAGTATAGCCAACTGCCAATACCTGTTCAGGGTTAAAGTCCTGAATGTTATAAATGTACTTAGCATGTTTAACCCATTTTCCCCAAACACCTAGCAATCCACCAAGGATTGGAGGTTGAGAGATAGAAAATACATAATCCATCTTCTCAACTTTTAATGTAGCACCCATTGCACCAAAAAAATACGAAACTATATTCTTAACACGACTCTTCTTATTGGTCTTGCTGAACTCTGGCACACGAATTCTAAGCACTTTTACACCATGAATTTCTTCTTCATAATACTTTTGTGTCTTATATTTATCTTCAATTGTTCCTAAATAGCTTGGAACCACACAAATTACTGTAATATTAAACTTATCCAGCATACCCTCTGCCAGTTCACGCAGAATCTGACCCGTAGACGCAGTATCTGGGATATAGTAATGAGCATAAATCAAAAGATTCTTCTTATTTGACATTCACTTCTATTCCTTTCACAAATTTTCTTATCTATCTGTCGATGAAACACATTGGTGAATATAATCTATTACGGTATATTCATCATCCTTGCTAGATAACTTATCACACCCGTTCAATATATTAAACCGCACCTTTTTTACATACGACAACTAATACTGTTTTTAACAGAATCTTAATATCTAAACCAAGATTCCAATTCTCAATATAATATTTATCTAGTTTAACTACTTCATCAAAATCTATAATTTCACTTCTTCCACTTACTTGCCACATTCCAGTTATTCCTGGTTTAATTGCAAGTCGTGCAAAGTGCTGATACTCATATAGGTTTGTTTCTGATATTAAAGGAGGTCTAGTTCCTACTATAGACATATCTCCTTTTAACACATTAAGACACATTAAATAAATTAGGATATAAAGCTAAAATCAACACTCATACAACGTC
>OMDB01000378.1_pt1 | contig 23788 bp, 16 predicted proteins | sample 1645161 | NCBI WGS metagenome assembly OMDB01 (sample SAMEA103958135, study PRJEB25191) | human gut metagenome
GCGACTGCTTCAACACGCGATACCCAGGGTGCCGCTTCGCTTGCCCTGGGCTATGTGCTACATTGGGCTTTCAGCCCGTCCTTGTTAAATCCGAAACTTCAGTATGCTAATAGGCTAACCCTTTGGCGGTATTTTGGGTTAACGGGTTGACACATTAGCTCGCAAAGCTTGTTCTAAATCAGAAAAAAGTAAAGCCCCACTCCCTCCACTTAAAAAATAATTGCTACTTTTGTGCGTTACAACGAAGGTAAAATCAAAATAATTTATAACAACAATCAGATGAACGTGATAACCAAGACCGTTTCGCTGCCCGATGGACGCACCATCAGCATCGAAACTGGCAAACTGGCCAAGCAAGCTGATGGCGCAGTAATGCTGCGTATGAACAACACCATGCTGCTTGCCACCGTTTGTGCTGCCAAGACGGCTCAGCCCGGCACAGACTTCATGCCCCTCCAGTGCGACTACAAAGAAAAATATAGCGCCGCAGGCCGTTTCCCCGGCGGTTTCACCAAGCGCGAAGGCCGCGCCGGCGACTACGAAATCCTTACTTCACGTCTGGTCGACCGCGCACTGCGCCCACTCTTCCCCTCAGACTACCACTGCGAGGTATACGTTAACATCACGCTCTTCTCAGCCGATGGTGTTGACATGCCCGACGCACTGGCCGGCTTTGCCGCATCAGCAGCCCTCGCTGCCAGCGACATTCCCTTCGAAGGCCCCATCTCTGAGGTGCGTGTAGCACGCATCAACGGCGAATACGTTGTCAACCCCACCTTCGACCAGCTCAAGGAGGCCGACATGGACATCATGGTAGGTGCCACCGAAGAGAACATCATGATGGTTGAAGGCGAAATGGACGAGGTGCCCGAAAGCGCACTGCTCGAAGCACTCAAGGTGGCTCACGAGGCTATCAAGCCCATGTGCCAACTGCAAAAGGAACTCTCAAAGGAACTCGGCACCGACGTCAAGCGCGAATACGACGACGAGGTGAACGACGAGGAACTCCGCCAGCAAGTAAAGGACGAGTGCTACAAGCCCGCCTACGCCATTGCTGAAGCCGGCGACCACGACAAGCACCAGCGCGAAGATGCCTTCACCGAAATACGCGAAGGATTTAAGGAACGCTATGCTGCCGCACACCCCGAGCTCTCACCCGAAGAACTCGAAGAAAAGAACGCCATGGTAGACCGCTACTACCACGACGTTGAACGCGATGCCATGCGCCGCTGCATTCTCGACGAGGGCAAGCGTCTCGATGGCCGCAAAACCACCGATATCCGTCCCATCTGGTGCGAAGTGTCACCCCTGCCCATGCCTCACGGTTCGGCCATCTTCACACGTGGCGAAACACAGGCTCTGGCCACTGCCACCCTCGGCACCAAGCTCGACGAAAAGATGGTTGACGATGTGCTCGACAAGAGCTACATGCGCTTCCTCCTCCACTATAACTTCCCTCCCTTCTCAACTGGCGAGGCCAAGGCACAGCGTGGCGTAGGCCGTCGCGAAATTGGTCACGGCCACTTGGCATGGCGCGCCCTCAAGGGCCAAATCCCTGCCGACTACCCCTACACAGTGCGTGTGGTGAGCGACATTCTCGAGTCAAACGGCTCATCGTCAATGGCCACCGTATGTGCCGGAACTCTGGCTCTGATGGACGCTGGTGTGCCCATCAAGGCTCCCGTGAGCGGTATTGCCATGGGCCTTATCAAGAACCCCGGCGAGGACAAGTACGCCATATTGAGCGACATTCTGGGCGATGAGGACCACTTGGGTGACATGGACTTCAAGACCACCGGTACTGCAAAGGGCCTTACTGCCACACAGATGGATATCAAGTGCGACGGTCTGTCATACGAAATCCTTGAAAAGGCTCTTAACCAAGCCAAGCAGGCACGTGAGCACATCTTGGGCAAGATTCTCGAAACCATGCCCGCACCACGTCCCGAACTCAAGCCCCACGTTCCCCGCATCGAAGCCTTCGAAATTCCCAAAGAGTTCATCGGTGCCGTTATTGGCCCGGGCGGAAAGATCATTCAGGGCATGCAGGAGGACACTGGTGCCACCATCACCATCGAAGAGGAAGACGGCGTAGGCAAAATCCAGGTGTCTGGCCCCAACAAGGAGAGCATCGATGCTGCCGTGGCCAAGATACGTGCCATCGTGGCCATACCCGAAGTGGGCGAGGTTTACGACGCCAAGGTTGTCAGCATCATGCCTTACGGCTGCTTTGTAGAGTTCATGCCGGGCAAGGAAGGCTTGCTCCATATCTCCGAAATAGCATGGAAGCGCCTCGAGTCTGTTGAGGAAGCTGGCATTAAAGAGGGTGACACCATCAAGGTCAAGCTCCTCGAAATTGACGACAAGACCGGCAAGTTCCGCCTTTCACACCGCGTGCTCGAAGAGAAGCCCGAAGGCTGGGAGGAACGTCCCGCACGCCGTCCGCGCCGCGAAGGTGGCGAAGGTGGTCACGCACCACGCCGTCCGCGTCGCGACTAATCAGCATTGAATGATAAAGCCATAGAAGCTCGAAATCCCCTTGCGGCTGCACAGCCGTCAAGGGGATTTCTGTTGTTTCAGACACAAGGCTCACACTTGACACAACACACACGCTGCACCATACGGGGCAAACTTTCAGACTTATAAATACGGTCACTTGCAACCCCATCAACCACCTTTTTGTGGCAAATATTACATTGCAGATGCAAACGATTACGTATCTTTGCCCAATCATAACCAATTGGCGGAACTGACAAACAAGTTGACAAGTCAACGGGGTAACTGGCAAGTTGGCCAAGTTGCACAAGTCTCTCACCGTTCCGACTTTCACATAACAAGTTGTGTATAACATACTTACTTGTCAACCTGTCAACTTGTTAACCCGTTAACCTGAAATTCCGCCAACGGATATACATCTAATATCATCACCACCATGAACAAATTGCTACTCTCACTGCTCACACTCTGCCTGGCACTTACCATGCAGGCGCAAGCCCGTCACGGCGGCAACGACAACCCCTTCAACACCGTCAGCTACCGCCCCTTGCCACCACTGCGCGTCAACGGGCAGCAGGGCGTGTCGGCCGCATTTGCCGGCAGCACGGGCAGCAAACTATTAGTGGCCGGCGGCTGCAACTTTCCGGGCACACCGGCTGCCGACGGCGGTGACAAGCAATTCTATGCCGACATCTACGAACTTAACCTGCACCACACCGCGGGCACGATGGAATGGCACAAAATAGGCTGTCTGCCGCAGCCCGCTGCCTACGGCGTGGGGGTGAGTGTGCCACACGGCATGGTGTGCGTGAGCGGCACAAGCAACGGCAAGCAGAGCCTGGCTAAAAGCTACTACCTCAAGTCGGGCCACAACCACCAACTCGTAATAGAAGCACTGCCCGCACTACCCCTGCCGCTCGACAACATGGCGGGGGCCTACGGCGGCGGCTACATCTACGTGGCCGGCGGACTGAGCAACGGTAACCCCTCGCAGGCTGCCTACCGACTGCGTTTCCCCGGCGGCAAGCAGTGGGAGCGTCTGCCCGACCTGCCCGGTGCCGCACGTGTGCAGCCCGTGGGCGTGGTGCAGAACAGCGCCACGGGGCCTTGCTTTTACCTGGCGGGCGGATTTACCCCTGCCACCGACACCCAACGGGGCATGGCACACACCGACGGGTGGTGTTACAACCCCGCCACACACCAATGGACACGTATGGCCCCCATTGTGCCACACGGCCGCACCGAGGCCGTCACCCTGGCCGGTGCCGCAGGTGTGCCCTCGGGCTGTGCCCACATAGTGTTTGCGGGCGGTGTGAACAAACAACGCTTTGAGGCGGCCATCAACCGACCTCTGCTCATCAAACAGGCACGGATCGATGCCCAAAGGTATGGCACACAGGCCATGCACGCCTATGTAGCAAGGCTCGAACTCGAAAAGACCACCTACATGCGCCAGCCCGAGGCTTGGTATGCTTTCAACGACGAACTCATTATTTACCACACCATCACCAACACGTGGGTGGCCGAAAGCCGCTCGCCGCTGTTGGCACGCGCCGGGGCTGCCCTTGTGGCATGTGACGGCGAATGGGTGGTGGTGGACGGCGAGAGCAAACCGGGCATCAGGTCGGCAGCCGTAACAGCTGTCAAGATGGACGTGCGGCCCACCTTTGGGTGGATCAACTGGACGGTGCTCGTGGCCTATCTCGTGGGCATGGTGCTGCTGGGCTATTACTTTATGAAGCGCGGCGAGGGCAATGCCGACGACTTTTTCAAGGGCGGCGGCCGCATACCCTGGTGGGCAGCGGGCATCAGCATCTATGCCACCATGCTCAGCGCCATCACCTACATGGCATACCCCGCCAAGGCTTACGCCACCGACTGGACTTACTACCCCATGCTGGTGACCATACTGCTGGTGTCGTTCCCCGTTATCAAGTATTATTTGCCATTTTTCAGACGCCTCAACGTGACGAGTGCCTACGAGTATCTTGAACGTCGCTTCAACGCGCCCACACGTCTGCTGGCATCGGCCTTGTTCATCATCTTTATGGTGGTGCGCATGGCATTGGTGCTCTACTTGCCCTCGCTGGCACTTACGGCGGTTACGGGCATCAACCTCTACATCTGCATTGTGCTCATGGCGCTTGTCACCATCGTTTACTGCACCATGGGTGGTGTCGAGGCCGTGGTGTGGGGCGATGTGGTGCAGGGCTTCATACTGGTGGGTGGCGCACTCTTTGCCGCCGGCTACCTGGTGTGGGGCACCGATGGCGGGGCAAGCGGTTTCTGGCAGATAGCCATGGACGACCACAAGATGCGGCTCTTTAGCTGGAGTCTCGACTACCGTTCGGCCACCTTCTGGGTTATCATATTAGGCGGTATGGCCAACAACCTCATATCTTACACCAGCGACCAGACTGTCATTCAGCGCTACCTTACCACCAAGGACGAGGCTGGCGCACGGCGCAGCATCATGCTCAACGGCCTGATGAGCGTGTTTGTGAGTGTGGCATTCTTTGCCATTGGCACAGGGCTGTACACCTTTTTCAAGACACACCCCGCAGCGCTCGACTACACCATGGGCAAGGCCGACACGATATTTCCCTTCTTCATGATGAGCCAACTGCCACAAGGGGTGGCCGGACTGCTCATTGCGGCTATTTTTGCCGCTACCATGAGCACCATATCGTCCAACATCAACTCTGTGGCCACGGCCTACAGTGTCGACTTTTACCAACGCTTCCGCCCCACTGCCAGCAATGCTGCCACCCTGCGCGTGGCACGCCGCACCTGCATCGTGTCGGGCGCATTGGGCATGTGCATGGCACTGCTCATGGCCACATGGCACATTCTCTCGCTGCTCGACTTTTTCCAGGAGATACTCGGACTGCTCTCAAGCGGTCTCGGCGGTCTGTTCCTGATGGGCATATTCTTTCCGCGCATCGGCGGCAAAGCGGCTCTTACGGGTTTTGTGTGTGGCGTGGGAGCAGTGTTTGCCGTGCGCTATCTCACCGACACAAGTTTCCTGCTTTACGGCTGCATCGGCATGGCCACATCGGTGGCTGTTGGTCTGCTGTGCTCTTGCTTTGTCAGGGAGCACAAATCACTCGACGGATTGTGCTGGAAAACACGGCCCTAACGCCCGGTAACGCACACTTTTTCAAAAAACGTGCAATTTATCGTATCTTTTTAGCCTAAAAGTTTGTCAGTATTAGGAATAAGCATTACTTTTGCACGCGGAAACTTAAATACAAGGAACATAATTCATTAAATTCAAATAAAGAAACTATGTCTGATATTGAAGCAAAAGTAAAGGCTATCATCGTTGACAAGCTCAGCGTTGACGAATCTGAAGTTAAGAACGAAGCAAGCTTCGCTAACGACCTCGGTGCTGACTCTCTCGACACTGTAGAGCTCATCATGGAATTTGAGAAGGAATTTGGCATCACTATCCCCGATGACAAGTCTGAAAAGATTTCAACCGTAGGTGACGCTATCGCTTACATCGAAGGAGAAGTTAACAAGTAATCTGCTTGTCTTACGACTACCCAACCCAAAACAATTAACGTTTAACGTTACGCGTCTGCGTCGCTATGCTGTCAGCCCCTGACGGTGTGGAGATAGGTCGCTGTACGTTAAACGTTAATTGCATTATGGCATTACACGCCTACAAAAACACTGCATATCAACACGTTTCACCCCTATGCTGCAGCACACAGCTGAACGGCTTTGGTGCACACAAGCCCACCCCTCGAAACACGCCTTATTTGTTTAGTAGATTAGCGAGTACTACCCCAGCCCACCCATCGCGTGGCGCGGGAAACAAGCGGACAGCACACTGCCGCGTGCGTGCTAATCTACTAAAGTGCAGAGAGAGCCACAGGGCACACACCGCCCATGCTGCCACTCAAGCTGGCGGCTGCGCATTCATTAACGATATTCAAACTTTATGGAACTCAAAAGAGTTGTTGTAACAGGCCTTGGCGCCCTCACACCAGTAGGTAACACAGTACCCGAAACTTGGGAAAACATCAAGAACGGCGTTAGCGGCGCCGGCCCTATCACTCACTTCGATGCGTCGAAGTTCAAAACACAGTTTGCATGCGAGGTGAAGGGCTTTAAGGCTACCGACTTTATCGACCGCAAGGAGGCTCGCAAAATGGACCTTTACGAGCAGTACGCTCTCGTGGCTGCCATGGAGGCTATCAAGGACAGCGGCTGGGACCTCGAAACTATCGACAAGAACCGCATCGGCGTGGTGCTCGGTGTAGGTATCGGTGGTATTCACACCTTTGAGGAGGAAGCTGGCTACTATGCCATCAACAAGGAGAACGGCCCTAAGTTCAACCCCTTCTTCATTCCTAAGATGATTGCCGACATCGCTGCCGGACAAATCTCTATCCAGTACGGTTTCCATGGCCCCAACTACACCACTACGTCGGCTTGCGCCTCATCAACCAACGCTTTGGCCGACGCCTTCAACCTCATTCGCCTCGGCAAGGCCGATGCCATGGTGACCGGTGGTGCCGAAGCTGCCATCTGGCCCTGCGGCGTGGGCGGATTTAACGCCATGCACGCGCTCTCAACACGCAACGACGACCCCACACACGCTTCACGCCCCTTCAGCAAGAGCCGCGACGGCTTTATCATGGGTGAGGGTGCCGGCATACTTATCCTTGAGGAACTTGAGCACGCCAAGGCACGCGGCGCCAAGATTTACTGCGAAGTGGCTGGCGCTGGCATGTCGGCCGACGCACACCACATCACTGCCTCACACCCCGAAGGACTCGGTGCCAACCTCGTGATGAAGGCTGCCCTCGAAGATGCTGAAATGAAGCCCGAGGACATCGACTACATCAATGTGCACGGCACATCTACCCCCGTGGGCGACATCTCTGAGGTGAAGGCCATTACCAAACTCTTTGGCCAGCACGCTTACGAGCTCAACATCTCGTCTACAAAGAGTATGACCGGCCACTTGCTCGGTGCTGCCGGTGCTGTTGAAGCACTCATCTGCTGCCTCTCGGTGCAGAACGATATCGTGCCGCCTACCATCAACCACGAGGACGACGATCGCGACGAGAACATCGACTACAACCTCAACTTCACCTTTAACAAGGCACAAAAGCGCACCGTACGCGCTGCATTGAGCAATACATTCGGCTTTGGCGGACACAACGCCTGCTGCATTGTAAAGAAGTATGAAGCCTAACGCACCCAAAGGCGCGTAACATGTGCAAATGTGCAAATGCGCAGATGTGCAAATGCTATCACGCATAGCATTTCGGCACGCTGGCGCATCTGCACATTTGCGCTTTTCCCATATCCACATCATACACCCTAATTCAACGGCAATTTGTGCGCACGACTTGCGCAACAGCACGTCACGCCACATTTGCACTGCATATATATGATACTGAACTTATTTGACCGCATGAAGCTCCCCTTCCGCAAGAACAAGGAGTTTCTGTCGGCCCTATACGACATATTGGGCTTTTACCCGCACAATATCGAGATATACCGCATCGCTTTCTCGCACAAGTCGCTCAGCTACCGACGTGACGCCGACAGCAAGAAGGGCGGCAAGGACCGCAAGGCCAACAACCGCGACCGCAAACCGCGCAGCGAGAATACCTCGAAACCGCTCAACAACGAACGACTCGAATATCTGGGCGACGCCGTGCTCGAGACTATCGTGAGCGACATTCTCTTCCACCACTTTCCACACAAGCGCGAGGGTTTTCTCACATCTACCCGCTCCAAAATCGTGCAGCGCGAGGCACTTAACCGACTGGCTGCCGACATGGGGCTCGAAAAGCTTATTCTGGCCGCACAAGGCACACGCATGAGCCACACCAACATTGGCGGCAATGCCTTTGAAGCACTGATGGGGGCCATTTATCTGGACCGCGGCTTCAAAACTTGCCAATGGTTCATTAACAACCGCGTTATAGGCCAGTACGTCGACCTTGACAACGTGGCGCAGAAGGAGGTTAACTTTAAGAGCAAACTGCTGGAGTGGAGTCAGAAAAACCGCATCAACATCAACTTTAAGGACTCTGCCTGCGATGGAGAAAAGGGCTTCCGCACCGTTATCAGCATCGAAGGCATCACCATAGCACGCGGCAGCGGACGCTCAAAAAAGGAGAGCCAGCAGGAAGCTTCGAAAGAGGCACTCACACGCATGCGCCGCGAGCCCGCCACATACGACAGCATCTTCCGTGCTAAAGAAAAGCGCACTGCCATGGAGGCCGAAGAGTCGTTCGCTCTGCCCAAAATCGACACCATCGAGGACGGACTGAGCAAGGGCAAGACTTCAAAAGCCAAGGGCAAGAACAAAGCCGACGCCCCCGTGCTCGAAGAGCAGGACAGCAAGGCTCCGAAGAGCGCACAAGAACTCTCCGACGAGGCTTACGACACAGCTTACGACGAGGCTGCCTCGTACGAAGTGATTGACACACCACCTGCCGAACCCGTGCTCACAGCTGAGGACTACGAGGCCAAGGGAATACCCGCTCCCCCCGAAGAGGACGAGCTGAAAGCTGCCGACGAGAGCCTGCGCAAAAAGCGCACACGCAACCGCGGCCCCAAGACCATGGGTGATGCCGTGAAGGGACAGACCAAGGGCGCCACTACCACCGAGGAGCGCGCCGCCAAACGCGAGGCCGAACGCCAAGCCGAAGTGGAACGACAACGCGCCAAGGCAGAGCACAAACGCCAAATGGCTGAAAAGGCCAAGGCCAAGACCGAAGCCATCGAAACCAAGACTGAGCCTGAACATCTGACTGAAGCCGTGGCAAACGAAGCACAGACACAAATATCGGGTCTGTTAGGCGCACTCCGCACACGCGCCGATCATGAGGCTGAAGCCGTTGCAGAGAGCCGCTACGCCGAGGTCGAAGCACCCAGCCACGCTGAGGCCGAAACACCCGTTGCCCCAAGCGCTGAAATGGCCAATGACGCTGACACTGCCCACGCAGCCGACGAAGTGCAAACGCTGGCCGAAGTAGAAGAAACCTTCATCATAAAGGAGGACATCAAACCTGCACAGCAAGCTGAGGACGAAAGCCAGGAGGCCGGACTCGAAAACCAAGAGACTTCAAACGAGAGCCAAGAGGCTACAAATGAAAGCCAGGAGGCTACAAATGAAAGTCACGAAGTCGAGTTCGAAAGCCAAGAGGCCGCAAACAAAGCATCTGCTGAAATAGAAACAGAAGTTGAGCCCGAGACCAAGCCCGAAGCTGAGACCGCATTTGACAGCGCAACAGAGAAGGCTGAAAATGAGGCTGGGGAGGCAGACAAAGTGGCCGAAGAAAGCGACAGTATGGCCGTTGATACTGACAGCGTAGCCGAAGAGGGTGATGACACTACCATCAACACCATTGACACTACCGTCACTGCCGACTGCGCTACCGCCACTGCCGTTGAAACTACCGAGGTAACTGAGCCCGAGGGCAAAGACCTTGACAACGACAGCGAGTCAGACGCCGCCGCAAGCATTGTACCATCGCTCACGCTGGACGACATCGTGTTCGGCACAGAGCACGACGAACATTTTGCCACATTGCGAAATAACAACTTTGACAGCGCCGACAGCGAAAGCGACACTGCGGCACAAGAGGACGAGGCTGAAGCAACGCAAGACAAGCCTCAGCGCAACAAAAAGCGGACTAACAACAACCGCCGTCGCCGCCGTCCACAAAATGCCAACAAGCAGGGCACAGAAAGCAGCGCCAATGGCAAGGCCGAAAATGCAACCAGCGCCAATGCGCCCACGGCCAATGCAGACAAGCCAAAGCCACACAAGCACAGAGGCCGCCGACGTCCTAACAAGGGCAAAAAAGAGGGCGACGCATAACGTGCTTCAATAACATAAATACCTCACCACGCGGGAGGGCATGCCTACAACTGTAACGCACATTACGGTTATTGGCACGCCCTCCCGCGTCATTTTACCAACCCCAATCCGTTGGTACAACTGCCGCGGATAATGATATAAAAGGCGGTTTTTCGTTTTTTTAATCCAGGGAGCAATACCAAACGGCAGTTTTTTTCGTTAACTTAGCATCGCTTTCACAACCAGGCGCCTCCCACCACGAGCGAAACTGGCCCCGAAAGCCATCATATCAAAAACACAGTAACTAACCCACAAATCCTTGATAATGGAAACACGTAATAAGAACTACTGTATCATTCTGGCCGGTGGTGTTGGACGCCGCTTGTGGCCCGCAAGTCAGAAGGAGCTGCCCAAACAATTTATCGACTTCTTCGGCACAGGCCGCACCCTGCTGCAACAAACCTTCGACCGCTTTGCCCGTTTTATCCCCACCAACCACATATACATATCCACCTACGAGAGCTATGTGTCCCTTGTGCGCGAGCAACTGCCCGAAGTGCCCGAGGCCAACATTCTGCCCGAGCCCGTGCAGCTCAACACCGCCCCCGCAGCCATTTGGGGCACGTGGCACACAGTGCTGTCCGATGCCGATGCCAATGTAGTGGTAAGTCCGGCCGACCAACTCATACAGCACGCCGACCGTTTCGAAGCCCAGATACTGCGCGGCCTCGACTACGTTGACACCCACGCCGACTTCCTGGCCATAGGTGTCAAACCCACGCAGCCCAACACGGCTTACGGCTACATACAGATGGGCAACGCCATAGGCAACGCCGATGACAAGCTGCACAAAGTGCAATCGTTCAGCGAGAAGCCCGAACTTGACTACGCCAAGATGTTTATGCAGAGCGGCGAGTTCCTGTGGAACACCGGCATATTCATGTGGAAGGGCAAGACCCTCGGCCAGCACCTCTCAAGCATGGCACACCGCCCCGACCGTCCCGTTGAAGAGGTGGCCAAACAAATGGTCACCATAGCCGAGGAGATGAACTACGTGCGCTCATGCATACCCGAGGGCCTGCCGCGCAGCATCGACCTGCTTGTGCTCGAGCACTGCAGCAATGTGGCAGTGCAGGAGTGCAACTTTGGGTGGGCCGACGTAGGTTGCTGGACAGAGCTGCACGAGGTGTCGCACACCGATGCCGACGGCAATGCCGTGAGCGGTGGTGCCCGCGTGATGCTGCAAGGCACCCAAAACTGCATGGTGCGACTGCCCCAACACATGAAAGCCATCATAGCCGGCCTCGACGGCTACGTGATAGCACAGCAAGGCGACATACTGATGATATGCCCCAACAGCGACCCCGACGCCACGCGCCGCCTCATCAACGAGGGCCAATTCTTCTGACCCCCGCTCCCCCACGCCCCACATAGCCGCCCCGGTGCACCCGCCGCGACTTCACTGACAAAAAGTCTCCAATCCGTAACCGATGCCCCGCAGCACCGGCACAGATTGGAGACTTTTTGCGTATATCCGCCCCGCGCCCTGCGCCACCACATACAAAGCAAGCAAACGCAAGTGTCCCTCCGTCAGGAGCGCGTATTAAACCGCGCGTGTACAAAGAAATAAGGGTGAAGCTTTAGTAAAAACATGGGTTTTTAGTAACTTTGCCCACAAATATCTAAAAATTTTACAACATGGCACAGAAACCAAGCATACCCAAAGGCACACGCGACTTTGGTGCGGTCGAAATGGCCCGCCGCAACTATATTTTCAACACCATACGCGAGGTGTACGCACTCTACGGCTTCCGTCAGATTGAAACGCCCGCCATGGAGAACCTCTCCACCCTCATGGGCAAGTATGGCGAGGAGGGCGACAAACTGCTCTTCAAGATACTCAACTCGGGCAACTTCCGTGGCGAAGTTACCGCCGAGGAATACGCCGAAAAGAATTCGGCCCAGCTCGCAGCCCGCTTCTGCGAGAAAGGCCTTCGCTACGACCTCACCGTGCCCTTTGCACGCTACGTGGTGCAGCACCGCGACGAGTTGCAGATGCCCTTCAAGCGCTACCAGATACAACCCGTGTGGCGCGCCGACCGTCCGCAAAAGGGCCGCTACCGCGAATTCTACCAGTGCGACGCCGACGTAGTAGGCTCCGACTCACTGCTCAACGAGGTAGAGCTGATGCAGATTGTCGACGAAGTATTCAGCCGTTTCGGCATTCGCGTCTGCATCAAGATCAACAACCGCAAAATTCTCAGCGGCATAGCCGAGATTATAGGTGCAGCCGACAAGATTGTCGACATTACCGTAGCCATTGACAAGCTCGACAAGATAGGCCTTGACAAGGTAAACGAAGAGTTGCGCGCAGTAGGTCTGAGCGAAGAGGCTGTTGAAAAGTTGCAGCCCATCATCTCGCTTTCGGGCACCAACGAGCAGAAACTCGACACCATGCGCCAAGTGCTGGCCGCCAGCGAGACGGGCTTGAAGGGAGTTGACGAAGTAGCCTTTGTGCTCAACGCCCTCAAGGCCAGCGAACTGCGCAACGAGCTCGAGCTCGACCTCACTCTGGCCCGCGGCCTCAACTACTACACAGGCTGTATATTCGAAGTCAAGGCACTCGACATACAGATAGGTTCCATCACCGGTGGCGGCCGCTACGACAACCTCACCGGCATATTCGGTCTGCCAGGCCTGAGCGGCGTCGGCATATCGTTTGGTGCCGACCGCATCTACGACGTACTCACCCAGCTCGACCTCTACCCTGCCGAAACCAACTCGGGCGCCCGCATTCTGTTCATCAACTTTGGTGCCAACGAAGCCGCCCACTGCCTGCGCCTGGCCGCCGCCATACGCAAGGCCGGCATCTCGGCCGAGGTATACCCCGACTCTGTTAAAATGAAAAAGCAGATGAGCTACGCCAACGCCCACAAAGTGCCCTTCGTAGCCCTGGTTGGCGAGAGCGAAATGGCCGAAGGCAAGGTAGCCCTTAAAAACATGGAGACCGGCGAGCAGCAAAACCTTAGCATCGACGAGGTGATTGAACACATCAAGTAAACACAAACTGATGAACGAAGAGAACACACACCACCTGCCCTATTTTGACGAGGTAAACAAAATGTACACCATGCGCGAGGCCATTGAAGAAGCCAAGCGCTGCCTGCACTGCAAAGTGCCACAATGCAAAAAGGGCTGCCCCATCGAGAACAACATACCCGACTTCATACACGAGCTCTCAAAGGGCAACATGGGCGAGGCCATGGCCATACTGCACGAAAAAACCAACCTGCCCGCCATCTGCGGCCGTGTGTGCCCACACGAAAAGCAGTGCGAAGGCCATTGCGTGCTCGGCCGCCGCGACAACCCCGTGCGAGTGGGCAAGCTCGAAAGCTTTATAGCACAATTCGACGCCGAAATGAACCTGACCCACGAGCGCATACCCGAAAAAACACGCGGCAAGGTGGCCGTCATAGGCTCAGGCCCCGCCGGCCTTACCGTGGCAGGCGACCTGGCGCGCCAGGGCTTCAATGTCACCATATTCGAAGGGCAGCCCGAGCCAGGCGGCGTGCTGATGTACGGCATACCCGAGTACCGACTGCCCAAAGCCGTGGTGCGCAACGAAATTAAGCGCATCGAGGCCCTCGGCGTACACTTTGTAACCAACTGCCTTGTAGGCGCGCCCGAGAGCGGTGTCACCGTCGACAGCCTGTTTGCTCAAGGCTTCGACGCCATATTCATGGGCACCGGCACCGCCCTGCCCCAAAACCTCAACGTGCCGGGAGCAAATCTGCGCCGCGTCACACAGTCAACCGACTTTCTGCACAACGTCAACGCCTACGTCGAAGGTGCCCTGCCCTACGAGATGGTGCCACTGCGCAAGGGCGACCGCGTGGCCGTGATAGGCGGTGGCAACGTGGCCATGGACGCCGCACGCACCGCACAGCGCCTGGGCGGCGACGTCACCGTCATATACCGCCGCACACAAGAGGAGATGCCCGCCATCAAGAGCGAGTACGAAGACGCTGTAAAGGAAGGCGTAAAATTCATGTGGAAAACCAACTCCATCGAATTCCTTGGCAACGAAAAGGGCCGTGTGCGTGCCATCAGACTGGCCACCCCCGATGGTGAGCACACCGTAGAGTTCGACCGCGTGTTCCTGGCCATCGGCTCACGTCCCGCCAGCCGCATCGTTGGAACCACCAAGGGTATCGATGTCGACGAGAAAGGCTACGTCATTGTGGGCGACCGCCCCAAGGGCATGACCACCCGCCGCGGTGTGTTTGCCGGAGGCGACGTCGTACACCGTCCACAAACGGTGGTGCTGGCCATGAAAGCTGCCAAAGAGGTGGCTGTAGGCATAGCCCAATACGTCGACGCCATCAAGTTGCTCGAGGAGTGTGGACAATAAACCTAAAGGGTGGTTCTAATAATTCTGCTTTTAGAACCACCCTGAAGTGTTAAAATGGCACGGTTGTTACAAAATGCGTATTTATTTTGAATATTTGTTGCATAATGTTTGTCAATTAAAATAAAAGATTTACATTTGCATCGCAACCATGAAAATTAAGTGTGCCACACAAAGCCACACTTAACAACCGCGCATCGGTCATCAGGTGGAACGCCACTATGCCGTGCGTAACAACCATCCCAACCTACGCTTAACCTATGGCGAAACACACAATGAGAGATTATACCTCTTCATAATGAATTGTTTTTTTAAGGGTGGAACCTGCTAAGGGTTCCGCCCTTTTTTGCGCACTGGTCTATCGCCATCGTGTTGCGCATCAGTTTGCTCACGGGCACAGACCCTTTGTCTGCCCACTTGTAAAAGAGTGCGTGTGCTTTTACTGCCATCTTACACTTTTTGTGCGTAACAAGCTGATATACAGAGGTTTCAAGAGTGTAAGATGATTTCAAAGTATCTTACACTCCCCTGCATACATCTTGCACACCTTACCTCGCTGCCTCGCAGTCAACATGGACGTATGCAGTAGATAATACGCCACAGGGACATAGAGAAATCTGTCGGAGCAACAAACTTTTCTGTTCCCCTATGTCGTAACATCTTCCTCCCGTGCTTGTGCCGTGTGGGTTGTGTAGGTTGCGTGTAGGTGGCAATGATAGCATCTTACACTAAGTAAAGTGTTGATAGTCAGCGAGTTGTAACGTGTTAGTGTAAGATGTAAGATACTCGGCAAGTAAAGTTTTCGTAGTATGATAAAGGTAACGTTACCACCAAACGCAAGCACTAATGGGGGTGACGCGTCCCGCGTTATATGGATAAACGAACGGGTGGGCTGACTGGTGCGCGGGCTGGCGTGTGGGTGTGTTTGTAGGTGCACTTTAAGTTCTTCAATGCGTATTTTTAATTAAGATATGTCTGTATTTAGAAATAACTTTGTAGCTTTGCGGTTAAATTAGACTTTTCAAACCGATGGCTATGGCCATATAATATAAACGGTAGTGGTAACAAAACAGATGATCAAGGACATACATTCGCTGAACTTGAAAAAGTACCGCGATGAAAGTGGACTCTTTGTGGCCGAGGGCGCAAAGGTTGTTGAGGACTTGTTGCACTTGATGAGGTGTAAGACGTTGTTCGCTACCGAAGAATATTTAGCATCACTTGCATATTCTATAAGGTCTAAAGTGTCTGATATTAAAGTCGTTGATGCTGTGCAGTTAAAGAAATTGTCGAATTTAAGTACTCCGCGCGATGTGGTGGCAGTATTTGAGAAAAAAACGATTGCCACAGATGTTGACGAACTGGCTGGGCTACCGGAAAAAATGCTTTGCTTGGCCTTAGATGGTGTGCAAGATCCTGGAAATTTAGGTACGATTATCCGGCTGGCAGATTGGTTCGGGATAGAACATATTTTTGCCTCGCGCGATACGGCTGACATGTACTCGCCCAAGGTGGTACAGGCTACAATGGGCGCCATCGCGCGTGTGGCGGTTCATTATGTTGACTTGCCTTGTGTGCTGTCGCGGGCTGCCGAATCGGGTGCCGCGGTATATGGCACGTTTCTCGATGGGGCGGATATGTATGCCGAATCGTTGGAGCATAACGGCGTAATAGTAATGGGCAACGAGGGTAATGGCATTTCGCGAGAAGTGTCGGCTTGTGTTAACCGCCGGTTGTATATTCCGCCGTTTCCTGCAGGGCGAGCTACGAGTGAAAGCTTGAATGTGGCAGTCGCTACTGCAGTTGTATGCTCGGAGTTTAGGCGTCGTGAGTTAAAGTAATGCTTTAATTGAAATTAGGTTTAGTTGTATGACAGATATGTACTTGAATGTTGTTGATTTGAGGCTGGTGCTGCTGGTTTTGGTGGCATTGGTAGCTTTGTTGTTGCAGTATGTATTGCGTTTGCGACGTTTTACTTTAGTAAATAAATATGCCTCGTGGCAGCAAGAGGCGCAGGCCGTCGAGGCAGCCACGCATGAGGCAAAAGGCGGCGGGGCGGGTCTTGTTTCGATAATAATACCTGTGAATGAACGTTGTGCATCTTGTGCGGGTTCGCTTGTAGAAAGCCTTTTCAAGCAAAAATGTGATGTTGATTACGAGATTATATTGGCGGACGAGGGGCATTCAGAGTGTGTGCGTGATTTGGTAGAACGAGGACAGAAATCATTTGGCAGTTTGCGCTATACTTTTGTACCTGAGACAGCCCGATACATAGAGGTGCGTAAGTTAGCCATAACGCTTGGCGTAAAGGCAGCCCGCGGCGAGTGGGTGTTGATACTTGATGCGCAGACTCTGCCGTTAAACGACGAATGGCTGCACCATTTCGTTCAGAATTTATCAGAGGAATCTGATATGGTGCAGGCATATTATAATTATGAGGACAATGGCACGTGGGTGGCACGTCGTGCTATATTGGATGAGGTCGATCATTTTGTGCAGAAGGTGGCAGCATGGGACAAAGGTGTGACTTTGGACTGTGGTTGTACTAATTGGGCAATGCGTAAGAGTGCCTTTATGGCGCAGCATGGTTTTGCAGACAGTGTGAGTTTGCCTTTTGGCGAGGAGGCTATTTTGGCCAATTTGCATGTCGGTGCCGATCGCTTGTCAATACTCTGTGCTGCAGATACAAGGACTATTTTGGCTTTGCCGCATAAGACGGCCATTTCGAACATGCGTGTGCAAAGGAATGAGCTAATCCATCATCTCACCAATGGTGCACGTAAGTTCTTCATTCAAAATGGCGTATCGTCTGCCATGCTATATGTGATGGTGGCATCAGTGGTTTGTTATGTAGGGCTGCGTGTGTTCGGCGATTTGACGGCGAATTCGTACTCGTTGGGCTACTTATATACTGATGCGTTGTGCATGATTGTGCTTGTGGCTGCATTTGTGCTCCCTCTTGTATTTGTAAGGAAGACGTTGAATACTCTTAGTGAGCGCCGATATGGAGCTTACATCTATTTATATTATTTGCTGCGCCCATTTCATACATTGGCTACATCTTGTGTAAGGTGGGAAAATAAAAGCAGTTTCGTTCGTAAATTCATCTAAAAACAACCTGATATAAAATGCCTAAGATATCGGAAAGAGCTATACAGATGCCAGAGTCTCCGATCAGGAAACTTGCTCCTTTGGCCAATCAAGCTAAGGAGAGAGGCGTTCATGTTTATCATTTGAATATAGGTCAGCCAGACTTACCAACTCCTGAGGCCGGCCTTAACGCGTTGCGACACATCGACCGAAAAGTGTTGGAATATAGCCCCAGTCAGGGCTTTCGCAGTTATCGCGAAAAGCTGACCCATTACTATGAGGGGTATAATATCCATTTGAGTGCCGATGATATTATTATTACGTCGGGTGGATCGGAGGCTGTACTCTTTGCGTTCATGTCATGCTTGAACCCTGGCGATGAAATAATTGTACCAGAACCCGCTTATGCCAACTATATGGCTTTTGCTATATCGGCTGGAGCGCGTATACGTACCATAGCCACTACTATAGAGGAGGGCTTTTCGTTGCCTAAAGTAGAGAAGTTTGAGGAGCTGATCAATGAACGCACACGTGCCATATTGATTTGCAACCCTAACAACCCGACAGGTTATTTGTATACACGTCGTGAGATGAACCAAATTCGCGATTTGGTAAAGAAATATGACCTTTATTTGTTCTCAGACGAGGTTTACCGTGAATTCATATATACGGGTTCACCATACATTTCGGCTTGCCACCTTGAAGGTGTTGAGCAAAATGTGGTGTTGATTGATTCTGTCTCGAAACGTTATAGCGAGTGTGGTATACGTATTGGTGCACTAATCACGAAGAATGAGGCAGTGCGCAAGGCTGTTATGAAATTCTGCCAGGCGCGCTTGAGTCCTCCCTTGATAGGACAACTCGTGGCAGAGGCTTCGTTAGATGCGGCCCCTGAATATGCACGCGATGTGTATGACGAGTATGTTGAGCGGCGTAAATGCTTGATTGATGGCCTGAATCGCATACCGGGTGTATACTCGCCTATACCAATGGGTGCTTTCTATACTGTGGCAAAATTACCAGTAGATGATGCTGAAAAGTTCTGTGCCTGGTGTTTGACAGATTTCCAATACGAGGGTGAAACTGTCATGATGGCTCCGGCTGCAGGTTTCTACACTACACCTGGGGCTGGACGCAATCAAGTGCGTATAGCTTATGTGCTCAACAAGGCAGACCTGCAACGGGCGCTTATTGTGCTGCGCAAGGCTATTGAGGCGTATCCTGGACGTGAAGTGTAATTATGCTGTAAAATGGTTTGGGCGCGGCAATGTGGCTATTGGGTAAATCGTAACGTTGCCTTTTAGTTATTTGGCCAGGTTCGCCATTGTGTAGCTACAATCATAATTGGGGCAAATAATGCTTTCGTTATTTTTAGCAAAACGTTTTTTCAAGAACAGTGATAAAAATACTGGAGGGGTGCGCAAGGCATCGCCTCCGGCTTTGCGCATTGCTACTGCTGGCATAGCAGTGGGGTTGGCGGTGATGGTTGTGTCGATCTGTTTTGTTAGGGGCTTTCAGCATGAGGTGAGTGGAAAAATAGCGGGTTTCACTTCCCATATAGAGGTGATAGAGCCCAACTCTTTGAGCTCGCCTGAAAGCTTTCCTGTGGTAACAGACGAAAAATTGATAAATCAGATCAAGCAGACTCCAGGTGTAGAATCTGTACAGCGTTTTTCGCAAAAAATGGGTATATTCAAGACCCAATCAGATTTTGCAGGTGTGTTGCTCAAGGGAGTTGCTGGCGAATATGATTTGAACTTTATCAAGCATTATATGGTGTCGGGGCGTTTGCCTCATTTTTCGGGCAGCGAGACCAAAAATGAAATTGTCATTTCTCAAACAATCGCCAATAAACTGAAGTTGTCGGTTGGAGACAAGGTTTACAGTTATTATTTTTCAAATACCATCAAGCAGCGACGGTTCAAGGTTGTAGGTATATATAATACCTATATGAAGCAATTTGACAATAATGTCGTTTTGGCTGACATGTACGCGGTAAACCAACTGAACAGATGGCTGCCCGAACAAAGCAGTGGCCTTGAGATCCGCCTTGGTAGTTATGATGATCTTGACAAAGTTCAGTATATTTTGGCCAAGAAAGTCGGCGGACATACAGACCGTTTTAAGAGGTCGTATGCCGTATTAAGTGTGAAGGACAACCCTGTGACCTCCTCCGTACTTTCGTGGCTAAATTTGCTTGACCTGAATGTCATGGTCATATTGGTGATAATGATTTGTGTGGCAGGCTTTACAATGGTGAGCGGATTGCTTATTTTGATATTAGAGCGAACGCAGACAATAGGTGTGCTTAAGGCTTTGGGCGCCACCAACAATCGTATACGTCACACTTTTTTATGGTATGCGGCTTTTATTATAGGGCGTGGCATGTTGTGGGGAAATGTAATTGGCATTTCGGTTGTCATGTTACAGAAGTACACTCATGTTGTCTCGCTTGACCCAGAAGTTTACTATGTGCCTTATGCTCCAGTGGACTTTGACGTGTTGAGCATCGTTGTATTGAATGTAATCACTCTTTTGGTTACAATGCTTGCCCTTGTAATTCCAAGCTATTTGGTTTCGCATATCCAACCAGCTAAAGCTATACAATTTGATTAACCGCACCCTCGTTATTGTTGAGGGCTGGGGTAGAGGTGTGCTCTTTCATTATGATACCAGATAAGTAGGTGTTCGTAAAATGGTTCAGAACAATCTACTTATAAAAAACAAGTGTAATATTCAACCTGATAGGGGAGTGAATATTACACTTGTTGCTTGTTAATATCTTTGATAGTTATCAGAGATTGTCTTTCTCGATATCCTTAAAGTATTTGTAGGTGCCATGAGTGATGTTCTCACAGGCAGCTTCGTCACAAACGATGATGCCGTGTTCGTGCATCTGGAGTACTGAAATAGTCCACATCTGTGTAACGGGGCCTTCGATAGCAGCTTGCAAAGCGCGACCCTTGTTATGGCCATTGCAGAGAATGAGAACCTCCTTGGCAGACATAACAGTACCTACGCCAACGGTGAGAGCAGTAGCGGGTACATCTTCGGGTTTGCCACCGAAGAAACGTGAATTGGCAACTCTTGTGTCGGTAGTCAAAGTCTTTTGGCGAGTGCGGCTTGTGAGTGAGCTACCTGGCTCGTTGAATGCGATGTGACCATCGGGGCCAATACCACCAATAAAGAGGTCAATGCCACCAGCATCCTTGATCATTTGTTCGTAGTGTGCGCATTCGGCTGTCAAATCCTTGGCATTACCGTTCAGGATATGGATGTTTTCTTTCGGGCAGTCAATGTGATTGAAAAGGTTCGTAGCCATGAAAGAGTGGTAGCTTTCGGGGTGTGATTCGGGCAAGCCAACATACTCGTCCATATTGAATGTCAATACGTGCTTAAAGCTGACGCGGCCTTCTTTGTTGGCCTTAACCAATGCCTTGTACATGCCGATTGGTGATGAACCGGTAGGCAGACCCAATACGAAAGGCTTCTCTGCAGTTGGATTGGCTGCATTGATTTTGCTAATAACATACTCTGCAGCCCAGTTTGACAACTTTTCGTAGTCGGGTTCGATAATAACTCTCATGATTTTGTTTTGTTATAAAGATTTGTAACGATAACTTTGTTTTTGCTTGAAACGGCATGTCTGTTCAAGACAGAGGTATGGACGCCCAAGTCTATTCGCAAAAGTAAAAAAACTTTATGTACTTTCAAAGCGTTTTCATAAATACTTTTGCTGTGATAGCAAATATGGCTACAAAGTGGCAAGCAATTGCAGTCTTTTTCGTAGCTTTGTAATTGGAAGTTACGAAAAGAGTGTAATTTATTGGAAATGAGCGTAGGTTAATCGCTCTTGATAGTAATAGGTTACGATTTAGTTAGTTATCTACTGCATTATCCTTCTGCGCGTTGCGTAACCTTCAAAGAACTCTTCGTATGCAAAAGTAGCTATTTAATCCGAGATTTTGATATAAACTCCCGGATTTTTTTATCCCCTCATTCATAACAATGATTCGTTAAAAATTTAACAATTATATAAATTTCAATTACTTACGCATACAATAGCCCGTTTTCGGGTCGCTTTACAGCATCTCGCAGACGGCATAGAACAAAGCCGAAAAAAGTGTTAAAAAAGATGAAAATAACGCTTGAAAAATTTGGATAAGTGCTTGATTTTCAGTAACTTAGAGTTACCACACTTTAGGTTACAAGACATGAAAATCAAGCCCCTTATCCAGCTCAGAGAGATGATTTCGAAAGCCCTCTCCGGCCAGGCAAATTTAAGCAAATCTTTTCAATCTTTCTTCATCGAGACCATGGAACTTATACTCACACATACAGGACGACTCAACTTCACCCAGATGGCGAGGTGCGGTCGTTCGTGCGAAAGCAGGTTCCGTCAGAACTTCAGGAAGTCTTTCGACTGGCTGTCGTTCAACCGGTCGTTCCTGGAATCGACAAAGGGACATCGCATTGCAATAGCCATCGATCCTTGCTATATCTCCAAGTCCGGCAAGAAGACTCCAGGCATCGACTGGTTCTGGTCCGGTTGTGCAGCTGCTATGAAGAAGGGTCTCGAGATACTTGGCATATCCATCGTTGACGCCGATGCCAAGGACTCGGTCTTCCTCAAGGCAGAACAGACCTTCACAGACAAGAAGCGAGGACGAAAACCTGACTGCACCAAGGGGATGAAAGATCCCGACTCCCTCACCGGATGGTATCTGAGGATGCTCAACCGCAACTGCAAACAGTTGCTGTCTATATGCAAGCTCATAGTTGCAGACGCATACTTCTCGAAAGAGAGCTTTGTGTCAGGAGTGAAGTCTCTGGGCTTCAATCTCATAAGTCGCTTCCGTGATGATGTCAACCTCAAGTACCTGTACTCAGGTCCAAAGACTGGCAAACGTGGCCGTCCTCAGAAGTTTGCAGGTAAGGTTGATGTCAACAATCTTGACATGAACGTCTTCTCGGAGGACTATACTGCCGAAGGCAAACTCGTATACAAGATGTACACGGCTGTCGTATGGGCTGTGAGCCTTGGATGTGAAGTTCGAGTCGTCTTGGTTGACTACGAGGATGCAGAAAAGAAGCGTCAGACCCGAAAGGTCTTCTTCTCAACCGACACCGCAATGTCAGCCCGCGACATCTTCGACATCTACCGGACACGTTTCCAGCTGGAGTTCGTCTTCCGCGATGCCAAGCAGTTCACCGGGCTCACACACTGTCAGGCGAGAAACAAAGAAGCTCTGTCGTTTGCCTTCAACGCCTCGCTCACTTCCGTCAACCTCGCCAGGGCATTTGCCCGTCAGCAAGGGATGGCCCTCTCGGTCGGTTCAACCAAAACACTGCTGCACAACGCTGCAATGGTGGATCGATTTATTGCAATGTCCGGAAAATCTCCGAACATGCGATTAAATAACACTGATTTCAAAGAACTTTTATTCTACGGCGTTCGCGCCGCGGTGTAACTTTTATAAAATTAACGAACTATTGTCATAAGATTTTTCCGTAAAAGCGGTTTTGTCCGTCGGAACACCATTGCCCAAAACGGGTTTGAGCAAACGTGTGCCGACTACCGCATAGCCGGAGAAAAAGGCACAGCCTCACGCCTAAACGATGTTTAGACTGATGATGCTGTGCCTCTTTCTTTTTGCGCCTATGCCAAGAGGTGCTTTTACGGGGTTTCAGACGGTTTCCTCTTTTTACGGATTTTCCCCTGAAGTTTTTTCTACCCAATCTGCCTCTGTTTTCGTTTACCTCCATTTTGCGCCTTTCAGTGAGCCGCATCAGTCAGTCATTTTCGTTCTGGGCGCAAAGGTAATTCCGGGATTGGACGGGAAAGCAAGGTCAAGCCTCCTGTTTTCGGTAAAAATCTCCAGCCCTGCGGGTAGTATTTTGACCGAAAAACCTTGCATTCCCTAATCCCTACCTTTTCAAGCACCCGAAACGAAAAC
>OMDB01000389.1_pt1 | contig 23528 bp, 32 predicted proteins | sample 1645161 | NCBI WGS metagenome assembly OMDB01 (sample SAMEA103958135, study PRJEB25191) | human gut metagenome
AATATGGTCGTTTGATGATATGGGACTAGGAGAACAGGTTATTTTATCCGATAAAGAAAGCAAAGGAGTGATGCTATGAATGTTAATTTTTTTCCTTTTAGTAATTCACTTCAAATTCTAGGTCGTAGACAGAGTTTGGCAAATATTATGTGCAATCAGCAAAGTGTTACTCAAAGTAGGAAAAAAGATTTATTTGTTAGAAATACAATGTATGATACAGGAATTTATACAGCTTCAGCAGGAAAAAGAAATAAAATGATTTCAAACAGTATATTATCTGCTATGAATAATGATATTTCTAAGGTACGAAAACAAGGCGATATATACGAATGCGAAGGAACATTTTTTACAGCGGAGCAGATACCTAAAATCAGTGGAACTTCTTTGAATGAAATTAAAGCGGAAGATAATATCATTGACTTTGGGAAGAATAAGTATTTTAAATATGTCTCCCGTGACGGACAGGAGCATTGTTTATACACAGATAATAAGGGGATAGGCGCTATTGTTTCCGAGATTATGCGTGGCGAGCCTTATGATCCGGTGTTGGAAAGGTATGCGAGCTTTTGGAATTATATGATGACAAAAGACCCTGTATATGTTCAGTTGTCTTATTCAGATGAAGAAATAAGAGGATATATGGAAAATGCAGGGATAAAAAATGGCTTTTTCACAGTAAAAATGGGAGATAGGGAAGCAACACAATTTTATTCTGCCACTAAAACAACAAGTCCAATTCAGTCTAAGGAACGATATGATGCAAGATATAAGAATTTGACTTCGGGTGGTATTTTGCTTGACGAATATGAAGCTGGAGATATTTTTAAGATTGGTAATAAGGAATATGTTTTAAGTGAATCTCATACATTGGACATACCATACGGAGAGGATATTTATAATATAGAGTATCCGAGTAATTATAAGTTTGGTAAAAAAGTTGAAGAATAATAAGGGATTCCCTTGAGGTGGACTAGAAAGTGTGGTTCAGCTCAAGGGAATTTTATATATTCTTATATAAGTAAGAGCATTATACATTAATAGAGTTTTTATTGCGGAAGTTTTCACTTATTTCGTGACATGGACTAAAACAAGTCCCTTTTCACCATGCGTATTGCATAAAATAATGCAAAAAGAACCAAAATGGGTTCATGGGCATGGTGAAAATGGATGGAACAGAAAATAAAGCAAGATGAGATATTTATTGGTAAGAATATCCGGCGTATAAGGAAAGAAAAAGGAATCAGGCAGACGGAAATGGTTGCATTGTTGCAGTTGGAGAATGTAATGATTACAAGAGAAGCTCTGGTAAAGATAGAACGTGGAATCCAGCATATTCAGGCAACGCAGCTCCGGGCAATAAAAAATGTATTAGAGACTACTTATGATGAGTTATTAAAATAGAGAATGAAAAAGACAGTCAAGTTTCATATAATGTGGAATTGACTGTCTTTTTATGTAGAAATTAGGATAATCAAATTAGCTCTTGTGCTGATAATTTAAAATATCTTTGAGCAAGGCAGGAGTTATTCTTTTTTTATCCGCTTCAGTTAAATTTGAAAACTGAGACAAGGTAGTAAGTTTATTCTTTTTAAAAAGAGTAATAGATTTTGGCTCAGACGTAATTTCAAATAGAAATTTGTCATGCCAGCTTTTAGGTGTGTTCCCATGCTTTCTTAATATACGGTATGTTTTCATGGTAAGGAGGTAGTCCTTATTACATATACAATAGAGGTCATATACGGTTTTGTCGTTAAAGTCATTGATGTGGTGGATATTGTTCCTAAAGAGGTTACTATGAGTAATACAATTAATGTGAACTATATGACACGGGCTTACAATCAGTACCAACAGAAAAATGCGGCTAAAGATCAGGAGAAGGAAGATACAAGGTTTGCGGATAGTGTAAGAGAAAAGAGCGAAGCTAGTGGAAGTATAGTGGGCAATTCAAAAATAGGTTCTGTGTCTGCTAAAGATATGACGATGGTGGAATACAAGCAGTACATTTACAATAAAATATCTCAAATTCCAATGCACCCCACAAGAGCAGGCGAGTCAATATCTGTTACAATTTCAGAGGCGGGTTTTGAAGCAATGAAGAATAATCCAGAGTATGAAGCATGGGTATTAAATGATTTGCAAGTGGGTTGGTCACAACCAGATAAATGGTCCGGTATATGCGGAGGAGCGTTTTCTACAATATATTATGGAGCATCAAAAGAAGAATGTCATGCTGAGATGTGGAGTGCTGGTTATAACAATGGGAATGGTGGGAAGATTTTTAATGATAAGTCAAAAAATAGTTTTTGGGAGCGCAGAATAGAAAATAAAAAGAGAATAGAAAATCAGGTAAAGAAACAACAGGAAAAAAAGCGGATTCAGAAAAAACAAGCGGAAAGAACAGCTTATGAAGAATATGCGCAAAATAAAAGGTTATCTGCTCAGGATGCCAGAACTCGATTGGTGGCTGAGAGTAGTTCGTCTGCTAAGACTGTCACAATAAGTCAGGCAGTAGCTTCTTATGAGGCAAATTTTACAATGGCAGTAAGCGTATCGAACAAAACCCAATAGCCTGCAAATAAAAAATCAAGGCTAAATAGAAAGGAGAGATGCAGTATGGGAATTAATGGAGTATCATCGTATGCCAATACATACACATACGGAAATGTAAAAAATGAAAATGTAAAGCCATCAAAGAATAGTGAAAAGAATTATTATGCAGGATACACTATGAATTCAGCCAATAAGTTTAAAAATGTATCAGACTATTCAAAGTATTTGACTAACAAGTATAAATGTTTGACTCCATGCAAAAATGCTTCTGTATTGATTGACAGAAGTGTAATGCAAAAGGCATGTGGAGATGAAAAAACTGCGAAATGGCTTGAGGAAAATTTAGCAATTATGCCAGATGTTATACGAAATGCACAGAAGGCGGCAATAAGTCATGGTAGTAAACTGATATCAGTGGAGTTTAAGTTTACGAATAATGGAACCGAAATGACAACCTGTGGCATTTTTGGAGAGACTGGTACGGATTCAGAAATTGACAAATGGCTGGAGAGAATGAAAGAGGATAAAGAAAAAGAAGATAAAAAAACAGAAAATATGATTGCTATAGAAGCGACAACTAAAAATAAGGTAGGTTTTGATACATATGCATAGTATCAATTTCTATAATTTTGAAGAAAGAAAAGATTACAAACAAGGTATTGAAGGTAGTGGAGAGAATTGCCCGGAATGAAGTGGAAAAAACAGTTCTTGGCAGGACGGCAGAGTGTTCAGCGATTTATCACCAGCCGAAAAGACCGAAGAAAAGGGAAAACTAGGTCAGAATAATGAAATATTTTGTGGAGTGTTGCGGTTGTGATTATCGTAATGGCAAAACAAAAGGAGTTAATATGGGATTAGGCGTTGAAAATTCAGTTAAATCCGGGCGGGAATCTGACCTATCAGGATTACGCAAGCGATATCTGGGAAATTTTAGCATATAACCGGACACAGCACAAAGATATTATGTCTGAGTTAAACGTACAGTTTGTGATAGTAGACGGTACAATTCAGATAAACTGATTGGAGGAATAGAAGTATGCACATCGGTTTTGGTCAGAATACCGTATCTTCATTGTACGGTCATCAAAAAGGCGATTATATGAAAACTATAGGGTTTTCTCATAAAAAGCATAAGGCAAATGAATCGCAAGAAAAAATGACCGTAACATCCGGCAAGGACGTATGCCGGAAGATAGGACATTCAGATGAAGTCGATGGGGAAAATCAGGAAAACACATATATACATGATAGTTTTGCCTTAGACGCTAGTTACGCAAATTATATCAGAGAAACGGTGCCTAAAACTGTTTGGTCAAATGATTATCTTCGAGAATTATGGGATGAAAATGCTAAATATTTAAAAAGTATCCGTGAAAGTAAAAATGGGTATGGTTTCGATGATATTGGAATGGGAGCTGCATATGCCTATTCTACTATGTATCAAAAAATTGTAGAAGGATATAGGAATGGAACAAGAGAAGTGTATGTATGCGATGATTCAGAGAGTGGAAAAAGACGTTTGCTGTCAATGGATGAAGAATTGGAAAAGCTAAATAAAGGTTTTGATGAACTGATAAAATGGGATAAAATGGTTGCCAAAAGTCAAAAGCAAAATGCAGAAAATAAGCAGAAATTTCAGAATACAAAATTGGATGAATCGTTTGATGCCTTTGATATAAATCAGGCATGTGACTATATTCAAGATTCTTATTTAGAGTTCCGTTCACTTTATCTGGAGCAATATGAAAGAACGGGAGGAAATATAGATATAAAGTCTTTGTTTTCTTCTGTTTTAAGAAGCGGAAATCAGGATATGCATAAATATTGTGAATTTCTGTTTGAAAAAATTGGTTTTATTGTTTAATGCGGGTATTAAAATGTTTGAGAAATATTGAAATAATAAGGAAAAAGCAAGGGAGGGCAGTGGACTATGAACATTTTAAATAAACAGATTGATTCCATCTATGACCGACAGAAAAATTTATATAGTAAATATCCGCATTATAGCCAACAGAATGCAGAAAGTAAAAAGGTATGCGAACAAGAAAAAATCACAGCAACATCTGGAAAGGATGTATTGGGTATCACAAAAGGAGATAAAGAAAATTCTTATATTGTGCATTTCTCTGATTCTGCAATGGTCAGCAGGGCAGTTGCAAGAGGATATGTTACGGTCAATGGTAAAGAGGTGGAATTGACGGAAGATACCAAGCAGCAGTTGTTAAAGACAGACAAAGAAGCAAGTGCTGCGAGAGAAAAGGCATATCAGGATTGGTTGATAGTTTCTCGCAACTCTATTTTACCATAAATCTTGAGGAGATATTTTATTTTAACAACAAAAAATGCCGTATTTATGCGGCTTTTGGCGTTTCGCAAACGCCTATTTGATATAAAGGCATGAAAAAGTGCTGATAAAGGAGGATTAAAAATGGCTATTAGTGGAGTAGGACAGAGTTATTATCAGAACAATGTGACAACAATGAAAAGCACCAAAAATGTAAACAGCACAGAAGAATTCGCATTAGAAAAAAACAAGCGGAACGCAGGAATTGTCGGAAGCGGAAGAAATGGAATTATTCAAAAAGGAATTCTATGAAGACCTTTCTAAAATTACAAACCACAGGACAGTGAGCAATGCGGCGGTGAATATATCGGAGGAGGCATTTAAGGCAATGAAGGATGACCCACAATACAGGGAGAAAGTTCTTTCACTGATCCAGAGGGATTGGGGCGATTCCTATGCACCGAGGAACTGTTCTGTGCTGATAACAGTCGGTGCGACTTTGAATGAGTATAGGGCGGATTCATGGCCTGTGGGTTATGACTCTGAATTTGATATGCGTTCACAGAACAGTTTCTATAAAAGGACGAGTGAAAAGAAAGACAGGCAAAAGGAACTGCTGGAAGAATATCTGGAAAATCGGGCGCAGGCTAAGAAACAGCAGCTGGAAATGTTAAATAAAAAAATTGCAAAGATGGAACTGGAAAGGAGTAGACAGACTCAGTCATGGAACAGTGAGAGGCAGATGGCAAAGGCTTCCAATGCTTATGATGCAAATATTATGATGGAAGCAGAGCTTGTGAAGAACATAACCAAAACAATGGAAATTTCAAATAATCAATCTTATTATATCAATCCGAATACCAGACAATTCACATCAAATGTGAAAAATACAGCAATAAAGGACAGGGAGGTCTTCAATGATTCGATGCAGAATCTGTTAAATCCCATAGAGGATTTGGTATAGGTGCTCAAAACGCCGATTAAGCTGGCAGATAGTTCTTCTCTAAACAGGCTGAGCAATTCCGTCAATATTGCATCCGACATGCGCATCGCTGTAAACAACGGTTACATATTGGAGGTAAAACAACAGGGTGTGGAGGTTTCCGGCGGTAATGATCCTTATGATACAGAGGCATATATGAAAGCGCAGAAGATGGCGGGTTCGCTGTCTACGCTGTTGCGGAATGCTTGTGGGAATATGCACACAGTAGCATATTCTCAGGAGGAGTATGCCAGATGGACAGAAGGTGTATCCGATGTGATGGGGTATCTCGGCATAGATTATAGCTTTTACAGATGAACGAATAAATGACCTAATGTTGGAGTGGTCAACAGATGAAGATTTTTGGATGCGCCGAATTGCTATTGACCACCAGCTTTGTAGGAAAGAGCGAACAAATACGGAATTGCTTGAAAAAATATTAGTGAATAACTTTGGCAGTTCAGAGTTCTTTATCAACAAAGCCATCGGTTGGAGTCTGAGAGATTATTCTAAGACAAATCAGGATTGGGTAAGAAATTTTGTTGAAACTCATAAAGACAAGATGGATAAATTGAGTATCAGAGAAGCAAGCAAATATTTATGAGTCAAATGGGAAACACAAAATTGGGTTTTATGAATGTCCCTAATGGTGATGTAATAGCATTTGATATGAAAGAGAGTGAAATAAATCCGTCTGTGGTATATCTTAGCCATGACGATGGTGAAGGACATGGATATATACTGGGTAAAGATTTTAATACTTATTTAGAACAATTGTTATTGGTAGGAGCATGTGGCAATGAGGATTGGCAGATGTTACCGTTTTGCTTGGATGCGCAATCAGAAATTGTATCAGATTGTGAAAATGCAAAGGAGTATCGAAAACTTATAGGGTTACAGATATAGTAAGAGGCACGCCCAAATTTCAGGTTTCGTTCCATTCTGTAAAGAAAAATGAATAAATGTCGATAAATATTATGAGCTAAGGATGGCGTCTGTTTTCAAGGGATTGAATGTGAAAATAGACGCTGTTTCTGTTTGGATTGGAGGTTATATTATGAGAATACAAGCGGCAAATACATTTTATATAGGTACTTACTCTGTTTTGAATACGAAGTCATCATTTCCATATGCTGTGAAAGTTGAAGGTTACGGAAATACAAGAAACCAAAGGAGTTTATTTCAGTTTGCACATGTGACAATAACAGAACATATGGTAAATGCAAAATATGGTACAAAGATTACAAACGGTCCGAGAGTGCAGATGCAGACCGCAGGTAGTAAGAAAAAAGAAGATTGGACTGAGGTTTCCAAAGAACAGTTGGCAGAAGTAAAACTACCGGCATCATTTGATAAATTGAAAGAACAAAATTCTTATTTTTATCATGGAGAAAACATATCGGATTATGAACTAGTGCAAACTGCAGTAGCATTGGGGAAAATGGAATTACCAACAGATGAGAAAAAGTGTATCCTAGACAGAGTTGCAATGGATGCATTTGAAGTGCTTGTCAGAGACCAGGCGGCTCCAAAAAACTCATGGTCAAATACATTGTATTCGGAAGATGGAAAATATACCTTTACAAAGACTGAAAGCGGAAGATGGCAGATGCATTTGATTGATGATGCTGACATAGGTGCATCTTTGGAAGATATAGCAAATTGGATGATGAGCGGCACGCCCAATAGAAATATTGAGACACGCTACCTAAATTATCTTCATACTGTTGATCCGGATTTATATAATGTGGCGATGCGAATAGGTTCCGAGGTTCGTTCTTATGGTTTTATGGAGGATTTACATCAGCAGGGAGTATTAAGTGATAGTCAAAATCAGTATGATATGAGTCTGTTGGGTATGTTATTCGGTAAAGATGCGGATAGTATGCGTATGATATTGAATGGGTGTAAGGAGTCTGGTAATTTTTTGGAATTATTGGATTTGTATAGCCCGGATGGAGCAAAATCGTTGGATAAGCTTCGGGAACAGCAATATAAGCACGGTGGAATTGTTTAACATAGCGAGTTTTATGACAGGATATGAAAAGCAATTAATTCTCGAAGTAGAAGAGTGTGAAACACTAATGTAGCAACGGAGGTAAAGACAAACAGCAAGGACAAAGTGCAGGAATACTATGAGAAACTGTGTAAAAAGTTCCCGGAGATTACTTTTAATACGGGTAGCAGTCTTATGAGTGGAAATGAAAATAAAGTGGTAATAAATCTTTCTAGCGAATGTCTAAAGAAAATGGCAAATGATCCGGAATTTGCCAAGAAAGTAGAGTTTAATTTAACTGGTGCAGTACCGGGACAGAATAGAATGTTTGCACAAGCCAAAGCTGATAATGCAGTGATACATGGTGTTACAACTGTAATAGATGCCGATGGGAATGCTTCTGTTACTTGCGGAGGTATGACAAGAACCAGTGGTTCAAAACAAAATTCAACTACATTGAATGCGGAAAAGAAACAAAAAGAAAGATTATAGAAAAAGCGTGAGGAAAGAAAAATCTCAGAAGAAAAGGCAGCTAAGAGACGGGCAGAGAAAAAGGCGCAGTTGGAGAAGCTGACAGAAGATGAAACGTTTACAATATCAGCTACTGGCACTGATGTAAAAAGTGTTACGCAGAACCTCTTAGCTGCGGTTTCTGGTACATCTGCGCCGACAGGGGCAAGTTTTGATATAAAGGCATAAGGAGAAATTGTTCATATTCCGCAAGGCGCATAAACCTTTGCTTTTGCGGACTGCCCGGACTTATTGCAAGGGGGCAGGGGCGGCAATATAAAAAATTGATGACAATGGAGGATTAGGAAATGGCTATTAATGGAGTCGGACATAATTATGATTATTTGGGAACGACTACAAATTATATACGGGGAAAAGCAACTGTTAGGGAAGCAATCTCAAAGATGGTGAAGCAGTAGGCAAATCTTTCTATTTCTGATGCAGGAAGAAATATGCAGCGGGAAATGGCAAGCAAATTTGAACCCGATTCGGATTATACCAATGTCAGGGAACTGACAATACAAAATACAAATGAGGTTGCTTGGGAACACTATACCGCAATGCGGGATATTAGCAGCCTAACATTAAAAGACGGGAATTATAATGTTGAAGATGTGATGAAATCTATAATGGATACATATGAAACCCGTTATAATGAAATCGTAAAAGAACATGAAAATGGAGATCGTGAAGTTTCCTACGAACTTACGGGGAAAAGGTCATTGACACTTGACGAAGATTTAGCCGGATTGGACGAAGCCTTTAAAATGCGTCTGGCAAATTTAGAAGGATATATTACCTGTCAACAAACCAATAAAGCATTTGAAAACGCGGACAGTTCATGGTATTTCCGTAGAAATAGCCCTCAAAATGAAGTAAAAACACAAGATAAGGCTCAAATGTTTGATACAAAATATCAGAAAACTGCAGTATCAATAATGGAGCAGGCTAAAGAGAAGTTTTTGGTAGCCTTTAAAAGTATAAATTACAAACAAGGAACAGCAACAAGCATACTATCGGATATTATGAAAAAGTGCTGATAAAGGAGGATTAAAAATGGCTATTAGTGGAGTAGGACAGAGTTATTATCAGAACAATGTTGCAACAACGAAAAGTACAAAGAGCGTAAACAGCACGGGAGAAACGGGCAATACAAAGGAATTATCAGAAGCGGAAGAAATGGCGATTTTCAAAAAGGAATTTTATGCTGAAATTGATAAGATACCCAGAAATAGAACTATAACCAATGTGGCTATCAACATATCAGAGGAAGCATTTAAGAATATGAAAGATGATCCGGAGTACAGGGAAAAGATATTATCAGCACTTAAACGTGACTTAACTTCGTCCTTTGCACCGTTGGAAGCTTCTATGGTGCTCACTGTAGGAGCTACTGCTAAAGATTATAGGGGCGATTCATGGTCTGGTGTTAATAATCAATCGGAATTTTTTGCTCGTTCACAAAACAGTTTTTATAAAAAGACAAGCAACAAGAAAGATAGACAAAAAGAGCTTTTGGAAGAATATCTGGAAAAACGGGCGCAGGTTAAAAAACAGCAGCAGGAAATGTTGAATGAAAAGATTGCAAAGCAGGAACAGGAAAGAAGCCGATTATTACGGTCGTGGAACAATGAAAGGCTGTTGTCAAAAGCGTCTAATGCTTATGAAGCAAATGCTATGACGGAAGCGGTTACGGATAGTGCTTTTTCGCTTGGATAGTGATTTTAAGTAAGGAGAAAGAGATATGTCAATTACATTTTTAAGTAATCCTATTCATCTGCCGGATTTTTTCAAGTTTGATAGGGAATATTTGGGAAAACAGGAAAGCCAAAATGAAGACCAGAAAGTGTTTCATAAGGATACTTTAGAGGTTTCTCAATTATCGAAAAACAGGGAAAATTTAATGGATAAAATTAAGCATACAGTTGTGCATTCGGTTACATCGTTCAGCGATATGAGAGCCGGAATATTAAAAGAAATTAGGGAAGAAAAAGGGCAGTATGACTATACTGATGTTGTAAATGCCTGCGGATTGAGTTATGCAAGGCTTTATTCTGAAATTGAGGAACGTTATAAAAATGGAAATGAGCAGTATTATAAGTCAGCAGGTGGTACACCATGGACGAAAGAAGAAATTGAGTGGCTGGATATGCAATATGAGCAGGAAGTGGCATGGCAGAAATCCTGTGCCAGAATAGCAGCCCGGGGACAGGTCTTTCAGGGGAATATTCCTGAAGCGCCAACAAAAGAGATTGAAGAATTGGAGGACAGCTTTTATCAGGCGAAGGATGCCTACATCAAGTTATATCAAGAAAGCAAACAGACAGGTAAGTTTCTTGTTTTGCAAAATTATATGTTCGGTAGTAGCCGGATGTATGAGATGCTGAATAAATTAGGAAATTTACAGGAGAGGGTGGAATAATGCAGGTTAATTCGTCCAATGGTTCATTACAACAAAGGATTTTTTCAGGAACAGGAAGTATAGGCGGTGTCCATCTGCCCGATTTTAACGATAAGTATGTGTTTTCCAAAAAGAAAAGCGGTATTAGTGATGAAGAATACAGAAAACAGATTGTAGCGCAGGCTTATAAAGATTTTGAAAAGGGTACATTTCAAAATAAATCAGATGGCTTTAACAAATTGATGAAAAATTATACATCAGAAGTATCCCCGGATAGAAAGGGAATCATTACTTCTGGATTAAAAGCTGTTTCAAGAAATAGACATAATGTGTTAAAGCCGATAGATTTTGTCGCAACTCTGCTTGAGGGGAAAGTAAAGTATCAGAAACTGCCATCGGGCAATAGTGAGTACATAGAATTTTATGATAAGAATGGGGAGATGGTAGCAACTTATTCCAACAATGGATGGACAATGTATACCACGAATGCAGAGGCAGCGAGGCAAACAGAAATGTGCATGATTTATAATGAAGCATGGGGAAATGCAAAAAGAGGACTTCCGATAGTAGGAGGGGAATCCGTAAATGAAGAAAATTTGCAAAGCAGTTTTGATGTCAAATCATAGTGAAAAATAGAGTAATGGAAATTATAGGAATGTGGTTGCTTTCGTTTTTCCTCATGGCGATAGAGACATGGGGAAGTGTGTATTTTTTTGATACCTTTATGGAAAGAAAGAGAATGAAGTGTCTGGAGAGGAGTAGGTATATTGCTTTCTATTTGTCTACTGTGACTGTATCGTTCCTGGGAGAGTACCTTGATTCAATGGGAATCAAGGCGTTGTTGGTAATTTTGGTTTATATAGTATTCTGCAAGGTGTATTATTGGGCAGACTGGCAACATTGCATTTTCTTTTCAAGTTTGAATTATTCGATGTTATTTTTGACAGACCTCCTGTCATTACAAATCGAGAACATATTGATTATTAAGAATAAAATGTATGTTTCAGAACTTACTTATCTGATTCTGCCTGTAAAATTGGTTTGGGTCTGCCTGATTTTTATATTGAGGAAAATATGGAAAGGAAAGAACAACTATGAGGGGATTTCTCATAAGGAATGGTGGAAATTTGGCATGATGCCGCTGTTTACCGCAACAGCTATGCTGCTCATGTATTACTGTTACAGCAGTGACAAAAAGGTACAAGCATCCTACCTTTTCTTCACAGTAGGATTGATTGTGATGAATTTCCTTGTGATGGAGCTGATGCAGGACATCCTTGAAAAGGGAGAACTACTACGGGAAAGTGCGCTGACAGATCAGAAGAAAGAAAGTCAGCTTGCATATTACCGGGATATGCAGACAGTCTATGAGCGGCAGGGGAGAAAGATGCATGATTATAAAAACCAGATAAGGACAATACAGGTTCTGATAAAGGAAGGTAACCCGCAGGCAGCCGCCACGCTTGCAGAGAAACTGACAGAGAATATATTGGTAGAGATGTCAGCGGTTAATACGAACCATCCTGTCGTGAACGCAGTCCTGAACCAAAAGTTTCATTTAGCAAGGGAGCAGGGGACTTCCATGATATTCAAGGTAGGCGACATGAGTGGAATGCGGTTGAACGAGGAGGAAACGGTCATCCTGCTGTCCAACCTTCTGGACAATGCCATTCGTGAGTGTGTAAAGGTCGTAAAGGCTGGGAGGAAAGCCGTCATCCACATCAAGCTGGTTCAGGAAGACGGGAAGATAATTTTCTCTGTAAAGAATCCTGTCGTGGAAAAAGTACAAATCACGGATGGCATCGTGCAGGATTCCAATGGAGGGATGCATGGCATCGGTCTGTCGAATGTAAAAGCTGTTGTGGATAAATACGGCGGAGACTTTGTCATTTCATGTGACTCAGAGAAGTTCCAAGCGGTGGTGATGCTTTAAATGTTATGGTCATTTGGTGCAATAAATAGTCATTTGGTGCAGTCCGGGTTTAAAAAGAGGGTGCATCTGCCGACAGATTTTATGAAGCGAAAAATTATTTGCGTAGGACAAAACAGGCATATAATTATATTAATCAAGGAGGATTTAATATGCAGATAACAAGGGGCAATTATTCACAGTATGCCAACATGGTGCAGCAGATGTTTGGCAATAAGAAAAATCCCAATAATCCGTTAGCTCAATGTGATTATGGAAATTTCGCACTGCGTTTCAAGCCGGTTGATATTCAATTCACAAAACCGAATTGGGATAATATTATGACGAAACGTGATAAGCCTGCAATGTCGGAGGAAGAATTCGAGAAAGCTATAAAGGAACTTGCACAGAAGGAATTTGCCACCGGGAAGCGGGATGATGCGGCATACCGAAAATTATGTATGCAGCATGGTGAGGCTGTTTCACCGGACAGGAAAGCCATCTATGAATCAAGCATGAGAAAGACAGGCGGAAAGATGAATGCGGCTTGTATGTTTTGGGACAACAATGGGAATAAAACATTGTCTTACAATCCTGAATCAAGGAACTGGAAAGCCATAAGCACAGAGGAAGAATTTGCAAGGGCACGTGTATTTACATCTATCTATAATGATGAACTGGCACGCCTGAAAAAGGAGTACGGAGAAAACGCAAAGGGAACCATATCATATCAGCAGATACAGTCAGACTTGGTAGCAGGCACAAAAGCACCATCTTCGGGTAGTTCACTGGATATACAGATATAAAATTGTAACTATCATAACAATGGAGGATTCAAAAATGAGCATTAGTGGAATAGGACAGAATTATTATCATAATAATGTAGCAACAGTGAGAAACACCAAGAATGTAAACAGCACGGGAAAAAATGACGGATTTGCTGGCAAGGTCACAGAGAAAAATCCGGTTTCCCCAGAAGATATGACTTTAGAGGAATACAAGGCGTATTTTAATGAAAAGATGGATGCACTATATACTCATCCGTCACAGAGAAATATGAATTGGGTTATTGATATTACGGATGCTGCTTATAAAAGGATGCAGACTGATCCGGAATATGAGCAAAAAATATTAGATGCCTTGGCAAAGAATAAGGCAGTTGATTTTGGAGGCAACATTCCACAAATAGCGTATACTCATGTAGATAGTACGTGGGAAGGGTGTTACGGATATACTAAAGGAATGAAAGAGAACGATAGTTATACTAAGGGAATTTCTTCAAAACATGAAAATAATGTAAAAAAGAAAAATGAGAAAGATAGAAAAAAGCAGATTTTAGAGGAATATATTGAGGAACAAATACAGGCTCGTAAGGACATACTGGAGTTTCGCAAAGAAGAGAATTTTAAGCATAAAGAGCAAAATATCGAACTTAATAAAAAGGCATTGGCGCTGAGGGCTTATAATCAGCAGATTTTAGAAGAACATTAAGCAAGATATGAGTAGGATAATCTGTTTGTTGTCGAGTTCAAACGTAAAAAGACCAGATAACAGATAGTGTCTGTTGTCTGAGCTTTTTTGTGCCATTTTCTGCAAGGGGTATTGATGATATGTGCCAAATGTTTATATTGAAAACAAATTTTCAAGTGAGGTAATAGAGATGAATATATCAAATGCTATCAATACGGTAAGCGTATCTGGAAGTTCTATCAGTAGTGCTAAAAAAACTTCTGAAAAGAACAAGTGGAAATTAACAGATTCATTAAAAGAAAAAATTGTTGAATTGGCTAAGAAAGATGCGAAAAACAACATATATATGGGAAATGAGTTTATGAACTTGCGGAAAGCAGAGGTCGCTAAAGTGGCACCAAATCGGGCAGCACTGATAGGTAAGTTCAACCAATCAATGAGTTCTGGAAATATGGGTGATATGAAAGAAATACAAGAGGCAGACAAAAGATGGCTGTGTATTTTATTTGGGATACCATATGAGGCAGAGTTTCAGGGAGAGGGAACAGGATCAGCAGCTCATGTATATAACGAATGTGGTGAAGAAGTTCTGACATATACAGAGGGAGTAGGCTGGCAAGAAAAGGAAACAAAAGCAGAGTCACAGGTACATTCGGCGTTAAAATCGACATATTATGAGGCTTTTTGTGATGCAAGAAAAGCATTAAACAGTGAACAAAGAACTGGTGGTATGAATGAAAATATAATGTCACAAGGCAATTTTGATATGAAAGCGTAAAGAGCGTGCGATTAAAATAATGGTTTATAAATAGGAATAGAATTTTAGATGAAAAGCACAGTCCTGACGATGTTTTGGATATGGACACGGTTATTCCATTTATGGCGGTGGCTTGTGATAATCTCACTTCTTCATCACAGACATATTATATTCATGTTAATCGTGGAACTTGTGAGGGTACAATGTATTTTTCACTTTCGATGAATGAGAGAATTAAAACTGGACGAGGAGTGTTTTCTTTTAGTGGAACAGCATCTAATCCTGGAAATTCATCAATAAGTTTATCAGGTGTAGATTCTTCTGTTCTTACATTGAATTTGGCAAATAATACTACAATTCCACCAGAAGCCATTGTTACATCAGTAAATACATCAGGTACTCAATCACCGAGTCAGGGAAATGTTCATCATATGGTACTTCCTGCAACAGAATCAAGTACTTGGTATACATCTACGGTAGCAAGTGCATCGAGTGGACATTACAATATAGATGTTTCGGATGGATTTCAGGCAGCACAAAGATGGCAATTTAAATATAATGCTTTAGCAACAGCAAAATCAACAATGAAAAATGTTAAAATAACACTGGAATGGGAGTACGATATAGCAAATACAGGATATAAGTCATATTAGAAATGTGGGTGATACTATGAATATTTTTTTTAACAGCCGAATTTATGCTAATCAGTCATTGCTTAATGTCCTGTTTGGTCAACAACAAAAAGCGACAATCAGTCGAAGCAATGGTTGTATAGGCACAAGAGATACTTTGACGATAAGCGCATCAGGAAAGGAAAAACTTACAAAAAGTACAAGTGGAAGAACACATAATACAAGTATTGATAGCAGCATTGACTTAAAGTCCTATATAGCTTCAGCCAAAAAAACGAATCAGGAGATCATTGAGAATGCAGGAACACAGATTAATGCGAAAACAAGTGAATATATGAGTACAGGTAAAGCATTTAGGGAGGCATTAACGGAAAAGTATTCTAAACTTGCCGCAGAAGCAAAAACGCATTCCAATCCTGAAAATTATATTCATTCCAAGTATTTTGATAAGAGTTCAGAGTATTACGAGACTAATCTGACTGATACAGAACGTAGGATTGCATATAATTATGAGATGCAGATGTGCCGGACAGGAAAGATAAATGGTGTAAATTATCAGGATTCTTTGTTCAGGGGAATTGAAGTGGACGGTGACAGTGTAGATTCGGATAAAATCCAATTTGAAAGAGCATTGATAAATTCGCAAATTTCAAATATTTTAAAGCAGGCTGGTGTAGATACATCTTCTATTACGAAAGATTGTACTTTTACTGTCGATCCATACAGTTATGAAATAACGGTAGATGGCGTGGATGAAGAAACAAAGGTGTTGATGCAGGATGCCTTAAATGTAGGAGATAACGGAAAAAACCTCTATAAGCATATATATTATTGTTCAACACAAGATGGCTGTGAGAGTTCTCAGATAACAAAGGAATCAAAAATGAAATACGAAGCATATCATCAAGTTTATAGTTATACAGGATATGAATTAGATAAACTTGAGGAAAAAAACGGGACATATTATACGGAGTCAGGAGAGAATATATTAGACTTAGTGGATAAGGCTGTTGAAGATTCTGGAAAAGTTCCGAAAGAGTTCAAGCAGCAAATGAAGAATTGGATACATGACCTGGTTTCAACTATGTCAACTAAAGGATGGAACAATGTGCCGGATATGACTTTAAGCATTTTATATGGAAAGAGTGGTTTAAAGGACATGAATCAGTTGATCACATATCAATATGAAGCTGATAGTACAAACAGGCAATGGTATTCTGTACTTTAGAAATATAATATTTTTGAAAAAATATAGGGAAGTGTGTCAAGTATAGTAATATAGTTTTTTAGATAAAATATATGATTCGAAATTTTTAAATTAAAAAATAAACAATAGAGGGAGGGAAAGCGTTTTAATAATGAATCTATATAAATCAAAAAACTATAAAATAAAGAACTATGAACAGAAAGGAATTATTCATGAAAAAGAGAAAAATAGCAACAATATTATTGGCAGCATGTTTGCTGTTAGGAAATGTCTCAGTAGCGAATGCGGCAAGTATTGATAATGGCAATAAAGTACATTTCAATACAGAAGATAACGACACGGATTTAACATTATTACAATCGAAAATTGCAACCGAAGAAGTGACTTGTGACTTTACGGATGCAACAAATGATGGAGCAAGTGCATATGCAGATACAAGAAGGGTGTCAAATAAATATATGTGGAGTGCAAGCACGATGGAATATAATTTCTCTGATCAGAAATGGACATCGAATACAGAAATTTTTAGTACATATGCAAAAACATCAGAAGGGTTTGTAATGTCTGGTTTCTTACTGAATCCAAAAGGTCAGAGCAACTATAATTCGGCATTAAGAGAGGGGTATCTGAATGATTCTGCATATGATGAAAATCAGGGACATTATTATCAATGTGTTGTTTCGGATGAGGACTGTAATAATATTACATTTATGTTAGAATCTAATGTTAATGTATTTATTTTTGACAATGATATAAATTTAATATATCGTTCATCGGATGAGGCGGGAGTTACCAGTTATTTTGACAGATATTATTCAACAACTAAAACGATTGCAGGAACGTCGAATAAGGTAATTAGTTTAGGTCTTATTGATGGAAATTATTATATTGTTTTTAAGGTAAAAGATGCAACAGCAACTACCGGTTATCATTATGGATATTATGCTGGACAACCATTGCCAATAGCACAAACAACAACCTTTTCGGATCTTACACATTATACAACAATAAAGTGGAATCGAAGCTCATCTAGCCAATCAGCAAGTACGCAAACATTGACCATTAATTGTCCTAGTGGAAGTGAAGATGAGTATGCATTGACAGGTGTGAAATTTTCGGATAAATCAAAAGCATTTGCTAATAATACATACGCATCAAGCATTGACTATTATTATACGCCAGCAACTGCTAGTTATTCAAAAAAACTAGCACAAACAGGTGGTTGGTGGAGTGACTTGGTTGACAATAATCCACCATCAGGATCAATTGATGGAAACTATGCAACATCTGTTACAGTACATTGGGTAAGTGGTATTTCTTATGTAAATGCTAGTTGCACTACAATGACACAGATGACATTGGATTATTTAGTTCCTTTCGGAATAATAGTGGGCTAAATATTTAGAAAGATAAATAAATTACGGAGGGTATTTTTATACCATCCGTGGATTCCAAGAGGTGACGATAAGATGGGACACTATGTACATTATATAGGTGGCGGAATAGTAGATAGTAAAATATATGAGACAGGAAATGCAGCAAAAAGTTTTAAATCGCCGATGAAAGAATTAAATGAGCAAACGGTGTTAATAGAAAATGCCAAAACAAATAAGAATGATAGTTATCATCAGCATACGAAATACGATGATCAGGTAGATCGCTATTACAGTACATATGATATAGGAACATTGTTGCATAATAATGAAAGTTATTTAGAGGGAACAATCGATTCAAAATATGATGTAGATTACTATTCTTTTTCTTATCCGCAAAAAAGTTTTTACTCTAAAATGGGTATATCTTCAGAGATAACGATTTCATTGGAAAGCAAGAATAGTCAGGCATATAATTTAGTATTGTACGATTTATATGGCAATCAGATTGGAATAGCGACAGATGATGGACATGGTAATAAACAGCTTACGGTACCTAATTGGGACTGCGTTACATCAGATTATGTGATCAGAGTAGAAAATTCCAATATGACATCGGATTCCGGGGAAGGTTCCTATAGAATAAAAATTACGGAAACGAAAAACAGGGATACTTCAAGTAGTAATGTGCAGCACTCACAAGAAATAGCAAATGCAGATAATTCAGAAGAAAAAAATGCAATAAAGCAGAAATATGAAAAAACATATCAAAGCGAAATTGACAAATTACATCAGATGCAATTTGAAGCGTTGCCGGAAGATGAAAAATATTCGGGAACGGATAGTGTAGAAGAATTATTAAATAAGATGAAAAAGGGGGAGCAGTTAAGTGTGTCGGAAATGGCATATGTGAAAATATTTGCCAATTTATCTGATTATGAGAGAGCAGAGAAGTCGAATTATATAAAAAACGATTTTTATGCAGAAATAGAAAGAATAGCAAATGAAAAAGGAATTGAACTGCCAGATACATCATGGAAAATTGAAATAGATGTATCTGGAACTATTACGATTAACGGGGACATTACAGAAGAAAACAAAGAACAGATAAAAAATATGATATCGGAAAATTTTGCTGATGATATGTGGGAAAAATATATTCAGACAGCAGATATTTCTAACACACAATATAGATTAGTAAATGCTTACTATGAAGTGGAACAGTTCATTCAGAAAGCAACAAATGGACAGTATTCATTTGACGATATAAACGTAGATGACAATGGGAAGATTACCGGACTTCCAGAGAAAATGTGTAAAATAATGAACTCCCAGGAAGCCAATGCGAAATATGAGGAAATACGAGATAATATCTATATGCTGACGGATTATAAAAATCAATATGGATTGGAGGATATTCTTGCATTTAAGGCAGGGTATAATATTTCGGACTCTGAGGTAAGTACTGTGGGTACATCTGGCAATAATAGTGTTATGGATAATGCAGGATACTATAAAAATATGAAAACTATAATATAATGATAGAACCTAATAGAAATGGCGGGTTTAAAAGACATGAATCAGTTGATTACATATCAGTATGAAGCTGATAGTATGGACAGACAATGGTATTCTATACTGTAGCAATATAATTTGGGGGGAAAATATAGGAAATGTGCCGTCAAGATGATGGCACATTTTCTATATATATGATATTTATTTAGAGCCTATTTAGATAATATGCAGAGTACTTTATATTTATTTAATGGAAAAATAAAAATTACCGATATAGTAGGAAGATAGGAAGAAGGTGAGTGCTATGCTGGAAATTGTTGTCTGTGATGACGATATAGCAGATCTTGAGTGTGCAGTGACTATGCTGCATAAGATTTTTACAAGTCAAAAGATTGCTTATCATATTGAGCAATTTGCGTCTGCAAATCAAATGCTTGAAAATATCAGCAACATTGATATCGGAATTTTAGATATTTCGATGGAAGAACTGAATGGTATTAAACTGGGGAGAAAATTAAAGGAAAAATTTCCGGATGTGAAATTAGTGTATATTACGAGTTATGAAGAATATTGTATGCAGGTCATTAACGAAGTTCACGCATTTTCATTTCTATGTAAGCCATTGGAATATGATAAATTGAAACTCAGGGACATTTTATATTTTGAATACATAAAAAGATCAAGAAAAGTACTGATAGCGTTGTCTGATATCACATATGAGTATGACTGCATTTTTGAAAAACTGGTTGAGGAACTGCAGCCCTATGATTTTGTTGTGAATTGCAGAGGAAATCTGGTTAATTTAAGGCATATTGAAAAAATAAAGGGTTTTATTATTTATATGGATAATGGAAAAGAACTCCAGATTGCGCAAAAGAGAAGCAGCGATTTTAGAGAAGAAGTAAATAAATTTTTGCAGAAAAATTCATAGGAGAAACGATGAATACGATTTTACTGATATTATGTAATGCTCTTTCCTGTTTTATCATAAGTACCATACTGTTCCAGTTTATGAATGGAAAGTATAAAAAGAGTAGTCAAAGTAGATATGTATATATTGTGATCGAGACTGTCACAGTGATTTTTACAACCTGTATCAATATGCTCAATCATTCCATATTAAATCTGGTGGTCTGGGGCGTGTTGACGGGGGTGATCGCATATGCTCTGTATTATGAGGATATGGATAAACCGTTAAGACGTATCATTGAATGTGAGGCATTGGTATTTTGCATGTCTGTTTGTGAATCATTAGGAGTGATTCTTTTACAATGTATTTTGCAGGCAGCAGATATAAAAAATGTGAATGAAACGATGCTTTACTGCCTTGAGGTAACATTTTCAAAAGTAATACTTATTTTTTTGTATTATACATTCATAAACAGGTTTGTGAAAAAGAGCGATATTCCTTATGCAAAGACAAGGTACATCATGTATGGAATTATACTCCTATACAATCTGATTAACATGGGTGTAATTGTAGAGAATTTTAAAAATGGAGAAGAAAATTATTTATGTGCAGTCAATATGGGGTGTATTGTTCTGGCAGATCTATACCTTTTATATTTTGTTAAAATGGCAGATGAAAAGAACTATTATGAAAAGCAGCTCATCGCTTTAGAGCAACAGGCAAAGGTACAATACGAATACTATTTGACGCAGACAAAAAAATATGATCAAACCGTCCACATATTACATGATGTAAATAAGCATATTAAAGCAATCGAAGGATTATATGGTGCAGAGCAGGGGAATACGGCAGGAGAATATGCAGCGGAAATCAGAGAACTGTTAAAGCCGCTCATTCCGGTTCAATACACAGAAAATCCGATCTTGAACATTCTTCTTACCGATAAAGAATCCGTTATGAGGGAAAAAGGTATTTCAGTAACCATAAAGGTGGATAATGTGAATCTGAATTTCCTTGCACCAATCGACATTACAACTATTTTTGGAAATTTATTAGATAATGCGATTGAGGCAGCAGAGAAGCTGGAAGGAGAGAAATATATTTCGATTAAGATTGGCTCATACCATAAAATGATAGCTGCCAGCATCGAAAATAACTGCGGAGAGGTAAAGTGGAAAAATGGTTTTCCGGTATCAGCGAAAGGAAAAGGCGGTGGAATAGGACTGCTGAATGTTCAGAGCAGTGTAAAAAAATATGATGGAAATTTAATATTGAAAAGTGATGGAAATAAATTTATTGCTGAGTTATTCCTCAATTCATAAAAAGTCTTACTTCGTGCAAAAAAATCGTACTTGGTGCAGAAAAGGTAAAATATCAGAAGGAGTGTGTCGATAGAAAAAAATAAAATGGATGATACATATAAAAAATTTAATGATGGGAGGTTTCGCTTATGTCAAGAATTACGGACTACGGTTTTTTATTTCAAACGACATTTGGAACATCAAAAATAAATTTGGTCAATAATATTCAGTTGTCCAAAATGAACAGCAGTTCTGTACAAAAACAATTAAAAGCAGCAGGGATTGACACAAACAGTAAAAAGTATAAAGCAGCACTGAGTGAGATGATGAAGAATGGAAACGGTGCAATGTTTACAAATGTTCAGGCAATTAAGAACCTGATGAGCCAGTATGACAAAAACGGAGACTGGATTGATCCGAATACCGGATTAACAGGACTTGCTGTAACGGATGAGAACAGAAACAGTTATAAACATATCATTTCTATTCCAGAGAGCAGCCGGGAAGAAATGTTTGAACTGGCAAAGAAAGAATTCTTAAATGAAAACGGTACTTTAAATGGTGATACTACCAAAAGGGAGAGTGTATATAACAATTTATACAGAAAAATGGATAAGGATGACCGCTTATCAGCAGGCTGGACAATGGAACAATATGAACATCAATACAGACAGGCATTTGCAGAAGCTGCAAAAGCCGCAGATCCTACATGGAGAGCTGGTAAACCAATACCGGCTGGCGCATTGGATGGCATTACGAGAGAGTATGTTGAGAGTGGCAGGAAGTCAGTAGATATAAAGTTATAGATAGATTTATTTGTGAGCCACGAGGTGAAACTAAGATAATGGGTTTTAAGGAGGAAAAATAGGATATGAAAATATCTAATTACATGAATAATACGAATTCAATAATGGAAAAAAATACTGATAAAGTACAGAAAGGAAATAGTCAGACAAACGAAAAACATACAGTGGGGCAATCAGTGAAGCTTTCGATTTCTAATGAGGGATTGGAGTATTATCGTAATCGTATACAGCAGAGTGGACAGGAAAAATATGATGATGTGGTTCAAAGAAAGGAACTGTTAGCGAGTAAAAAAATCAGTGATATTGATTATAGTTATGAAATTCAAAAGAAGGCAGCACAGCAGAATCAAAATGTTGATACAGGAAAAAGTGCCTTAAATATTACTGACAAGGCAAATAATTATGTTAAAGCATACGCAGAATTATATGATGAAATTGTGAAGGGCTATGAAAATGGAACCAGAGAAATATATGTAGCTGATGAAAATGGACCTCGTAAGCTTACAAAGGATGAAGAGTTAAGCAATTTAGATGCTGCATATAAAAAAACAGTGGATGACTTTGTGACAATGGAGACAACCAATCAGCATGCCCGTGGAATTATTGGTGAAGAAATGAATAAAATTTCAAAAATTACCACAAGGTCAACTTTGGCATCGGCTTACATTGAGGAGCAAAAAACCAGGGGGAAGGACGAAATCCCAGAAAATTTAACTGAGAAAATGTATGGTGCAATTACCTCATTTAAGGAGAAATATACAATGATTCAGCCTAATAGAGAGCAGTTATTGATGAGCATTAAGATTTGATGATGTTAGTACTATGATTTACAAATAAAAATAGTAATTACATATCATATTGAGGCTGAGAGAAATTAAATATCCAAGTCGTTCAATATAATAGAAATTATTTTAAGTTTCAATAA
>OMDB01000402.1_pt1 | contig 23135 bp, 20 predicted proteins | sample 1645161 | NCBI WGS metagenome assembly OMDB01 (sample SAMEA103958135, study PRJEB25191) | human gut metagenome
TACGGGCTTGACTTTCATCATAAAATCAACCACTCCTTACTTTTATACTCTACGGATATTGCGTCATACGGGTCAGATTTGAGCACACACACATAAATCGACCCGTATCCTCCAAGGAAGTTCGTCGCTTTTCACAAACTTTTCGGTCAACACCGTCCAGCTGCTTCCAGTGCAGCTCCCTTTTTGGCGCACTAGGCCATTATGTGATACTAATGCAGTATACACCTCAAAAGCCTTGCTGTCAAGCCATTTTTCGCATTTTGGCCCAATATTTTTGTCAAGCCCGCGATTTCATGGTACGCACGGATGCGTGTAGGCTTTGCACATTTTGGCTCTTGATTTTTGAGTTTTGCACGTTCTCGCCAAAAACACCCTTGTGCATTTTGTACACCTTGGCTCTTGATGCGTGCTCTCCCCTGCCCATGCAAAAAGCACCGCAGCTGCCCGCGGTGCCCTTACATGCTCATTCTTCCAGATAATCCCTTAATCTCTTTGCTCGGCTGGGATGGCGCAGCTTGCGCAGAGCCTTGGCCTCGATCTGCCGGATGCGTTCCCGGGTCACGTTGAATTCCTTTCCCAGCTCTTCCAGGGTGCGGGCCTGCCCGTCCTCCAGCCCGAAGCGCAGGGTCAGCACCCGCTCCTCCCGGGGTGTCAGGCTCTTGAGGACGTTTGCCAGCTCCCGCCGCAGCAGTTCCCGCCCGGCCTCGTCCACCGGAACGCCTGCTTCCTCATCCTGAATAAAATCCTCCAGGTGGGCATCCTCTTCCTCGCCCACCGGTGTTTCCAGGCTGATGGGGTCCTGCGCCAGCTGCAGCAGCTCCCGCACCCGGTCAGGCTCCATGTCCAGCCGGACGGCGATCTCTTCGGCTGTGGGTTCCCTGCCGTTTTTGCGCAGAAGCTCCCCTGTCGTCTTTTTCACCCGGTTGATGCTCTCCACCAGATGCACCGGGATGCGGATGACCCGCCCCTGATCGGCAATGGCCCGGGTGATGGACTGCCGGATCCACCATGTCGCGTAGGTCGAGAACCGGAACCCCCGGTCAGGTTCAAACTTCTCCGCCGCTTTCATCAGGCCGAGGTTTCCCTCCTGAATGAGGTCAAGGAAGGGCAGCCCCCGCCCGGCATAGCGCTTGGCCACCGAGACCACCAGCCGCAGGTTTGCTTCGCTCAGCTTCCGCCGGGCATCCGCATCCCCGGCCTGCGCAGCCCGGGCAAGCTCCAGCTCCTGTTCCATTGTCAGCAGCGGCACCCGGCCGATCTCCTTCAGATATGCCTTCACCGGGTCATCCAGCGCTACGCCCTCGGCTGAGAGCTCGTGCTCCAGTTTCCCGATCTGTGTTTCATCCAGCATGGGCATGTCCGCTTCTTCATCGGTTACACGGATGCCCCGGGCTTCCAGCGCCGCATACAGCGCATCCAGCCCGGATACATCGTATTCCTGCTCATCCATGGCCCGGCTGATCTGCTCGGGTGTCAGGGTATGGCGGCGGGCCCGGCCTGCCAGGATCTTTACCAGTTCTTCCGTCTGCGACAATTTCCGCATGATTCTTTCTCCTTCCAGCTCCAGCCGGAGGAGAGGAACGGTCAGTCGTCCGCAGGGTCTGTGCCCTGCTTTTTTTCTCGCATCGACTGGAGATACCGTATCAAATCATCATTGGACATTTCGGCCGCCTTGCCTGCCACGGGGGTGCCCCGTGCAATGCGGTCCAGATAGAGCCGGATATCGTCCGGCGTACAGTTCACATCGCTGTATTGTGCCGCAAGGCGGCTCAGCTCATTCAGCGCCTCTTCGCTCACAAAGGGGCGCAGGGTGGAAAGGCTGATCTCGATCCCCTGCTCCTGGCACTGCAGAAACGCTTCGTACAGCTCCTTCTGCTGGGGCAGAACGAACTTTTCCGGGCTGAGCTGGGCCCGCACCTGCGGGATATAGCTGGGCTCCCGGAGCATGGCGGCCAGCAGCCGCTGTTCTGCCGAGGCAACTCCCAGCGCCTGAGAGCCGCCCGCACTGTACGGCACGCTGATCTGGTGCATCTCACCGGACTGCAGCCGTGCCTGATTCTGCGCCCACCGGCGTTTGCTGTTGGAGCGCTTTACTGCATCGGCAAGCTGGGTCATAATGGCGTTCTTGGAGATGTTCGTTTCCTCAGCCAGCCGCCCGGCGTAGACCTCCTGCTCGGTGGGGTTGGAGCGCTCCGCCAGCATATTCACGGCTTCCTTGACATATTCCAGCCGCTGGGCATCCTGCTTAAGGTCGTATTTGTTCTTGAGCCGCCCCAGCCGGAAGTCCAGCGCGTTGCCCACGCCGTCCAGCAGTGCCTTGAACCGCTCGGAGCCATACTTTTTGATGTACTCATCCGGATCTTTTGCACCCGGGATCTGCAGCACACCCACCTTGACCGGGCTGTTGCGGAACAGTTCCAGCGAGCGCAGAGTGGCCTTCTGGCCAGCCTCATCCGAGTCGTAGCTCAGGATGACCTCCTCCGCGTACTGGCTGATGAGCTTTACCTGATCCGGAGTCAGGGCCGTGCCGCAGGCGCAGACCGCCGTGTCGATCCCAGCCTGATGCATGGAAATAACGTCCATGTAACCCTCGCAGAGAACGAACCGCCGGGAAGCACTCTTCTTGGCGATCTGCAGTGCGAACACGGTATCCGACTTGTGGTAGACCAGTGTCTCGGGGCTGTTGACATACTTGGGTTTGGAATCGTCCAGCACACGCCCGCCAAAGGCAATGATGTTGCCCCGCAGGTCAAAGATGGGGGTCATCACCCGCTTCCAGAACAGGCAGTAGATCCGGCCTGACTGGCTGCGCTTGAACAGGCCGCTGGCATCCAGCTCCTGCTGGTTGTACCCCTTATCGCGCAGATACTGGTACAGCCCCTGCCCGTCATCCGGTGCATAGCCCAGCCCGAACCGGACGATGGTCTTGTCGTCCAGACCGCGCCGCCGCCAGTAGGCCCGGGCCTGCCGGGCTTCCTCGACCGTGGAGTTCAGGCAGGCGTGGAAGTACCGCGCGGCTTCCTTGTTCATGGAAAGGATGCGGCTTCGCAGGCGGCCCGTCTTGTCGTCCTCCTGCGGCTCCGGCATTCCCGCGCGGGCAGCCAGCATCTTGACCGCCTCGGTGTAGTCGATGCTGTTGATGCGGCGGACGAAGTGGATGACATCGCCGCCCACGCCGCAGCCAAAACAATAAAAGCTCTGGGTGTCCGGGTAGACGTAGAACGAGGGGGTCTTTTCGCTGTGGAAGGGGCACAGGCCGCCATACAGTCTGCCCTTCCGCTTGAGCTGGACATAGTTGCCCACCACATCCACGATATCGGTGCGGCGGGTCAGTTCCTCAATATATTCGTGTGGGATCATTTTGGTATTCCGATGCTCCTTTTATAACACATGCCACTTGCGGGGCACAAAGACATCCTCAAAGGTACGGATGGCAAATTCATCGCTCATGCCGCTGATATAGTCCGTCACTGCGCGGTCGCGTCCTTCCTGATAGGCCAACTGCAGGTAGAAGTTGGACATCTGTTCGATGTGGGTCAGGTAATACTCGTACAGCTCGGTGAGCACCTTTTCCACCTTCTGTTCTTCCTTTTTGGCGCTGCGATCCACATAGACGGTGCGGTACATGAAATCCTTGAGCGCCAGGAAGGCTTCGTTCTCCTCTGCGCCCACCTGCACATCCCCCTCGCTGCTGCGCAGAATGCTGTTGATCATGGTGGTGATGCGCTGAGACTTCGTCTCACCCAGCACGGCGGTGCATTCTCCGGGCAGGGTGGCCGGGTCCAGCACACCGGCACGCACGGCATCCTCGATATCGTGGTTCACAAAGGCGATCTGATCCGCCATGCGGACGATGCGTCCCTCCGGGGTGGCCGCCCAGGTGCCCTTGGTATGGGTCACGATGCCGTTGCGCACCTCCCAGGTCAGGTTCAGGCCCCTGCCGTCCTTTTCCAGCTTGTCCACCACCCGCAGACTCTGCATATAATGCCGGAATCCCTCCGGGCAGAGCTTGTCCAGTGCGCTCTCCCCTGCGTGGCCAAAGGGCGTGTGCCCCAGGTCATGGGCCAGGCTGATGGCCTCGGTCAGATCCTCGTTGAGGCGCAGGGCGCGGGCAATGGTGCGGGCGATCTGCGCCACCTCCAGTGTGTGGGTGAGCCGGGTGCGGTAGAGGTCGCCCTCCGGTGAGAGAAATACCTGCGTTTTCTGCTTGAGCCGCCGGAACGCCTTGCAGTGGATGATCCGGTCACGGTCCCGCTGGAACACCGGACGGATAGGGTCCTGCTCTTCGGGTCTCACCCGGCCCCGGCTGGCATCGCTGAATGTTGCCCAGGGGGCCAAGGTCAGCCGCTCGATCTCTTCGGTGCGCTGTCGTACATCCATCAGGAACCCTCACTTTCTGTTTTCTCTCCCTCCTCTCGCACGGCGCAGCCGATCCCCATGCCGCGTCTGCGGCAAGTATAGCACACCCGCCCTGTCGAAGGGGGAAAGTTTTTGTCTTGGAACGAATAAAATTTCTCGATCTTGCTGCCGCTCGCCAGACTTTCCCGCAGGGAAGCCTGTGTCATAACGGCAGGCAGTCAGCTTTCAGGTCAGAATGGAGCATAGAACGGCTGCGATACACTCACCTGTGCGCCACCCCGGGTCAGCTCCCGGAGCTGTTCCAGCAAGGGTGGCTCCGTACCCTCAGGCATCTGCCAGCGCAGTGTGACACGGTCGGTGAACTGGGGGTCTGCAAGCTTTGCCCCCGCCGCCTGGATGAGCAGCGCCGCCCGCTCATAGAGCGAGTAGTCCACCGTTACCTCCAACTCCACCACACTGCGCACCGTGACCACCTCGGCGGCTTCCAGCGCGCGGGCGGTGGCGGTGGTATAGGCCCGCACCAGGCCGCCGGTGCCCAGCAGCACGCCGCCAAAGTACCGAGTGATGACCACAACAAGGTCGGTCAAACCGCTGTGCTGCAGTACTTCCAGTGCCGGGGTTCCCGCCGTCTTGGCCGGTTCACCGTCATCGGAGTAGCGCTCCCGGTTGCCCTCCCGCAGGCGGTAGGCGTACACATTGTGCCGGGCCGTGCGGTTGGCTGCCCGCACCTGCTCCAAAAAGGCCACCGCCTTTTCCTCGCTGTCCGCAAAGGAGAGCTGCGCAATAAAGCGGCTCTTCTTTTCCTCATATTCGCCGGTGGCCGTGCCCCGGATGGTGCGGTAATCCTCCACGCTGGTTCCTCCTGCCCATTGATTTGATTTATTTAATAAGTATAACATAAATCCCGGCAAAGAAAAAGCCTGCTTGCTGGCACTGCGTACCGTAAAACTCCCGTTTCAATCTTCACGAGTGATTTTTCTTGGAAGAAGCCCCGCCGAAGAACATCTGCCCGGCATTATACAAACGAAAGAATGTATGAAAAAGAAGAAACACATCTCAGAAGAGCAGCATTATCTCTGTGAAATCGGTCTGGAAAAGATGCCATATGGATCTTCCTGGCTCTACAAATCTTATACAGAGGAAAGCCTCACGCACATCAAGATTACGACCTATTATAATGTGGGCGAGGCTTTTCTTCAAGCTTCCACTGCAGCATGGGGGAATCTATGGGATTGCCGTGCCGCGCTTCGCAAGTTGGTACCCTCCGTCTATCTGGAAAGCGATTTGAACCTTCCATTCGGAAAAAACGGAAAATTCTTATTCCAACTTGGATATACTCCTGTTGTGTCCGACATGAAGAAAATCGTTCAGAAAACTGCCGCATTGTCTTTCCCCAAATGGGCGTTAGCCGTATGGGATATGGATACTGCAACAATATATATGGTCAAATACGACAGAAGTCATTGATTTTCTTTGTTTATCTGTGATACCATTCGTTACGAGACCAACGGCGTTGCTCTCTTCGCTTATGGTTGAGACTCCGGCACTCAAAGAAACTTTCCGAAAAACACAACGAGGTGACCATTTTTGAAACGTCGAACTTTTCTTGTCTGCACCGCTGCACTTTTTTGCGGTGCGCTTCTGGCAGGAGGCTGCACTCAAAAAACTTCTCAGCCCGTCCTTCAGCAAATTGAATACTCCAATTTGGCAGATTCGGATACACAAGCTCTTCTTTCCAAGCTTTTGCAGGATGCCGGCGTATCCGACCTACGGATACAGACCTTCTTTGATCATGTGCAAAAGTTCAACAATGCTGTGGACCCGGCATGGCTCACCACAGGGTTTGAAAATGCCAAGCCTTCGGATTTGAAATACGATCCTTACTCCATGCAGGACGCATGGACGGAAAAATATGACACCTTCCCCGGCTGGAACTGTCGGATTACCGCTTGTGGGCTGTTCGGTGATTTTATCACTGTCACGGGCAAGGCAGACCTTGACTCAGCCGAGGACACCCTGTTTATGGACTATGAAACACTGGATTCTGACCCGGAATCCCTTTGCGGCGATGAACGGCAAAAGTTTGATGCGCTGTTCGCCCCGGTTAAAACCACCAATACGACCGATATTCCTACCCATTTGAAAACGATTCAGCAGGAATGGAAGAAACGCGGCCTCTCTTTCGCGGAAGATGATAAGATTCGTCTCGTCTCCGTAGTCCTGCACGATCAGTTCTCTGAAACGGACAATTCTCTTATGATCGGTCATGTCGGCGTTATGCTTCCCACATCGGATGCAGTATATTTCGTCGAAAAGGTCGCTTTTCAGGAGCCGTATCGCTTGTTGAAGTTCAAAAATCGAACCGAGTTGAGCGATTATCTGATGCTGAAATACGACAACTCGTGGGGACAGGATACTGCCCACACCTTTATTATGGAAAATTCAGACTTGATGGACGGCTGGCGCATTCTTGACGAACAGAAAGACGCAAGCTAAAAGCATCGCATTCGTTGGGAGCCGTTTAGTCTGACAGATCATTCGCCCTCTGATGTCAAAAGGACGCTGCAACCTCTCACCCAGAGGCGGCAGCGTCCTTTTTATATCGGAATGTTTGGTTCGCAGGGGAACTCCGGGCTTATGACAGGGTATGTATAATGTGCAGAGCCATATCAGCATTTTCTTTGTCTACAAACACCTCTGTGACATACTGCGGTTTTATGCCGAGGGTTCCAATTCTTGCTTGGTCAAATGTGTTATGCCGATTGACATCTTTGGATTTGCAATAGAATTTAATTCCAGCTGCCGCCAACGCATCCGTGATGCGATTGCATTGGTAAGGGTCAGAAACTGTTGCAACGAGCGATTTGAAAAAATGCTCTAACATAAAGAGACCTCCTCGTATGATAGACCAGCCACTTGTAGGTATTATAGGCGTCTATAAATTGTTCTTCGCCGCTTTTATCTTCAAGGACAGTTAAGTACACAGAAAACGATAGCACAAATGATGGTAAAAAAGCGGCGTTCTGATTTTGCAAAAGCGAAAATGAGAACGCTGCCGTCTATCGTGCCGTATTCGATTTTCGATGTGTCGTTATTTTAGAGATGTCTATTATCGGGATACGGAGTGTGCCAAAGTTCAAACCGATGAACGCATCCATAAAATCACTTCACAGCCTGTTTTAGCCGCTCCAGATCATCTGCATCCGGGTGAGAAAGAGCCTTGTCGAAATTCTCAATCATTGCGTCCAGATTGGGCAGATGAAGCGGCTGTTTTTTCATGTTCTCATATCGCTGGCGTACCGACATCGGCATCTTTCCCTGACACATAAAGCTGCCAATCACCGTATTGCTGCTGTGCAGCTCTTTTTGCACGGCTTTCAGGATCTTGTTAAAATATTCTTCGCTGCCGCCAAAACCAGCGGTACCAAACAAAAACACCTGCTTTCCCCGCAGCTGCTTCAAAAAGTCCGAAGAACTTTCATCCGCTTTTCCCTTGTCCGTCCAGAAGCCTACATAAAGGGTGTCCGCTTCCATGGCGGCAGGGTTCGGGTTGCCAAAATAACAGCAATCCGCCTGCGGCAGGCAGCTGTGCAATGTGTCTGCCAGTAATCCCGTGTTGCCTGTTTTACTGCTGAATACGATTGCGTAACTCATTTTTTCTCCTTTGGCTCATTCAATTCCTTGTATTGCGTAACGCATCAGGCTTTCTGTGAGTTGCACTTTTTGAAGTTCAGAATAGACTCGGCTCCCCAGAAAATTCCGCAAAAAAGATTTGCCAGGAATGGAAAATACGATTTTTCATCTGGTTTTTCAATGACATCAATACAAGTTCTGAGTACACAAGCAACTGTGCACAAAGTGCAAAGCACAGCAGGCAAATAATTATTCTTCTTCATAACCATACCTCCCATAATATTTTCTGATTATAACGCATCCCAATTGATTTTTCAATCCCGATAGAAATACTCTTTGTCATGTTCGCTGATGGGGCGCAGCACACGGCATGGATTTCCTACCGCCACTACGTTAGCAGGAATGTCCTTTGTCACAACGCTTCCCGCACCGATCACCGTATCATCCCCAACGGTAACACCCGGCACCACGATCACGCCAGCTCCCAGCCAACAGTTGCGACCGATGCGGATGGGCAGATTGTACTGGTATGCTTTCTCCCGCAGTTCCGGCAGGATCGGGTGGTTAAGGAATTCTTCTCATTTTTCAGTAGATCCTTCCAGATTTTTTCGATACTGTGCCGGACTGACACCATACTCTTTCTTGAATACCCGACTAAAATAGAGGGGGTTCTCATACCCTACGATCTCTGCAATTTCTCCAATATTGTATTCGGTGTTCTCCAATAAGCTTTGTGCATTTACCATCCGAAGGGACAGGATGTATTGTGCAGGGCTTATTTTCATGTACAGCTTAAAATTACGGATAAACCAGTTCGTACTGATATGCAGCGATTCTGCGTAATCGTCCACACTGACCTTTGTATTATAATTCTCGTTAAAGTAGGCAACGGCGGCTTCGATTTCTTCGGGGATGCTTGTAGTTGTTTTCTCGCTTTCCTGCTGTTGCCTGCTTACTAAAAGCAGAATGATGTTGAAGAGAGAAGCAATATAGTCTTCATAGCCATATTCACATTGCTGCAGTTCACGGATGATCTTTCGGAACAGCATTTTGTAATCCGGCAGTGTGCCGCTGTAAAAAACGTGCTTGTCCCATGGTATTCCGTGATAGTTCAGGATGTTTTTGACATCATATCCTGTAAAGTGAATCCAGAACACCTCTGGATGATCTTCTACATAGTAGACATACTTCTGGATTTCTTTCGGCTGATAAAGCACCATGTGTCCAGAAGTCACCACTTCCTCAACACCATCGAACCAGAAGTGTGCTTTACCAGATGCCACATAGAGGATTTGATAGTCTCTGCGACCCTTTGCCCAAAAAGTAGGCAGCTTAGGGCGTTTTTTCAATCGATAAGTGCCGCAGCTGCCTACGACCAGCGGCTTTGAGTAGTCTTTGAAATCCAAACGGGAGTTGTTCAAATATCCTGAGTTGAAATACATCCCTGCGTCCTCCTCATCTTCAGAGATTTTACAGTGATTTGGGAAATGTTCTATCAAAAAATCACAAACTCTTTGATTTTGTGCATATTTTGTTCCATCTTGTCTATATCTTTTCGATCCATTAGATTCTATAATATTTTCAGACGAAACGCAAGAGATTTGGGCAACTTGCGTAATGAGAATTCCAGTCTGAAGTGCGCAGCAGATTGGTCGCGCCCACACAAAACAAGCAAGATGGGAGAAAGCACAATGACTGAAAAACGTTATCTAAAGTGGTATAATAAAGTCGGCTATGGTTCAGGCGATATTGCAGGCAACGTGGTGTATGCATTCCTGTCCTCCTTCGTCATGATCTATCTGACCAACACCGTTGGCCTGAACCCCGGTATTGTCGGCACTCTGATTGCAGTTTCCAAACTGCTGGACGGTGTGACGGACATTTTCTTTGGTTCTTTGATTGACAAAACGCATTCTAAGATGGGCAAAGCCCGTCCTTGGATGCTGTACGGCTACATTGGCTGTGCCATTACGCTGGTGGCAATTTTCGCCATCCCGACCAATCTGGGACAGTTTGCACAGTACGCATGGTTCCTGATCGCATATACTCTGCTGAACGCTGTATTCTACACTGCCAACAACATTGCTTACTCTGCACTGACTGCTCTCGTCACGAAGAACAGTGCCGAACAGGTCGAGATGGGTTCTTGGCGTTTCATGTTCGCCTTTGCCACCAGCCTGCTCATCCAGTCCATCACGCTGGGTGCTGTTACGGCATTGGGCGGTGGTGCTGCCGGTTGGCGCACTGTTGCAATCATCTACGCCATCATCGGTCTGCTTGTCAACACCCTCTCCGTTTTCTCCGTGAAGGAACTGCCGGAAGGCGAATTGGTGGATACCACCGACAAAAAGGAAATCGAGCAGGACGAAAAGTACAATCTGGTTCAGGCTGCAAAGCTGCTTGCTGGTAACAAATATTATATGATGATTTGCGTCACCTACATTTTGCAGCAGATCTACGGTGCCATGATCAGCATGGGCACCTACTATGCAACCTATATTCTCGGCAACCAGAATCTGTTTGGCGTGTTCTCTTGGGCAGTCAATATTCCTCTGATCATCGCACTGGTATTCACCCCGACCTTGGTTGCAAAGTGGAATGGAATGTATAAGCTGAATGTAATGAGCTATACTCTGGCAACGATTTCTCGTGCACTGGTTGCTGTAGCTGGTTACATGGGCAGCGGCAATGTGACCTTGATGCTGCTCTTTACTGCAATCGCAGCTCTTGGTCAGGGTCCTTGGCAGGGCGATATGAACGCTGCGATTGCTGCTTGCTCTGAATATACTTGGCTGACGAAGCATAAGCGCGTGGATGGCACGATGTACTCCTGCACTTCTCTGGGTGTGAAGCTGGGCGGCGGTCTGGGTACTGCCATCACCGGCTGGCTGCTGGCAGCAAGCCATTTTGACAGCGCTCTGACCGTTCAGCCGGATTCCTGCATCAATATGCTGAAGATCATGTATCTGGTGATTCCGTTTGCTCTGGATGCCATCATCACCTTCATTCTCTCTCGTATGAAGGTCGAAGAAGCAAATGAAAAACTGCGTGCAGCAGTCTGATAACAAGCCATTATCATTTCTCCTTCATCTGCTGTTCCCCGGAGGAATCCAGCGATTCCTCCGGGGAGGCTGGAGAAATATTATAAAATTATAAAAGGTAAATGAGGAAATACTATGGCTGCATTTGATTTTGCAAAAGTAAAAGACCCCACCTTTTTCAAGGAAAACGTGCTGAATGCTCATGCAAGTTTCCGTACTTACGCTTCCCGCGAAGAATATCTGGCAGGAGAATCTTCGCTTGCGCTGAAGCTGGACGGCATCTGGAAATTCGCCTACGCAAAGAACTACACCAGTGCCATCCCCGGCTTTGAAAAGATAGGTTACGATTGCAGCGGCTGGGATGACATTCATGTTCCGGCACACATCCAGATGGAAGGCTACGACATTCCCCAGTACGCGAATGTTCAGTATCCGTGGGATGGCCGTGAAGAAGTACAGCCGGGCGAGATCCCGCAGCGGTTCAATCCGGTGGCAAGCTATGTAAAATACTTCGAGCTGCCGGAACCCATGCAGGGCAAGCCCGTCCACATCGAGTTCGAGGGTGTGGAAAGCGGCATGGCTCTTTGGCTGAACGGGTCTTATGTGGGTTACACCGAGGACAGCTTCTCCGCACACGCATTCGATCTGACTCCCTATCTCCAGCCGGGCGTGAACAAACTTGCTGTGCAGGTGTTCAAGTGGACTTCCTCCAGCTGGTGCGAAGATCAGGACTTCTTCCGCTTCTCCGGCATCTTCCGCAGTGTGTGGCTGTACGCCATCCCCACCGTGCATCTGGAAGATATATCCGTCAAAACGCTGTTTGCCGGGGATGATTTTACTCATTCCACGCTGGAAGTTGCACTGCAGGTGGAGGGAAAGGGCGCGGCCCGTTTGACCCTGCGCCGCAGTGAACTGGAAGTGTTCTCCGAAAAAATCGCACTGAACGGCGGCTCTGCTCTGTTCAGCCATGCGGTGGAGAACCCCCACCTGTGGAGTGCAGAGGACCCGGCTCTGTATGAACTGGAAATTGAGCTGCTGGACGACGCAGGCCATCTGGTAGAGGTGACTGGGCAGAAAGTCGGTTTCCGCAAGTTCGAGTTGAAGAACAATCGGATGCTGCTCAACGGCAAGCGCATCGTGTTCAAGGGTGCCAACCGTCATGAGTTCAGCTCCATTACGGGTCGTGCTGTGGGCGTACACACCCATGAGGAACTGCTTCGGGATATCATCACCATGAAGCAGAACAACATCAATGCCATCCGCACCAGCCATTACCAGAATCAGGATGCACTGTACGACCTGTGCGACGAGTATGGTCTGTATCTGATCGCAGAGAACAATCTGGAATCCCATGGCACATGGGACATTCATCAGGCTGGCATTCGCGGCATCGAGGGCGTTTTGCCCAATGATAAGCCGGAGTGGAAAGCTGTCTTGTTTGACCGCATGAATTCCACTTACCAGCGTGACAAAAACCATCCTGCTGTTCTGATCTGGTCTCTGGGCAACGAATCGTTTGGCGGTGAGACCCTGCTCCAGATGGCAGAGATGGTCCGCCGCTTTGATGACACCCGTCTGGTGCATTACGAAGGTGTGGTCAATGATCCCCGCTTCCTCGAAACCACCGATATCGAGAGCCATATGTACAGCACGGTCAAGGACATTAAAGAGTATCTGGCACAGGGCGATAAGCGGCCTTATATCGAGTGCGAATATTCTCATGCTATGGGCAACTCCAACGGTGCTTTGCACAAGTACACGGAACTTGCCGACCAGAAGGACTGCGGCTATCAGGGCGGCTTCATCTGGGATTACATCGACCAGTCCATCTGGAAAAAAGACCGCTACGGCAAGTGGTTCCAAGCCTACGGCGGCGACTTCGGTGAGCGTCCTACCGACTATAATTTCAGCGGAAACGGCATTGCCTACGGTGGTGATCGTGCTCCTTCTCCCAAGATGCAGGAGGTCAAGTTCTGCTATCAGAACATCGCCGTTTCCATCGACAACTCTGGCTTTGAAGTCTGGAATAAGAACCTGTTCACCTCTACGGATGCTTTCGACTGCGTTGCTCTGCTGCATCGCGATGGAAAGCTGTATCAGCAGCAGGAACTGACCAATATTGATGTTGCTCCCGAAGAGCGTTCCAGCTTCCCGCTGCCGTTTATGGTCCCTGCGCTCCCCGGTGAATATGCAGTGACCATCAGCTTCCGTTTGAAGGAGGACACCAGCTGGGCAAAGAAAGGTCATGAAGTCGCCTTTGGACAGGGTGTGATCGCTGTGGTTCGTTCCATTCCCAGCAAGAAGGTCACGCCGTTTACCGTTACGCACGGTACACACAACATCGGTGTCCGGGGTGAGAATTTCGATGTTTTGTTCTCCGATCTGAACGGCGGTCTGACTTCCTACCGCTATGCTGGCAAGGAGATGATTCAGGAGATTCCCCGTCCCAACTTCTGGCGCGCTCCCACCGACAACGACTGCGGCAACAACATGGGCGGCGTTCGCGGTCAGTGGAAGCTGGCAAGCCTGTACGCTACCGCCAAGGGCATCGGCAAGGAGATTCCGTCTGTTCATGGCGGCACCATCCTCCAGAACCCCACCTGCGAGGTGGAAGCCGACAGCGTGGTCGTGACCTATCTCTATAACCTCCAGACCAGCCCCGCAGCAGAGTGCAGCCTGCAGTACCGTGTGTTCGGTGATGGCCGCATCCAGACCACCCTGCACTATGACCCGGTGGAAGGACTTGCAGCAATGCCGGAGTTCGGCGTACTGTTCAAGATCGACGCTGACTACGACACGGTGGAGTGGTACGGAAACGGCCCTGCGGAGACCTACTGGGATCGTCAGCATGGTGCAAAGCTGGGCATTTACCAGAACAAGGTCGCAGACAACATGGCACAGTACCTTGTGCCGCAGGAGTGCGGTGCAAAGACCGCTGTGCGCTGGGCAAAGGTAGTGGACCGCAAGGGTCGCGGGCTGCTGTTTACCGCAGATGCCGCAAAGCCCATGTTCTTCTCTGCGCTGCCCTACACTCCCCATGAAATGGAGAGTGCCAAGCATCCCTACGAGCTGCCCCCGGTCCATTACACGGTGATTCGTGCCATCGGCGAGCAGATGGGCGTCGGCGGCGATGACAGCTGGGGTGCCAATGTCCACCCGGAGTATATTCCTGATGTGACCAAGCCTGTGGAGTTCACCTTTACGTTCCGTGGCATCTGATGATTGCCCGCAAATGAGGTGTTCTCTGTGAAAAAAGCGAAAGATCAGCCTGAATCTGAACCAGTCGAACTAGCATCCCTTGTTTGAGAACGGATCAGAAAGATACGAAAAGAAGAGGGGGTTAAGCCTAGAGCTTTTTGCTTTACCAGCAAAGAGAAACAGAGCGTTCCCGACGGGGAACGCCCTGTTGTACATATCGTTATCGTCTGTGGTCTTTGGCAGGGTGCGTCCGCAGGGGCGCACCCTATTTTTGTTTCATCGCAGTTGGGTGTACATCAAACCGCATCACCGCAACTCCTTATAGGTTTCTTCCGGCACCGGCTCGCACCACTCGTTAGAGGTGCCTTCGCCGGGCACTTCCACTGCCAGATGAGAGAACCAGCAATCGGGTGCAGCACCGTGCCAGTGCTTGACCTCCGGGGGAATGTTCACCACATCGCCCGGATGCAGCTCCAGCGGAGCTTTGCCCCATTCCTGATAGTAGCCCCGGCCTGCCACGCAGACAAGGATCTGCCCACCGCCCTTTGCGGCATGGTGGATGTGCCAGTTGTTCCGGCAGCCCGGCTCAAAGGTGACGTTGTAAATGCCAACCTGTGCGGTGGACAGAGGGGCCAGATAGCTTTTTCCGCTGAAATATTGTGCAAAACCGTCGTTGGATGCACCGATGGGGAACACCATTTCACTCTGGTGCTTTGCCTTGGCATCCTCTGCAGCGTCCTCTGCCCAGACTTCCTTGGCCATGCGGAAAGCCGCCCACGCCTTGGGCCAACCTGCATAAAACGCCGCATGGGTCAGGATCTCTGCAATCTCAGTCCGGGTAATACCGTTGTTTTTCGCTGCCGTCAGGTGATACCGAAACGAGGAGTCCGTCAGTCCCTGCGCCATCAGTGCCACCACCGTCACAAGGCTGCGGTCCCGGAGGGAGAGTTTATCCTCTCGGCTCCACACCTGCCCGAATAGTACCTCATCGTTAAGTTCTGCAAATTTTGGTGCAAATTCGCCCAGAGCATCCCGCCCTGCGGTCTGTTTTACTGCCATTATACGTTCCTCCCCATCTCGTAAGCCTGTGCCATTGCAGAGGTGTTTCGCACCGCACCCGGCTCGTAAACGCCACATGCTACAAGGACTCCCTTTTCCACGGCACCTTCCACACAGTCTGCATAGCCCCGGAAGCAGGCCAGCGTAGTATCTGCAGAGGATTTTTCCTCGTCTGCCATGGTGGTGATGTAGTAAAATTCCTTGTCTTTGACCTCAAGCCACCGTGCCACGGTACGGTCGATCACTGCCTTCAACTGGGCACTGATGGAGTAGAAGTATACCGGGCTTGCCAGCACAATGACATCGGCATCGATCATCTTTTGCAGGATGTCTGCCATATCATCCTTGTGGACGCAGGCTCCGCCGTGGGTGCTGCAGTAGTAGCAGCCGGAACAGGGAGCCACCTTTTTCTCAGCGACCCGGATCTTTTCTGCTTTGTGCCCGGCATCCTGCGCTCCACGCAGAAATTCGTCGCATAGAATATCAGAGTTGCCGCCCTTCCGGGGACTGCCAGACAAAATCAATACCTTCTTGCTCATAGGAACCTCCTTGACAGCAGAGTGCATCCGCATTATGATGTTGATAAAGTTTGATTTTATCATACAACTTAAAGCGCACTTTAAGTCAAGGGCTTTTTGAAAAAACGGAGGTTTCAGATGATCTATACCGTAGGTGAAATGGCACAAAAGCTGGGCGTACCTGCCTCCACCCTGCGCTACTACGACAAAGAAGGGTTACTTCCCTTTGTGGAGCGTTCCTCCGGCGGCATTCGGATGTTCCGGGAAAACGACTTCGAGTGGCTGCAGGTCATCCGCTGCATGAAAAAAGCCGGAATGTCCATCAAGGATATCCGGCAGTATATTGAGCTTTCCATGCAGGGAGACGACACCATTGACACCCGGCTGGAAATGTTCCGGCATCAGCGGGAGGTGCTCACCCAGCAAATCCAGCAGTTACAGCACACGCTGGAGACCGTGGAGTATAAATGCTGGTTCTATGAAGCCGCCAAAGCCGCTGGGACAGTGGATGTCCCCGGTGCAATGACCGATGCGGACGTGCCGGAGCAATTTCGTGCCATCCGACAGGAGCTGCGGGGACAGAAGATTCCGAATGGCGAAAAATAAGAAATGCCGTTCCAGTTGCTTAAAAACCCACTGGGGCTTTCATTGCTTCGCAAACGCTAATTTTCCGAAGAAAACAAATAATCCGAACCCATCTCCTATCGGAAACAAGTTCGGATTATTTTTGTTTGGTCCGAGTGGCGAGAATCGAACTCACGGCCTCTTGAACCCCATTCAAGCGCGCTACCAAAACTGCGCTACACCCGGATATCTGTCAGCGTTCTGCCGCTCACGGCTCATTTAGTATACCCGACGAAGGCTGTTTTGTCAAGCACTTTTTCAATTTTCTTCCTCAGAATTTTCATGGATCTGCGCGGAGGGCTGCGGGCGGGCGTCGAACTCCACGGTGGCCAAGGCCACGGCAAAGATGCTCTGGGCACCGGCGGCCAGCAGAGCCTGTGCACAGGCGGCGGCTGTTGCGCCGGTGGTGATGACATCGTCCACAAGGAGGACGCGCTTGCCCTCCACCCGCTCCGGGTCAGGCACGGCAAAGGCCCCAGCCACATTGGCCAGCCGCTCGTCGAGGGAAAGCCCCTCCTGCCGCCGGGCGGCATGGACCCGGACAAGGGCCTTGGGTTCCAGCGGAACCCCCACCGCGCGGGCGATGGGGCGGGCCATCCGCTCCGGGACGTTGTAGCCGCGTGCCCGGCTGGAAGCGGGCACCGGCACGATGCAATCGTAACTCAGCGCAAGGCCCGGTACCGGCTGGACCTCCGGGCCGAAGGCACCCATCTTTGCTTCGCTGCCGAAGAGGAGCCGGGCCATCTCGGCCCCCAGCTCATCGGCCGCCCACGGGGCCGCTTGGTACTTCGCCCGTAGCACGCCCCGCCGGACACAGCCCGCATAGCGGTAGGGAGCCGCCGCGCCCTCCAAGCGGCCCAGATAGTGCAGCCCCGCCGAGAGGCGCATGGTCGGCTTGCGGCGCAGCGCATCCAGTTCCGCACAGCAATCGGGGCAGGGGCTCACCGTTCCCAGCACCCGGTCGCAAAAAGGGCAGCGGCGCGGGTAAAGCACCCAGCGCAGCTGCCGCAGTGTGCGGCAAACGCCGCTGTTCGATTTCAGGCTCAATCGTTCTTGACCGCGATGATGACGCGGACCTTCTTGCCCGCCGCACAGCCAAAGTTGTCGTACCAGCCGGTGAGCTTGTATTCGTCGGTGTTGACGTAACTGAGCTTGGTGGGGTAATACTGGCCCTTGTACCACAGGTAGACCTGTGCGTCGTCGGCCATCTCATAGCGGGTGCCGCCCGACAGCACCGAGGCCGCGCCCACCCGGTCGATCTTCAGGGGCATCAACTGGACCATGGTCTTGATCGAGCCGGTGGTCTCCTGCCGGGCCGCAACGCCGCCCGCGATGACCGGGTACTTGATGGCCGTGGTGAAGCTGACCTGCGAGCCGTTGACATAGCAGACGTAAGTCGCGCCGCCGCCGATGAAGTTCAGGATCTGCTTGAAGGGGGTGCCGGTGATTTCCGCCACCTGTTTGAAACCGATGCTCAGCAGCGAACCGGTGTTGCTGGTCAGCTTCTGCCACGAGGTCGAGAGGATATCGCCGGAGACGATGCCCCACAAGATCTCGCTGGTGGTGGGCACCAGCAGGTTCGACACCTGCCCGGCTACCGTGGCAGCGGTCGTGGTGGTAGTGGTTCCGGTCGTACTGCCGGTGGTTCCCGCAGTACCTGTGGTGCCGGAGGCCGCACCGGTAGTGGTCGTGGTGGTGGTCGTCTTCGGGGTGGCAGCGGTACCGGAGGAATCGTCGCTAGGCTGGAAGCTGCCAATAAAGCTCTTGAGATCGGTGTAGTTGGCGGCGAGGTTCTTCACGTCGTCCAGTACGCCGTACTTCCACAGATCGCCGGTGACGTCGTTCAGGATCAGGCGGTCGATCTGGCCCGCCTCATTGACGGTGTAGTAGCGGACGTCGGAGCTGCTCAGTGTTACCCCCGATAGGCGGCTGGGACGAACCGTCCCAGCCACACCCTCCGAAGTCGTATCCAGAATTTCTACGTCGTCGGCAAGGGCGGCACTGCCCAGCGCCGTGGCTGCCTCGTTGATGGTGCCGCTGGTGGAGCGGCTGTCGATCCGCTCCACATTCTCGCCGTCGGGGCTGACGGTGATCTCCACCAGCCAGCCTGCCGGGAAGTTCAGGCTCTTGTCCACATTCACGGTGCGGGTGATGCCGTCGGTGCAGTAGACAGCCACCTTCTGCAGCACGTCCGCTCCGTTTTCTTCGATCAGGCTGCGGGATGAGGACTGGACGACGCCATAGAAGACGCTGTCAGCCTCTTCGCCGGTCACGATACCGGCGGCCTCATTGTTCATGCCCAGCAGCAGGGTCACCACCTGACCCACGCCGCCGCCGTTCAGGGAGGACACCTGCGACGCCACAGCCGAGGAGCCGAGGGTGTAGGTGCTGCCCGCGACGGTCACCGAGGTGGGGGCGCTGGCGCTGGGGGAAACGGCCGTGATGCGGCCCGCCGCGCGGCGGGTGTAGATCCAGACGGTCTGTAAACTCTCGCTGTAGTAATACACATCGTATTGGTTCAACTCGGCAGAACCGGAGACCTTATCGTTGCGGTAGATGCTGGCCGGGGTGAAGGGAAGCTGGGTGGTGCCGTCCACAATGAAGGGGCCCTTCAGGCTGCTCATCATGACGCTGGAGGTATCCACCTGACCGTTGGAGACGGTGAAGCCCAGCGAGGTGCCGTAGGCGCTGCCGCTGGCGGAGTTGGCCGTCAGGGTGTTGTACATCAGGATGGCGCACTCTTCATAGTTCAGCGCCTCGCCCTGCTGGCGGTCCAGCTGGTTGCGCAGCCCCAGCTCGCTGGCCTTGTTCAGCTGCGCTTGGGGGAAGGAACCGCTCAGCTCGGTCATCTTATAGCCCAGCAGCTTGAGGACGGCAGTGACGGCCTCTTCCAGCGTCACGGCGTTGTCCGGGCGGAAGGTGCCGTCGGTGTAGCCGCTCAGCCAGCCCTGCTGCACCGCGATGCGGACATAGGGGGCGTAAGCGGAGGTGCCGGGCAGGTCCTTATACAGGGTGCCCACGGCCCCCTGCGAGCCGACGCTCTCCCGGAAGGTGGAGTAGGACACCAGCATCCGGGCAAAGGCCCCGCGGGTGACCACAGCGTTCAGGGCGGCGGTCTGGGTGGAGTCCATGCCGTTCAGGGTGATGGACAACTGGACGGCGGTGTTGGCATTGCCCGCAGCCGAAGCCGGGAGCGCCAGCATCGACACGGCAATGCTGACCGCGAGCAGGAATGCGAGAAGACGTTTTTTCATGAGGGAAACCTCCTTAATCGTAACGAAGGGCTTCGATGGGGTTGAGCCGGGCCGCCCGCTTGGCGGGCAGGTAGCCGAACAGCACGCCGATGAAGACCGAGATGCCGAAGGCCACTGCAATGGAGTTGAAGGACGGGCTGACCGTGACATCGATGTCCGACGAGATCATGGGCAGGACGTGGTTGGCTGCCATCGAGACGATGTAGCCCAGCACGATGCCCAGCACACCGCCCAGCGCGGAGGTGGTAGCCGCCTCCACAACGAACTGGGAAAGGATGACCCGCTCTTTCGCACCCAGCGCCTTGCGGATGCCGATCTCACGGGTGCGCTCGGTGACGGAGACGAGCATGATGTTCATGATGCCGATGCCGCCCACCAGCAGTGAGATGCTGGCGATGCCGGTGAGGACGACGATGACCATGTTGATCATGTTGTTCATCTCTTCCAGCCACTCGCTCGCACTGTAAACGTAGAAGGCGCTGTCGCTCTTGAACAGATCGGTCAGGTACGCTTCCACGACGGCTTTGGCCTCATTGGCCTTGCTTTCATCGCTCATGATGGCGATATAGCTGCTGTCCATGGCCGTATTGGAAAGGCTGATCCGCTGCCAGTCAGAATGCTTATCCAGATAGACAGAACACTGCATCAGTGCCTGCGGGTGGGAATAGACATCCGTGATATCGGAAAGTTCTGCATCCGGAAGTCCAAGCAGTGCATGATTGATCTGGATAATCTGCTCCCCGACGATGCAGTTATCGTATTCTACCATCAGGTCATAATTTTCAGATACGATGCCCGCTGAAGAATTCTCAATCGGAAGCACCGCATAATCTGCCTCTCCGTTTTTGATCGCCTCCATGGCATCACGCCAGGTTTCCACATGATAACTGTCCGTCTGCTCTCCAAAGTACTCTCTCAATGCAAGCTGGCTGTACGCACCCTCTGTCCCCTGAAACACAATACGCGCATTGTGATAATCTAAACTTTCCACTTCTGTAAAATCCGGTTTTTCATACATTCCATGCGCTGTCAAAAGCTGATACTGGCGTTTTCTGCTCATCGACATGATCTGCTCAAACAATTCACGGATCCCGTGTTTATTAAAATCTGTTTTGCCAAGTGCTGTCAGCGTTGCAAGTTTTGAATCTTCGCGTTCTTTATCAAATACTTTTTTGCCGGTATTGATCTTATATTCTGCAACACCCGCAGCAATCTCCATTCTCTCCTGATATAAATCTACGATCTGTCTGTCAATGACATCGATCTGGTCTCTTAATTCTTTTAAATCTTTCATGGATTCCACCTTTATTTTTAGTATTACTTCTACTATATTACATTAACGTAGCAATATCAAGGGCAGAAAAAGTCATATTCCATATGAAAAATATAGTATTCGTGCTCTGAAAATGCTATAATAAACACAGATGAGAAGCAAATCAAACACATTGTCACGTCAGCATAAAATGCTCTCAGAATGGAGGCCTTATGAAAAAAGTTATCACGATTCTCTTAATTATCCTCGTACTCGCCGCCGGTGTCGGTTTTGGTGTCTACCACCACAAATCAAACGAGACAAAATTCAATGACGATTACATAAACGGCAACACGGCTGGCAATCTCTACAATGCCGGCATCTTCTGCACAGCAGCCGACGGCACGATTTATTTTGCAAACCCTTCCGACAACAGCAAACTATACTCAATGAACAGCGACGGTTCAGACCTTACAAAGATTTCTGATGATGTTGCCACCTTTATCAATGCAGATGACAATTATATTTACTATGTGCGCAACAATCCGGTTTTTACAGAACCATTTTCATTTTTGACAATCAACACAGACAGCCTCTGCCGGCTTGACCGCAGCAAGCATAAAAAAAGCATTCTCCTTGATTCTTCCGCGAGTCTTTACGCCTCTTTAGTCGGAAATAAAATTTATTACCTTCACTATGACGACAAAGACTTTACCACTTTCTATGAAGTCGGCATCGACGGGGCAGACAGTCATCAGGTAGACAAGACACCGTACCGTCCATGCTCCGTCGTCGGACAGTACATTTATTTCAATGGCGTATCAAACGATCACAATATCTGGCGTTTTGACACTGTTACTGACACCTCGGAGCTCGTTCTGAAAGGCAATTATTACATGCCAGCCGTAATCGGTGATACGATCTTTTTCTTGGACAATGAAAACAATTATACACTTGCAAGCACAGATCTCTCCGGCAGTTCGGCCATCACAACACTCAGCGACGACCGCATTGACTGTTATAACATTACAGGGAACTATATTTATTTCCAGCGCAACAGTACAAGCACTCCGGCACTCTGCCGGATGAAAACCGACGGCAGTGATTACACCGTGATTGCAGAAGGCAATTATACCAACATCAATGCGACGGAAACAGATGTCTATTTCAGGGATTTTGCTTCCGGCGTTATGTATAAGACACCGATTGCTGATCCGTCTGATGTTGAGATCTTTAATCCGGGAACTGGTTCTTCTGACAAATGATCCTGCACCGGATCCACAGGTTCATTTTATGTTCAAAAAAAACACAGGGGACCTTCCGTTATCCCCTGTGTTTTTTCTATGCAAAATCAAACAGTGAGAGCTGATTGGACTCCGGCATATCACCGAGCAGTCCTAAATCTCCCATCAGATCAATGACCGTCTTAGTTGCCTTTGTTCTCTGTCTGAAATCGTCTCTGGATAAGAATTTTCCATCTTTTGCCGCTTCCGCCACAGCGATCGCAGCATTATCTCCCATACCGTCGATCGTATTTAATGCCGGCATCAGTTTTCCGTCAATGATCTGGAAACGGTCCGGTTTTGCACGGTAAATATCGATCGGTGTGAAATCAAATCCCCGCGCATACATTTCCTGTACAATCTTCATGTCACGGTATACATCCTGTTCCTTCTTGGAAAGCGAATCTTTTCTGCGCTCATAATCTTTCTGGAAATAGGTAAGGCGCTCTCTTCCCTGACACATGATCTCATAGTTGAATCCGGTCGCACGGATTGAGAAATATGCCGCATAATAGGCAAGCGGATAATATACTTTACAGTATGCGATACGCCATGCCATCATAACGTAAGCCGCCGCATGTGCTTTTGGGAACATGTATTTAATCTTTAAACATGAATCAATGTACCACTCCGGCACGTCATGTGCACGCATCTCTTCTTTCCACTCTTCCTTTAGTCCTTTTCCTTTTCGAACCGACTCCATGATCGTAAAGGACTGCTCACTGTCAAGTCCCATCTGGATCAGATAGATCATGATATCGTCACGGGTACAGATCGCCGTGGAAATCGTCGCCTTTCCTTCCTCGATCAGCGTCTGTGCATTGCCCAGCCATACATCCGTACCATGCGACAGACCGGAAATACGGATCAGATCGGAAAATGAGGTCGGTTTGGTATCCAGAAGCATCTGGATA
>OMDB01000405.1_pt1 | contig 22952 bp, 20 predicted proteins | sample 1645161 | NCBI WGS metagenome assembly OMDB01 (sample SAMEA103958135, study PRJEB25191) | human gut metagenome
CAAATTTTTGGCGAAGAAATTTTGGAGAAATTTTCGGGAATTTCTCTTGAAACGGGCGTAACTCGCTGAATGCCAGCGCGTTGCGGCGTGCAAAAAAAATCGCGCAATTTTGCGCTCTCGGGCGGCAGACATGACCGTTTGTGCCCGCTGGTGGGCAAAAGTGCTGATTTGCCGGGGCGCAGACGGGCGGGAAAATTTGCTCGTTTTGCGCTCACTGATGTACAGATGCGCAGATGTGTAGGTATGCAAATAAGCAGACGCCGAGGAACACGGGGAATGTTACTATATATACGTATACGCGCGCACGCACACGCGCGCACGTCCTGCATTTTGAGGCGATATTGTGTGCATTCTACACTAACGAAGTGTTTCTATCTGATAATCAACGCATTTAGGCGTGTAGGCAGATAAAAAATTCACCTACACAAGAACTACACGCGGCTGGTGCGAAGTTGCAAGCAAAACTACGGGATGGCGGATTTCCGGTATAGGGAGAGAAAATGTTTGGCACCTCCGACAGAATTTCCTGCCTGGCATGATAGATTTTTCTGTCTGCCGTTACAAGAAATACATACTCATGCGTGCTGACAATGCAGGTTGTGAAACCGATGGCAAAAGCGCAGGCAGATACGGTGTAGGCAGTGCAGACAAAGTGCAGACACTGTCTACACACTTTTTGTGCTGATATTCAGCACATTACGAACAATAGTGCAGAATGCAGACGAAGTAATAGTGCAAATAGTGCAGGCAGCGTGCTGATACTACCTACACACTTTCTTGCGCTGATATTCAATACATTACGAACGAAAGTGTAAGGTGTAGACAAAAATGCACGTTTAGCTTATATGTGATATAGCCTGGATTATTACCGTGCTGACATTGGGTTCTGAACTTAATCACTTCTGTCACCAGCGTTTTAGCAGACAGTTCCCTTTGCCAGAATGGCAAACAAGTAGAGATAATAACAAAGATGATATTTGAACTTTGTTATATAGAAGCAATAATTTTGTTTACAACTCCTCCCCCCTACCCGCATGATGCAGCCAGTCAATTTGCGATTGTCTGAAAAACCAACTATCTTTGCACTGATAATATTCTTGCATAAATAACAACGTACTCAACACGATGATAAAGGCTCATTACCACCCCGCTATTACCCGACTGCTGATAGTCGTAACTCTGCTTATGTCTGCCACATTTGCGGCCGACGCTGAACGGGTTGACCACCAAAGGGCTGCAAAAATTGCCCAAAAGTATATTACGCTGCGTAACAACAAAAGCATTAAAGCACAAGCGGAACAACAAGAACATAGCACCGGCAATGCACCTTATTATATATTTAATGATGCACACGGACATGGCTTTGTAATTGTTGCAGGCAATGACGCCATGGGCGAAATATTGGCTTACGATACCGAAAACACGCTTGACACGCCGAATGCTAACCCTTGTGTAAAATGGCTATTAGAGGGGTACAGACAAGCATACTATGACATTGAGAGTGAAAAGGTGGCTACGCAAGCCAGCCCTCGCGCAGCAACTTTCAGCCAGACAGTGCAGCCTCTGCTCAAAACCAAGTGGGGACAGTCGCACCCATTCAATGCTCAAACGGGCTATCCATACAGCGGTTGCGTGGCCACTGCCGTGGCACAAATGATGTATTACTACCAATGGCCCGCACACGGCTTTGGCAAGCATGAATATACCGTTACCTACGACCAAACTACCAAAAGTGCCGACTTTAGCCAATCTTATTACGACTGGGCTGATATGCTGCCCGATTACCGCTATCCCGTGCGCGCCACCGCCACACAGGAGCATGCCGTGGCACAACTCATGAGCGATGTGGGCATAGCCTCATCTATGCAGTACACTCCCAGTTCGAGCGGCACACAGGGGCTTTTTGCATACCAAGCCCTGCAAAAGCACTTTGACTATACTGCGGCATACGTGACAAGGGCTGTGGAGGGCCCAAGTCGCTTTGCCAGCATATTGCGGCAGGAGTTGCTGAATGGCTGTCCCGTTTACCTTGAGGGGCGTCCCGCCAACACTGCTTCGGGACACGCCTGGGTGGCCGATGGCTTTGACGAGAATGGCCTTTTCCACATGAATTTTGGCTGGGAGGGGCAAGGCGATGCTTATTATTCGCTCACCAATCTCAGTTTGTCACAAACCGGTGGTGAGTTTCAGGGTAAGCCCCTGGCCTTTAACCGTGCCGTAACGGCCATTCTTGCACACCCCAACAATGGTAAATATCCCAATATTGACCGCGGGCTTTTGGAGGGTTCCCCCCAGCTCATGTTTAATGAGGGAGGCTCTGTCACGCTCAAGGGTGCTGACGACAAGAGTTTTAGCACCTCACAGCCCCAAACCGTTGTGATCAACTCATTTGTAAACAGAGGTACCCCCTTTAAGGGCGACATTGGCATAGCCGTTTGCAACGACAGTGGCAAGTTTGTGCGCGTGGCCTATTCAGACGACCATGACAACGGCGGATTTACGGAGCGCATTTATGGGGCAGATCATGATGGTTTTATGGGGACTGACTATTTGGTAAATCAGCCACAGCACGTGCAGATGAGTTTGGCGGGCCTTGCCAACGGATATTATAGCCTTACCCCCGTGTGTGTGGCACGTAACGATGATGGCACATGGGGCGACCTGTTCAGAATGAAAAAGGCCCCCATCATTGAGGTGGAACTGACCGACGATGCAGGTCGCGTGTCTGAGGTGTGCTCCGACGAGGCTCACTTTCAGCTCATGGCACAGCCACGCCTCAGTGGTGTGGCCGAACAGGGTGGCAGGGTGCAGGCATTTTTTACTGTTAAAAACCTTAATGGTGTGCCGCGCGACTGCTACATGAGGGTGCAGCTGCTTGATGAGCACCAGGCGGTTGTGTTAGATACCCGGGTGGACGAATGTACTGAAATAGAAGGATTTTCTGAAACTGAAATCCCCATCACGCTTTCACTCCCCGCCAGTCTTGTGCCGGGGCGTTACGAAGCGAGGCTGCTGCTTTCGGCCGACGCGGAGGAGTCTCTGTTTTACCCCATCAATAATATACACGACAAGGAGGTGCCTTACATTGATGTAGCTGAAGCAGAGGACAAACCGCTCATGGCCAAGGTTGAAGTGTTCTTGGCCGACGACTCTAACGACAAGATTGAGAATGGCAATGTTGACCTTTCGCAAACGTCTCTTTTCAAACTTGCTGTGTCGTTGCGCACATCAGAAGACAAGTGTTACAGCGGACATATTACGATGCTGGCCGAAGACACTCAGACGAAAGAAAGAACTTATGTGAAAGGCATTGATGACGAGGTTAACGTGTCGTCATCTTACGACGTTCCACTATATAGCTATTGGCTGCGCAAGGATAATTTGCCATGGTACGATGGCCACACCTATCGCCTTATAGTTATGGGCAAACTTGACGGGCAAGACGTTGAGCTGAACAATCCCGAGGCGGCCCCCTATTACCTGAAACGCGAGGGCGATGTGCTCACGCTCTTTCAGCAAGATGTGGTGACAGGGTCTTCATCAACCTCAACTTGTTTGTCCACTACTAAGCCATTCAGTGTGAGGCGCAAGGGTGACGATTTTATTATTTCGGCCCACGATTTGTTCGGTGTGAGCATGTACAACGTAGGCGGCAGATTGGTTAAGCGTGCTTTGTCTGCTAACGGACGACAGGGTGTGCTATCGTTCCGAAAGTTGGAGCGGGGTATTTATTTGCTGCACATTGAGTGTGACGGGGGGCGCCATACTTACAATGATATCGTTTTGGTGAAATAAAGATGTGGCTTTTAGGGAGGTTACTTAACAAAGGAACACAAGACAAGGTATTATACGTTCTGATATTACATCTACAAGACAGCATACCCCTACTAATTTGATCAAGCAGGCCTTCAAGCATAGTTTATATCTTTATGTTATGCAATAGTCTATATGCTTTGACACATCAACTAATCTTGAACTCCTATATATAACAAAAATAATAAGCCAGAAGGGAAGCCCCGAGCAAGTTACAAAACGCTTGTTCGGGACTTTTTTATACAATAAAAGACATTTTTCAAGCAATTTGCGGCTGTCTTGCAAAACATCAAAGAACATAAAAAACTGTCCGATGCCTCATAAAATAGGATTTCGGGTAGGACCTTTATGCACATTGGCGTTTTAGCGGAATGTAATAATAAAGAACACATAAACGCTAAAATATGAACATAAACTCCCTTGCTGCCTACAATGGCTACGCATGACTGCTCAAAGAATTGCTCTCATCTGTTGTTAATGTATGTATAAATCGGGGGGTAAACCTTAAATAACTACATTTGCAGCAAGTTACAATAAAAAGAGCACTGCACTAATACATATTGGCTAATTATGAATATTTGTATACTTGTGGTTAAACACATTCAATGAAAAACTGCCTTCACTTACTTGAAGATATAAAACGACATATAGACATGGTTAGAACAATTGGAATTGATTTAGATACAACAAACTCAGTTTTTGCATTTTGTCGATATATTTACCCCGGCCTTCATACCCTTCAGCCTATTTTGGTTACTATCACCAATAATTAAAACCAACTGATAGGTGTGGAAGTTGGGGTAAATGCATCAAAAAATGCAGATACCAAGTATTGACAATAGGAGGCTGAGCGGAAAAGGCTCACTATTCGCCTAAGTCTAAAGGAACAACAACAAGTAAAAATCACTCAAAAACAAAATTAAAATGAACGAAAACAAGTACAAGAAGCTCTCATGCATCTTACTTTATCTCGCCTTCGCTGGAGTAAGCTGTTGGGCAACCGCAGAGTCATTACATCTGCTTATGTCAGGATTTCCCATCGTTATGTGCTGGATAGTAACCATAGGATTCTTCATTGTGGCGTCCATCGGTACAAAACTAATAGTGGACAGCTTGAATAAGAACCTCTATATTGAGAAGCGCAATCTCAAGCTCAGTATGGGACTACTGATAGTTCTCTTTTTCTGGCTCGTATGCAGTATGCCCACAAACACCCACACATTCTTCTATCGCCAGGTTGTGGCCGATGTAACAACGGCAGATTTAGCTACAACAAAGAACTACCTAACAGACATCAGAGATAACAAAAAGTCATTGAATGACTACCAGATGGATGTTGAAAAGATTACCCGACAGGTGAACTCTAAACTCATTGACCTCGAAGCTGAGATTGACAATCCTTCGAATATAGGCGACGGTCCCAAAGCAAAAGAAATCCTTTATGAGATTTCTCAACTCCTACGATGCAAGCCTATCGCTACGTTATCTGGCACTGCAACGACACCTCAACAACGCCAGGCACGTAAGGCTGCATACCGAACCATCGTTCAAAATCAGCTTGAATCATACATAGCAGATCTTGCAAAGAGCGCAGAAGGGAAAACGAGCGGAGACTCGAAACTTGCAGCAAACTCAATCAAACAGATTGCTCAAATGCAGAATGTCATCACTGACATGAAGAACCAGGGTTGTGTTGACAATGATAAAATCATGCAGTCGGACGTTGTTATGCAGAATGGTTACGCCATTATAAAGAACAACAGCTCTGCCGTCAACTTCCAAGGACAGGACGAGCAGGTGTACAACGCAGACCCCCTCGTGACAAAGACCCACCGTCTGCTCAGCGTATTCGATGTGTGGAAGGACTGGTTAACAACAGATAAATATGATGGCCACGGATTCATCTTTTGGGTTATTCTCTCAATTCTCGTTGATGTAGGCGCATTCATTTTCTTCGATCTCGCATTCAAAAAACAAGACTAAGTTAATCGTATAACATTCAAATAAATAAAAGTTATGCCTATTGATGTCAACAATGGCACTAAGTCGAGTGCCACCGCAAAACCAGAAAACAATATTGGAAACAACGCCATAGACACCACTCCTACTACAGGCATTGATGTGGTTCAAAATGGAATAACAGATAACGCAGATACTGCCACTACAGGCATTGATGTGGTGCAGAATGAAATAACAGATAACGCAGATACCACTACTGCAGGCATTCACGGCTTGACAGCAGCAGAGATGAATGACCCCAACAGCATCGTGGTTACCATCGCAGACCAGAGTACACCCATCGTTATATTGTTTGGTCCCCCTTCATGCGGCAAGACCATGACCCTGGTTCGTCTGACAAGATACCTAAAGTCTAAAGGATACACAGTTGTTCCAGATCGCACCTTCCGCCCTACCGAGGACACTAACTATACCCAATTGTGCGACAACTTCGACCAGATGATCAATAGCAGCAATGCAGCAGCCAGTACTAATGTAGTGAGCTTTCTGCTTGTAAAGGTTATGAAGAACGGACGCCCTATCTGCCAAATACTGGAAGCTCCCGGTGAGCTATACTTCAACCCAGAAAAGCCAGCGCAGCCTTTCCCCGCCTATGTAAACACCATCATCAATAGTAGCTGCCGAAAGGTTTGGGCGGTGATGGTAGAACCGGACTGGTCAAATCCTGTACCTCGCAACAACTACGTCAGCAAAATTCGCGATCTGAAGGTTCAAATGATGCCACGAGACAAGACGGTGTTTGTTTTCAACAAAATAGACAAGACCCCTTACGTGCTTGGAGCAGGCCAAGTGAATCTCAAGGAGGCACGCAAAAATATTGAGAATCTATATCCGAATATTTTCGTGCCATTCAAGACAAACCTCCCATTCGGACTCGGCTTCCTATTCGGCAGCGGCTACGACTGCGACTTCATACCATTCCAGACCGGAACATACACTCAGGCCATCAATGGTCTGACCTATCAAGAAGGCAACGAATGTTACCCACGCCTACTTTGGAATACATTACTCAAACGAATTAACGGTTAATAGATATGGCACTCAACATAAACTTATACGTACATGGTGTCCCAATGGGACAAAAAACATGGGGAGTTCTGAGAGAAGATGACAATTTCATCGGCAATTTTTATAGCCACAAGTGGCCAGTAAAGGAACTGATGCAAGTTGACATCATGGAATGCAAGGGAAAGGTTTACAGTTACTATACCTTCGTCAAAGGACAAAATGTGATGGGATACGACAACCGCACAGGCTCTTACTTTGCACTGACCATCAGAATGGACGCTTACTACGCAGACCTGCAAAATATGTACAAAATTCTCAGTGCTGCCTACGAAAAAATGTGCGTCGGGAGTCTCGTTCAAAAACAAGGAGAAGGCATCAAGTTCATTGTTCAAGACTTCGCCGTGATGGACGCTGAGCTAAAACGCATAGAAAATCATATCATCAGCTATATAGGTGAGTTCTCCAACAATAAGGATCTTATCTCTTTTAGCGGATTCAAGACCAACAGCCTGCAGGCAGTCCAAACAGAAAATCTTTTGGAATGTGACAACGTCAAGGCTCTCAATACGGTTAAAGCTACTGGCAAAATATCTGTATCTCCCTATTATCCTTCCAAGAAGGTTAAGGAACTCATCAGCAAGAATGAAGATGAGATGCAAAAGCTTCGGCAGATGACATCACAGCAGATCAATGAAGCACACGAAAAGGCATCACAGCAAATTAGAAACATCGAAAGCAAAGCCAAAGAGGATATAGCGAGTGCACGTCGGCAAGCCAGCGAGGAAATGACACGTCTGAAATCACAGTACTCCACTGTTGATAAGCAGATGAATGAGTTGGAACAGAAACTGAAACAGGAAAAGGAGCGTTCTAAGCAACTACAAAAAGAGCTAAGAAATGAGTTGGAACAGAAACTGGAACAGGAAAAGTTACGTACTAAGCAACTACAAAAAGAGGTAAAGGAACTCACAACTTCCTTGAAACAAGCTAAAGATAATGTCAATGCCGTCTGCAACAACAATCCACACCAAGGTTTTGACAACAAGCGAAGCGGCATACTATCCTCTACCCTCCCTTTTTTGAACACGCTTATCATTGTTGGTGTAGCTTCATTTCTGATATGGAAGACACCTTCCGACAACTCTCAGGAGTTGACAAAGATAAGCGCAAACATTGCAGAAATCAAGGATCAGATAAGTGGCAAAAAAGCGCAAGTGGTAGAGACGAGGAAGCTGGACAAGGAAAATGTGACAGACAAGCTCTCTAATGCCAAGATTTACATAACTAACGCCAATTATCTTTCTCTCGGAGCACCGTCTAAGGTTGTTGCTAAGGACGCAAGCGGTAAACCTGTCAGAAACGGCAAGTGGACAACCAGCGACAAGGAAGCATCTGTTGAAGATAACCACGACGGAACGGCACTTATAACAGCTACAAAGTCTGGAACAATGGAAATTACCTACACTGTAGGTTCTAATAAAACAACAAAGACTGTGACCGTCAAATAAGGTGTGATATATGAAGAAAATTATGATTGTGTCAGCAATGTTAGGTTGTTTGGTTTTAGCTGCATGCAAGTCAACTCCGAAGCAGACTTACTACGACCCTAATTTTGATGAGGCCGAATCTGACAGCAATGAGGCTGCTGGAGAGACAGCGGCTTCTTTCGAAGATCAATCTGGTGAGATTATATCAGTGCCCTACGAAGAGAGAGGCAACGTTAAGTATGTAGATGTTTCAGTAAACGGATTCGGCTTTCAGATGATATTCGACACAGGCTGCTCTGGCACTCTTATTTCTGTGGCCGAAGCACGATACCTCTATGAGAAAGGCTATCTCACGGAAGATGACTTCCTCGGTGTGACAAAGTCGCAGATTGCTGATGGCAGTATTGTGGAGAATATGGTGGTGAACCTCAAGGAGGTGGTTATCGGGAATAAAATTCTCTGCAAGGACGTACAAGCTACGGTGTCTGCTAACAACAATGCCCCTCTGCTCCTTGGCAATGAAGTTCTCAATCGCGTAGCTGCCTATGCCGTCGATAACGAAAACAAGACAATAAACTTCAAATGTAAATAGCAACATGAATATATCTGTATACCTCTTTGGCGAATTTTCCACAGGATACAGCCAATATCCAATAGACTATACTTCCTCTATATTCCATAGCTTCAGCAATAAAGCCAAGTCAAACACCCAAATTGCCATACACAGGGATCGAGACCTGATGTACTACGCTTATGTCAGAAAAATGGAGAATGGCAAGAACTTTGGCATCTGCTGCGTACTGAACGGAATGATGCTCACACAGGTTGACGGGTTGTTCAATTTGTTTGAGACAGCCATGAGCATACAGATAGCACGTGGCACATATGTGCGATTTGCAGACGACGGAACAATAATTACAGGTGAGAGCGCAACAGCCAGCAAGGAGGAATATACCCTCTTGGCCGACTATTTTCGTAGCCAGTTGGAGAGGATACAGACTTCTCCCCTGCCTCCTGTGAGTTATTCAAACTCTAACACATCTGTAAAGGACTTCACCATAGACGACTCTAACAGCGATATCGTTAAATCAAGCAGCGTCTATGCTTACACCTATATCTATAAGACAAAAGGTTATGAAACAGCACAAACAAACAGTTACCAAGGTATCATAGCAAAACAGAAACATCTCAATGACGACCTACAGGAACGCTGTAGAGATCTCTCTGCAAAGCTCACAAAAGAGAAGGTGAAGCAGCGCAACATGAGGTTGGTCGGGATTCTTAGTATTATCGTCATTGTATTTGGTGTCATTCTATGGAATAAGGTTCTGTTTCCAAGTGAGGTAACGCGATACGAAACTGGTGAGTTTGTCTACTATGGCCCACTGAACAACAACCACCAGCCTGAGGGTGTCGGTGTGGCTATTTACCCTTCAAATGATGCGCAGAAACGTAAATTCTACATCGGAAACTTTGTCAATGGCAAACGTCAAGATAAAGAGGCCATGCTGTTGTACCAAAATGGTGACTACTACTATGGCTCAATGAATGATGACAAGTGGGAGAATGGTGTTCTCTACATGAAGACTGACAACTCTCATTTCTCTGGAGAGTTCAACAATAACAAGCCATACAACGGCATTTGGTATGATCACAAAGCCGTGCTACGGGTTAATGATGGTATCGAAAGTAGTGATATAGCAGAGTGAGCTTGTCTGACCCTTGTCTTGGTAAGTTCATCTCTGCAAGTCAGTTTACTCTGATATAATCTGACGACAATTAAGCAGGTGTTCAAAATTAGTTGATATGAATTGGTAGTATTTCGTTCGCTTTCGCGCACCTTTTCTCGCCATGGCAAAATGAAAGCAAGCTTTCTTTTGCTCATCTGGCTTAACGAAAAGGTTCATAAACATAGGTTGAAAAGGGAGCGTAGCGGGCTAAGTGACCGATGAAGCCCATGTTTATGGACGAAAGAATGCGCCAAAGCATATCGGCCAATTCTGAACTTGATTATATCAACTAATTTTGAATACCTACTTATAGGAAATCATATGGCATAGAAATATAAAACGATTAAGATTATGAAGGTAAGCACTATAACAACTCTTTTATTGATTTTTCTGACTGTACCCTACGCTGAAGCTCAACAACTTGTCACGCTGAACAGAAATAAGTTAAAGACGGAACATACAACAAAAAGCAAGACAAAGAAGTCTACGAATAAGCAGAAGGAAGCGACAGGCTCGAAGAAACGTACTTCTTCACGCCATACATATTCGTACAGACGGCATCAAACGTATTCAAAACCTAAAGAGGCCTCGTATCTGCGTGTTAACGACCAATACAGCAACGATATTACATACTATCCTACATACTCCGGAGACTACAATATATTCCAGGTATATACTGACGGGCAGGACTATAGTGTAGAAATGCTACCCTCATGGTGCCATTTGACAAACAAGTACTCTGACTCGTTTACATTGTATATAGACTCCAACACTTCACACGAAGATCGCTCTGATTGGTTCGTCGTCAGAAGCAACAATCAAAGAGTGACGGTACATCTGAAGCAGAGCGGGAAACCTATGTCTATCTCTGCTTCCTATTATTCAAACTATCTTACCCATGGATACAAGCTCAATGGTGTAAGATACATGAAGGTCAATGCGACACTCAGAGTCAGTGGCGCTCCTAACTCCAAGCTACTCGCTGTGGCAACAGTGCAGGACGAGAATGGCACCCCTATATATGCCGCATCTGGCTATTCCGACTATACTCTCAGTGACGGCACATTCTTTACAATGTCGGAATTTACTTCTACAAATGATGACAATAGCGTCTACAACGTGACGTTTTATATACCGAACAACGCTCTTCGACTCTATAGCAAGGATAACAATCTGACATGCTGTCTATCCTTGTATTGCGAGAAGACTGCCGAGTTTGTAAGCAACGCAAACTGTAGGATTCCTTTTTATGCTAAATACAAAAAAGGTAAGGTGACAACAACTAACAGATAGACATCACAATATAAGCGGCAAGGCAGAACGTCTGGCCGCTTATTTGCTATTAACAAAATTGGCGCAGCGAAATGCCACGTACTTGTACATAAAATACTATCTTTGCATAAGATAGGCTGCACCTCAGCATAACGTTCAAGCAAGCTTGACGTTCTGCGCTCGGTTTGCACTATCTTTGCATAAGATAGGCTGCGGTTCGGCATAACACCCAAGCAAGCCGGACTCACATCATATAATATACGTATATTACTAACAACAACTGCCGTTGAGGCACTTGCCCATGAAAATCATACTCAACCCTAAATACGAAGCACTACGCGACTACTTGACGCACATCGAAGAACACTTTGAACACGAAGGACGCGACATTCACTCTGGACGCAATGTGATACGCAGCCTTAAAGTGAATGGACTGACCATTTGCGTGAAACGCTTTGGACCACCCTCCTTCAGACGCAAAGTGCAACAAATGTTTTACAAAAAGTCGAAGGGCAAACTGGCATATCTGAGTCCGCTGCTGCTGCGTGAGCGCGGATTTGAGAGTCCGGAGTCGATAGCCTTTGTGCGCTGCCGCCACGGGTTGTTGAGCACAAACACTTACTTTGTGAGCCTGCTGTCTACTTACCGCTACAGCATGGACACGCTGCCTAATAAGACGGCTGATGTGCAACACGAGGTGATAGCTAATTTTGCCCGCTATGCGGCCCGTTTGCACGAGGACGGTTTTTTACACCGCGATTTCTCATCATCTAATATTTTGTATGATGTGATAGACGGGCGTTACCACTTTTCGCTGGTTGACACTAACAGCATGAAGTGTGGGTCGGGTGTCAGCATTGAGGCAGGTTGCCGCAATTTGGCCAAGTTGTCGGGCGATGATGCGTTTTTTGCCCAGTTGGCAGAATGTTACGCCATGGAGCGCAAGGCAGACCCTGTACGCTGCGCCACGCTGATAAATGAGGCAAGGGAGAAGTTGAAAAGACGGCGCGAGGAGGTGTGACTGGGCTAACCCAGAACAAAGCACTTTATCCTTTTATTAAGAAGATATTCTGTGTGAGGAATTGGGAATATATCAAACGACAATAAGAGACAACGAACCATGACGTGTGCCGCTACAAAGGCACAATGGACGTTGTCTCTTATTGTCGTTTGGTTGTATGCAGGATTGTCTGCTTTTTATCTCACAACGCGAATGAGTCCTGTGCCATTGCAGCGGGCGCAAGTATAGACATAGCCATTATATCCTTGCACACTTCCTTTACCATGGCAGCGAGGGCATTTTATAAAATTAGCACGCATTGAAGCCCTTAGCGCACCATATTGCACGTTTTTGTTTTGGAGTGTTTTATTCCCATACTTTTCCATCATTTGCGTAGAACGATTTACAAATTTCTCCGAATCAACCGTTACTTTTCCCACTTTACCGGCACACCCTCTAAGTAAGGGTACTGCTTCTTTAGCAACTACTTGGCCACAGCCAGCTTCCACCTTTACAGGCCAATCTACGATGGCTGCTAATATCACGACAGCCGCAAAAGTTTTTTTGATAAGTGATTTCATGAACTACTTATATTTAATGGTTTTACAATAGAGCTTTTATAATAATCGTTCCTACAATGTAACCAATTACGATCTTTATGATCATGTAAAAACAGCCAAAGAGACTGAATTTATCGTTTTGCGAAACGGGGGTCGGTGGTTGTGACGTCGGTCGTGGCGTCGGTCGTGGCGTCGGTCGTGGCTGTGGGGTCGGTGGTTGTTGCGGCCTTTTTTCCTCTCCTGGCACATTGATTGTAACCTCGGGATCTTGGATTGTAACCTCTTGATCTTGTGCTGACGGTTTTCTCAACCATTGCAAGATGTCGTCCACGCTTTGCGGACGCCTTGTCCTATCGGTGTTCATCAACCACACAATAAGCAGCTTTGTTTTATCAGAAACATTCGGCATTGGCAATGCGATATGTTTGTCACGAGTATGATCTTCATAAAGACTTGTGTATGTCGGTACCACCCTATTCGTAAGCAAACGATAAAGTGTTGCACCAAGAGCATAGAAGTCTGACCATGGCCCTAACTTATCGAAACTGCCATCCACTTGTTCTGGAGGGGCATACCTTTCAGTTAGTGCTACGCCCGTAAACATAGTGGCTCCCACGCCTCCTATATAATCTTTGCTTGCACCGAGATCTATCAACTTTACATATCCGTTCGGTGTCTTCATGATGTTGGCTGGCTTGAGGTCGAGGTGTAGCAAATCTTTTGAATGGATTGCTTTCAAGCCACCGAGTATCTGCTTCAGATAGTTGTATACAGTAGTTTCGGTATAGGGCGCATTTCTTTTTTTCAAATACTCCTCCAAATTGGTGCCCTCTACGAAGTCCATCACATAGTATGCCGTACCATTCTCTTCAAAGCAATCGTACACTTTCACCACATGCACATTGCTTATAAGTCTTAGTCGCTCATACTCTTTTCTGAACTTCACGATTTGCTCACCAAATTGTTGCGTGTTATTTCCGTTCGTGCTTACCGACACGCCGTCCGCGTCACGAAAGTTTGCCGATGTCATGAAGAACTCTTTGATGGCAACCTTCGTGTTCTGCGGTCTACACACGGCAAGATAGGTTTTTCCGAAGCCACCCGATGAGAGGTGGCCTCGGATTATATACCTGCCATTGAGCACAGTCCCGATGGGGAGCATTGATTTATCGTTTGTCATGCTACTTACAACCGGTTATACGTAATCGTTTCCTTCTTGCCATCATCATCAACAGATTCTGTTACATACTTATTGTCTTGCAACATGATGATGCGCTCGGTTGAAGCTTCAAGCAAGTCTGCTTTGACTTCCCTTGCATATTCTTTTGAAGCCTCCTCCAATTCGCTTCCTGTCAGTTCACCTATGAAAGAGTCATCTGTTGGATCAAAATATTTCACGCTTGTTACCTTCACACTAACCGAAACTGGAGATGATACGATTTCTTTATCGTCGTTCACCTTCCAATCGCCATAACCTTTGATGCTTATACCAATTTTTATTCGGACTTTTACACCGTCATATTCTGTTTCTGTGGTTGCAACAGCAGTTTGAGACGATGTAAACGTACCATCTTCTTTTTGATTATCCACTCCCATAAGACTAATCTCGTTTCCGTCAAATGTCATTGTTTTAGCATAGCGCCAAGAACCGACGAGTTTGTCTTTAGTAGATTCACATGAAGTTAAACCCATTAGGGCAGCTGCCACTACGAAGAATATGTATATTACGTGTTTCATTTTACTTTGTGTTTAATTGTAGAGTTATTCTTAATTTCGGCAATTACCGCCATGTGCCTTCTTCTATGACGGAAATTTGTTTGCCATTTCTGAATTTACACTTATTGTATGTATGGTTGGCAAAATACCATGTTCCGACTCCGTTGCGTTCACCATCTTTGTAGTTACATTCTAAAGAACTTGAATAATTACCTTTCGCCTTTGGCCAGTATTCTGTACCAGAGCCGTTGATAACGCCATTCTCATAACTACCCTTGTAAATCCAGGTTCCATCTTTCAATGCATACGTACCCTGCCCATGATAATAGCCATTTTTGAAATCACCTTCGTAAGTGCCATCATCATAAGTTATTTTACCATGACCATCCATGATTTGGTCATTCGAAATAGTACCATTAAAATAGTCACCATTACGATATTTTAGAAGTCCATTACAATCTCTGCCACTGATTGTACCAGAGAATGACTCTCGAGGGTCGTCTTCCGCATAGTGTATTTCACGCTGACCATCAGGAAGTTCCCAGCGAGGTCTATAATGCCTTTCGCCTTCATAGACACAATATACATTAGCAGGACTGGCGGAGTCAACATACCAATTTACTTCGCTTTGCGCTATTGATTCATCAAAACCATTTACATCGCTTTGCGCTATTGATTCATCAAAACCAGATGGCATATTGACCTTATCCATCTTTTGCTCAATGATTACTCCCCCTATTGGCAATATTAGAAAAAACAGAAATAGTAATATGGCATTATCAGATTTTACTTCAGTGCCTTGGCCATACTGGTTTTCTCCTTTTTCACCCTCTGCAAAGAACAATAGAATGTTCCAAAATGGGACGAACATCCATGCGCCCGACTTGCCTAAATCGTGACAACGCTTGGCGCATTGAGCATAGAGAAACCAGAAAAAGGCTACTGTACAAGCAAGGAATAACAAGATTACACCTCCATTGCCGTCGGAATGTTCTATATCAAACAATAAGAAAGATGCAAACCAAGCCACAAAGCCCATTACATACGAAAGAATGAGTTGCACGCGTCCTATTCTGCCCTTGAATGAGAATGGGCGGAAAGAGTCTCTTTTTCTCCAAGCTTCTACGTCCTCGGTTTTCGGCTCACTATAAGTGTTCCCCAGCTCTCTTGAACTCTGTGCAGAACGCTCTGTTGCCATAGCATTGTCTATTACACGCTGCGTCTCAGACATGCCATGCGCAAGTATATAGTTCAAAGCTTCTCGCAAGGGAACATCGAACGTTTCACTATACTTCTGAGCCAAGAGACGTTTGGGGGCCATATTATCTGAGTCACTATTATCTTTAACTGCTTGATTCCCCACAATGGTCTCCTCATCTGCCGTAAAGTTTTGTCCTTCGTTCTCAGCACTTTTACTTTCAGCTACAGAAGGTACTGCGTCCAAAGACAGTTGGTTCTTAAAATCACGCACTGTCTGTGTACGCTTCTTCACATTCGGACACATTGCCTCGGTTACCACCTTAATAAGATTGATTGGTACACCTTTTTCACGCAGATTGTCTTCTACCAATTCATCGTCGCTCACAAGTTCGGAAGCTGCGGGAGGCGTTTCACGGGTGAGGAGTTTGTAAAGTGTGGCACCAAGGGCATATACATCGATGGTGGGACGGAACTCGCCGCTCTTTGCCTGATTACCTTGCTCTATGGGCGCATAGCCAGCCGTGCCGAGACCGATGTTGGTGGAGGTTTCGGGTTGACCGTTGGCATCGTAGTGCTTGCTCAGTCCAAAGTCTATCAAGAAAATGTGGCCATCGCTTGCACGACGCATGATGTTGCCGGGCTTGAGGTCGAGGTGAAGCATGTGGTGTGTCTCATGCATATAGATGAGCGCATCGGCCACAGCCTTGATGATGTTGGTGGCCTCATCGGCACCTATCGGGCCAGACTTTACATAATCGTTGAGGTTCTGACCTTCGATGTAGTCCATCACATAGTAAAACGTTCCATTCTCATCGAACAGGTCGGTTACACGCACGATATTGGGGTGCTCTAGGTGAGAGAGGTTGCGCGCCTCTTTTTGAAACTTACGACAATAGTTGTACGACAGGCTGCCGTCGGTCATGCCCGTAATGCTGCCATCTTCGCCACGTGAGTTGACTTCTTTCATAAAGAACTCTTTAATGGCGACTTTCTTGCCCAAATGTACGTGCTCGGCAAGGTAGGTAATGCCAAATGCGCCTTGTCCAAGGACACGCTCTATTCTGTATGCCCCCTCACGCAGAAGGGTGCCGGTTGATAATTTCTGTTGCATGGGTTATTTAAGGGGATATTTAAGGTTCTGTTTTGTCAATCATTCGCATATTTACTTTTTTGAGGTCTTCTGTTTTTTTCTCTAAATTCTTCTGCCACTCCTCAGCGGCCTTTTCAGTTCTTGATTTAGGAAGAAATGGTATTTTGACATCAAAGCACGCATGAAGAATTCCAAGAGTTAATCCGATTAAGATTACGGCCAATTCAATCCATTTGTTTTTATTATTTTTTTTCTCTGACATACTTATTCTTTACGTTAAACTTAGGAGTTTGCTTCTCTTCTTTTGGAGAGCCTTTTCTACTCTTGAAAATCTCGCTAACAATGTGTTCGTCTTCCTTTGCGTCCGGCTTATCGTCTGCAACCGTTTGTGGCTTTTCCCGGTTAGTTGGCTTTGCAGGCTTGCTGCCCACCCTCTGTGGTTGTCTTTCGGCAGAGGCCGGTAAAGATGTTTCACGTTGAGGGGAAACAGACTGTAAAGAGGTGTCCTCTATGAGCGCATCGCTATTTTTCTTCTCAGCAGACCGGCCCTTGGCAGAATCTATTTTAGTGTTATCGGGCTTTGCGCTCTCATTCTCTTTATTACCCAAAAGGAAGTACGAAGCGCCAGCAACTATAATGACTAAAAGCAACACGACCAACAGCCACGGCAACAGATTACGGCGCTTAGGCCGCGGAGTGGTGGCAGGGAAGTCGGGAGTAATAAACGTGCCCTTTGGCTCCTGCTGGCGAGGCGGAACAGGGGCTTGAAGGGGATTAGCCCCTATTACCTTTTCTATATGTATAAGGTGTGCCGTGTGGTTGTCCTTGTTTTCCTCAGTCACACTGCGGAGCATCTCAAGTTTCTCCTCATCGGTGGAGTTTGGTTTGGTAATGATGTTGAGAATATTCTCGTCGGTGGACTGCTCAAGCATGCCGTCGGAACACATATAAAAATAGTCGCCCGGCTTAATGTCGGTGAGGTGGGCAATGTCGGCTCTTGCGCGCTGCTCCTGACAGGGTTGCATGGCACGCGTGATAACGTTCTTCTGCGGGTGGTGGAGCGCCTCCTCCTCTGTAATCTCGCCTATTTTGACAAGGTCGTTGACGAGCGAATGGTCACGCGTGTGAAAGACGATGCGCGCTGGCGAATGCTTGGTGGCGGGACGTAATTGGTAAACGCGGCTGTCGCCAATGTGAGCCACTGTTGCGCCATTGGCGTGCAAACAAAGGAAGGTCATTGTAGTGCCCATTTTGCGTTCGGCCCCATCGTCCTTGGCATCGAGCGCGTCGTAGGCTGCGGCAAGGGCTTGACGAAAGAGGTCGTCGCTGAGGGGTTCGCCGGCATGCCACTGGCTGAGTATCGTACGACTAATTTGCTCGCACACCGTGGCCGAAGCCACCTCGCCTTTTTCATGTCCGCCCATTCCGTCGCACAGTACGAAAAGGCGGCAATCTGTTGCAGACTGTCCTAAGGCCGGAAAGAGTGAGTCCTCTTGATTGGCTCGCTGCCCAAGCTCCTGCAGGTTGTATGCTTTAATTTGATATTTCATTGAATGTGTGTTATACTGTAAAAGTTAACTCCGTGCTTCCCATTTTAATGCGGTCGCCGTTATTAAGAATAAGCTGGTCAAACTGGCTGATGAGCGCACCGTTCAGATAAGACGGATTCTTGTTAGCGCCATTTTTCAACAAATGCACAATCTGCCCGCGTTGATTATACACTTCAATAATGGCATGGCTACGGCTCATAGTGCGGTCAGTAGTCTGTATCTGCACGGTGGCCGACGATGTGGTGGCCTTCCGCCCGATGGTGTTGGAGCCTTGCTTCAGCTGATAACATCGGCCCATGGCATCAACGAGTTTGCCTGTTTTTCTATTGGGAGCTGCCCCCACTGTGGTCACGTCTGTACCGCCCGACGCTGCTTGTCCTGAACGTAGCTGCGTTTCCTCGTTACCGGCTTGTGACGTACCCGCGCTGCCATACTGCGTTTCCTCACATTCTGAGGTTTGGGTGGGCACATAGCGCTGACATTGGCCAACAACGTGCTTCTCCTTACATACTGGGCATGTGAAAGTGGCTGCATTGATATTTGGCACATTGTTCAAGCGGAGTATCTTGCCACAAGTGGGACATTTTATTCTTATCGTATTATCCATTGCTGCTGTTTTAAGTAAGATTACCACCTCATCACAGGCATATTATCGGGGAAACGTCCCCACATCACGGGGTGCTGCTGGTTTCCCGACATGCGCTTCACCCTTGCGCTGACATAGTCAAAGATTTCCTTGGCTGTAATGATGCGGTTGTGGTTGGCGTCGGCACCGCCCCGCAATCCGTGCTGCAAGGCATAGGTAAAGAAGCCGTTGGTAAGTTTTCTTGACTCAATCGAAACTTCATTGCCGCGGCACGACAGAAAGAGCATGACGTTGCTATTCTTTCTCACGCCTCCGCCTTGATGTCTTGTGTTGCGGTTCTGGCGCATAGCGCCCGCAAAACAAGCATCGGCAAAAATCATCTTGTTACGGCTCTTGCATGCCGCCATGGCCGAATAGATGCTTCCATAGCTGAGTATGCCGTCGTAGCACACAAAACCACCTGGCACGCCGTGGCCACTGAAAAACAATACCACAATATCGTTGGCTGTAGCCTTTGCCACCATATTACGCAAGGCAGCCTTTACGGTTGCAAGTTTTGCCTGACTGTTAATCAAGAGCTTTGTTTGGGCGTACTTGTTCTGCTGATACACCCACTGCATGGTGGCGGCATCGTTGTGGGGCAGGCGAAGGTCATTCTGGCTGCCAGGGTAGTCGGATATACCCACCGATAGGAGGTAAGTCTTTGCCTCTCCCTGCAAGGGCACTGCCAACAACACCAGCCAAAGCAACAAGCTCTTTACCACCTTAGGCATCTTGAATGTCGGCATTGTTGCAGTAGTCTGGCTGATCGTCGCCTGCATTATAGGCCAGATGTTCTTGCTCTTGCTGCATCATGTCCTGCTGCTGTGCAACGTGCGCATCTTGAAAATCCTGCATCTGTATATTTTCGTTGGACACATCGAACACCTCGCCCTCTTCAATCTGCTGGTTTTGATTGTAATCTACAATAACGGCATCAGCCGTACCATCGTAATCCGCATCTATCACAGCACCTATATAATGGCCATCAGTAATTGTGGCCGTCTGCATCATGCTTCCGTCTTCGTTTTGTACATCATACACGCCTAACACTTGTAACTGATCATCGTGCACGCCCATACCATCGTCGCTGGCAGTTTGCAGATTAGGATCATCTTGCGCTACAAAGTTGTCACCGCCATGACCAGTATAGTCGTTCTCGCCATTTGGTGCCACATCTTCAACGGTTGCATTCACATCGCGCGGTGCCTCGGATACATACTGAGGCTGCTCGGTTTCGGTACCGTCTTGGGTGTCTGCAACAGCCTCTACCTCCTGCTGCTCTGCAGCGTTGTCAGTCTGTGTTTCCGCCGTTTGGGCATTGTTCTCCTCTTGGTCGTTGTTGCTATCATCAACCACGGCTTCTACACCCAACGTGGCTCCGCTGCCAACGGCAGCACCTGCAACGGCTGCGCCAGCCATGGCTGCACTCCTTTTTCCGCGGGTTTTCTTGGGTTTTGCGTTCGATTCGGCAGCCGGTGCTGCTTGGTTAGCTTTAGGGTTATTGCCACTCTGAGGCTGCATGATAATTGTTTCTTCGTTGTTCATCGTTTTTTGGTATTTATTGAGTTAATGATGACACAAAGTTATGCCGCCAGCCATGAGTTGTAAAGACATTTTTGAAAGATTGTAGCAACTATCCCGTTTATTGTACAAAATGTCAGTGGGTGTACTTACACCCGCAGGAGATGCACTGCTTGTAGTACTCTATGTTGCGATAGCGTATGTTTCCGAAAGGCTTGCCACATTGGGGGTTAGGACACTTGTATTTCTTGGCATATTCTTCGTTAAGGTCGTGAATTTGTTGCGCCACGCTGTCCTCGTTTTTACCCCGGCAAAAGAAATATACCGCCAGGAGCAACGCACCAAGCACTATAACAACACGCACTGCCACATTGATGCCAGGAATCAGACCTACGCACACACCGAGCAACGACAGTATACCCTGCAAACGCTGCTGGTTGGCTTTCTGAGAAACTTTATTTTGTATGTCGAGCACTTGCTGCTCATATTCACTCCATACAGCTTTCAACGGGCGTAACGAGAAAGTAGGTACTTCTTTTGCAGGCTGGCCGCCCATTGGCGCCGACACACCATTAACCAGCTGGAGTATTTGCCGCAAGGGCAACATAAAGCGGTCTTTGCCGAGCTGCACACGGCTTGAAACCGTCAGCGCCTTGCTGAACACCTGATTGCCGTCTACGTATGTCTCATTTTGCAGATTAAGGTTCTCGATGTTGATGTGGCCACCATTTATCGTGATGCGGCAATGCTTGCGGCTTACCGAGAGTGGCACCATGCCCGCAGGGCCTATGTTGAACTCTCTTCCGTCGACCATGCAATGAAGGCGGCGAGCACCCTCTTCTCTTCCTATTATTATTTCCATAAATGCGAAATTCGGTGTTTATAACCACCCTAAATGTACTACTCTACTTGACGGGCTCCTTCTCTGCCATCGAATTCGTTACACGCATAAGGAGCAAGGCTTTCAACTGCTTGAGTGCCTCCTTGGATATGCCCAACTTGAAAGCGAAGTTTACACCATCAGTCAGCACGAGGCTTTTTTGCAAGGGTTGAACCTTGTATACAAAACTAAGGTTTACGATAAAGCGCTTGCCTATGCGCACAAAGAAAGAGGCTTGCTCGCGCAAACTTTCGCTCACAAGTTGCTGCATGCGCGACAGGTTCATACAGATGGAGTGCTTCTGCTTGTTGACGAGCATAATATCGGTGTAATTGCCATCGCCCACCATGTAGACCACTTTGGAACAATCAAGTCGCACCAATTCGTCGCGAGTGATAATGTAAATATATCTGCTATCCATATAGATGTATATAAGTTAACAACGATGTTCTGAACTCACACAAGGGTTGTAATTGTATATTAAGGTTAAGAGCCAAAAAAGCGTGGCACCATCGCCCGTTGCTGAAATAGAGGTTGTGGAAGAGACCTATTCAGTATGCAACAGACAATAGTCCACGCTTGTACAAAGGTATTTGTAGCACGCACCGCCTCACGCCATTTGCTAAAGAATGGTGTGAGGTGCGCACGTAATGATACCATAATATGCGTGAACGATATTGTACGTTTTGCCTTACTGAATATCGAAACTTCCACATTTCTATTTCAAGACAACGTTCAATACGCTCATTCTTTGAGGGTCTTCACAGCTGTTGGTCATTTCCAACAGCTCCGATCCTAAGCGCAAAGTTAAGTATTTATTATTTAAGGGTGGTTCTAAGAATTCTGTTTTTTTGAGTTCAGCTATTCTGAAATGTGATTTGCACACTCTCGGAAGTGTCTTTCTGAAAGTTTGTTCGGTCACACAGCCCGCTATGCTCCCTCTCAAACTTTCAAAAAAAAGCACTTCTGATAGCGCACAAATCCCTATTTCAGAATTATTAGAACCACCCTTAGGACAATGCCATTTTCTACCATAAAATTTAGGGGTTAGGGTGATGCATACACGAAGCATATAAAAAGGCATCAAACAGTACCTCAACTGAAAAATAAGAACTTCCACATTGCTATTTCACGGTAGCTGCTCAATGCCTCTATTTTGCTTACTTTACTTGTCATTATGTATTTTGACGCTGCAAAAATACAACTCTTCGCACTCTGTCACAAGCATATTGACGTTGATTGTACAAAATGTGCGTTTATTGTATGAGTTGCTGCGCTGGAAGTGTTTTTTGTAATAGATGCTACCCAAAGCAGGCGATGCGACACCGCGGATACCACGTGTTGGGGCAATCGCGCGTTGTGAGGCAGGGTGTTCAAAATAGACATTAAAACGAGGTAGTTTGGGGGAATTCTATTCATTGTTACTCAAGTTTCGGATTTAGCAAGGGCGGGCTGAAAGCCCAATGGAGCACATAGCC
>OMDB01000414.1_pt1 | contig 22504 bp, 18 predicted proteins | sample 1645161 | NCBI WGS metagenome assembly OMDB01 (sample SAMEA103958135, study PRJEB25191) | human gut metagenome
GTGTTTTCGGAATTAGTTATGATGAACAGGGCATGAGATTTAATCCGTGTGTTCCAGAAATATTTAAAGAGATTGAAATACATAATCTGAATTATCAATCGGCAAAATTAACTGTTAAAATAAGTGGAACTGGAACTGTCGAATGTGTTATACTGGATGATGAAAAGGTTGATTTTATACCATATAGTCTGACAGGAAATCATATAGTCCATATAAAATTAACAGAAACAGAGAGTGAATGTATATGAAAGCAAAGATTACAGATGTGGCTCAAAAAGCCAATGTTTCTATATCTACAGTGTCGCATGTGTTGAATCATACACGTTTTGTATCCGAAGAGACCAGAAAAAAAGTCATGGATGCAGTAGAAGAATTGGGGTATTCACCAGATGCGTCTGGCAGGACTTTTCGTACCGGAAAAAAAATGATGATAGGACTTGTTGTACCGGATATTACAAACTCTGTTTTTGCTGCACTTATTGAAGATGTAGATGATGTGATATCAAAGCAGGGATACAATCTGGTCATTTCCAATACAAGGGACTGCCTCAAGATGGAAAAACAGGCACTGAGAAATCTGGCTTCGGGGGTCGTAGATGGGATTGTAATTGCTTCTACATCAGAAGATTTTCAGACAATAAAGAGGCAGATACCGGACAAATTCCCAATGATATTTATGGATCGGGTGCTCCCGGACAGAAATTATGACAGTGTTATTCTTGACTGTCATCATTATCAGCAGGTTTCATGTTTGTATAAACGGTCTGAACATCATCAAATTCTTCCAGACGCTCTACCATCTTGTCTAGAGTTTCACGTTGTTCAGGAGTCACATCTTTTAAGTCATTGGGAATATATGTGAAATCACCACCCACTTCTTCGAAACCACATTCTTCCAGATGTTTCTGAATTGCTGCGTAGCTCTTCGGATCACCATAGATGGTGATAGTTCCTTCTTCTTCATCTTCGTCGAACTCATCCTCTACATTATAGTCAATCAAATCCAGGATCAGTTCTTCCATATCCATTCCTTCTTTCTTCTTGAAAGTAAATACACATTTATGGTCGAACAAGAAAGCTAAGGAACCGGTAGTACCCAAGTTTCCACCGAATTTGTTGAATACTGAACGCACATCTGCTACGGTACGGGTAGTGTTGTCTGTCAATGTATCAACAAATACAGCTACTCCGTGAGGACCATATCCTTCGTAAGTCATACCTTTGTAGTCACTGGTATCTTTACCCATTGCATTCTTAATGGCGCGTTCAATGTTATCCTTCGGCATGTTTTCACGCTTACAAGTAGCGATCACACCACGTAGGGTCGGGTTATTTTCGGGTTCCGGACCACCTGCTTTTACAGCTATAGCGATTTGTTTACCCAGTCTTGTAAATGTTTTGGCCATGTGGCCCCATCTTTTCAGCTTTGTAGCTTTTCTATATTCAAATGCTCTTCCCATTGGATTGTAGTTTTATAATGGTTATTTTTATTATTATCTTAGTTTTGCACCTAGTTTGTTTTCCAGGTTAGCAATCAGTTTGGACATGATCTTGTCAATCTGTTTGTCGTTCAGTGTTGCGCTTTCATCCTGTAACAAGAAGCTCACTGCATAACTTTTTTTACCCGGTTCCAGATTCTTGCCTTCATAAACATCAAACAATTCTACTTCTTTCAGCAGTTTCTTTTCAGTCTCATAGGCTATTTTTTCGATTTCTGCAAACTGTATGTTCTTGTCAATCAACAAAGCCAAGTCACGTTTCACAGCCGGGAACTTGGAAAGTTCTTTAAAGTTGACTTTAGCCGACTTGATGGCTTTCATCAGTTCTTTCCAGTTGATTTCTGCATAATATACCTCATTGTCTATATCGAATGCTTTTTGAATCTTCTTGCTGATGATGCCGAAGGTGGCCAATAACTTGCCGCCACGTGTGTGTACGCTGATGGCTGTTGAATAGATATCGTTGGTCAGGTTGCCGAATACCACGTTGCCGAAATTCAATCCCAAACGGGTAAAGATGTTCAGCACGTATGCTTTTAATTCGTAAACACTGCTGTTTTCATCGGGATGGGCCCATGAATTGCTGACGCGTTTGCCGGTTACCCACAATCCTAAATGATATTCTTCAGCATAAGCCGCAAGCACTTTTTCCGGGTTTTTCTTTTCTGCATTATAAAAATAGCAGTTACCGAATTCAAAGAATTTCAAATCGGCGTTCTTACGATTGGCATTGTGCTGGATACTTTCCAAACCACCGAATAACAAAGTTTGACGCATCACGTTCAAATCGTTACTCAATGGGTTCATCAAGTAAACCAAATTTTCGTTCTTGTATGTTTCCAACCCTTCGTAATAGGAAGCGGCGGTCAGTGAATTGTTCAGTATTTCATTGAAACCACAACCTACCAGTTGCTCTGAAATCAGATTTTGTAATTTCTGGGAGTAATCCACTTCACCTTTGGTGGTCAGGCTGGATTTCAAGGTAGTAGGAATCTCCACATTATTATATCCGTAGATACGGAGAATGTCTTCTACTACATCGCAATCACGTTGCACATCCACACGATAGGGGGGAACTTGTAAAGTCAAGCCTTCGGGTGTTTCGTTTACAATCTTCATTTCAAGACTGGTGACAATGCTCTTTATGGTTTCCACCGGTATGGTTTTTCCTATCAGTGAGTGGACTTTCTCATAATTCAGCTCTACTGTAAAATCGGCTATCGGGGCAGGGTAGTTGTCTTTAATTTCAGAAGAAATAGTACCTCCTGCCAGTTCTTGAACCAGTAAAGCCGCTTCTTTCAATGCATAAATAGTTCCGTTGGGGTCAATACCACGTTCGAAACGGAAAGAAGAGTCTGTGCTCAATCCATGGCGACGGGCTGTTTTACGTACCCAAGTCGGGTTGAAATAAGCGCTTTCCAAAAATACATCTACTGTCTGCTCGGTTGTTCCCGAATCCAGACCACCGAATACGCCGGCAATGCACATCGGTTCTTCTGTGTTGCATATCATCAGGTCCTTGTCGGATAATTTGCGTTCCACTTCGTCCAAAGTAACGAATGTAGTACCTTCGGCAACAGTCTTCACTACAATCTTACCACCTTTAATCTTATCTGCATCAAAACAGTGCAAGGGCTGGCCGTATGCGTGAAGGATGTAGTTGGTGATATCCACGATATTATTGATAGGACGTACTCCAATCAGGCGTAATTTGTTTTGCAGCCATTCGGGACTCTCTTTTACAGTTACCCCTTTTATGGAAACTCCGGCATAACGCGGACATGCTTCTGTATTCTCTACTTCAATGGCGATGTCCATATCATGGTTATCCACTTTAAACGCTTCTACAGACGGACGTTTTAAAGTGGCTTGTTTGCCGTTTTGAATCAGGTAGGCATACAGATCTCGGGCCACGCCGTAATGTGAGCAGGCGTCCGCACGGTTCGGGGTGATATCCACTTCCAGTACGTATTCGCTTTTGATATTGAAATAATCTTTAGCGGGAGTACCCGGAACAGCATCCGCCGGCAGTACGATGATACCTTCGTGGCTGTTTCCGATACCGATTTCGTCTTCGGCACAGATCATACCCATAGATTCAATTCCGCGGAGCTTTGATTTCTTGATGGTAAAACATTCTTCGCCATCGTATAGCTTGGTGCCCAATGTGGCAACCACCACTTTCTGTCCGGCAGCTACGTTAGCGGCTCCACAGACAATCTGTACCGGTTCGCCTTGTCCCAAATTCACAGTAGTAACATGCATGTGGTCTGAATTGGGATGAGGTTCGCAAGTCAGCACTTCGCCGATGACAATACCTTCCAGACCACCTTTAATTGTTTGGACTTCTTCTACGCCTCCGGTTTCCAAACCGATGGAAGTCAGCGCTTCGGCCACTTCATCCGGTGTCAAATCGAAGTTGACGTATTCTTTCAGCCAATTATAAGAGATATTCATATATGATATTTTTTATGTATTTCCAAATGACCTGCAAATTTAGTAATTATTTTCTTTTATCCTGTTATTTATCCATCACAGATTACTCAGATTAACACAGATTTTTCTTTGAGGGAAATAATCCGTGTTAATTCTGTGAGGGATAAATAAATGTCAGAACGGTAAAGGTCCTTCGGGAATAGGGGCTCCGAACGGATTATTGTCGGCAGGTGCGGCATCAGGAGATGGGGGAGGTACACTGTTGCCGCCACCGTTCATTTTGGAACGGATAATACCCGGTGCCTCACCCGGCATAGGCACGATGACATCATCGTCCGGATTCTGGAAGCGGGCGAATTCGCCACGGAAACGCAGCAGTACATCACCTACGGCACCGTTACGGTGCTTGGCGATAATGATTTCTGCCATACCGTGCAAGTCGTTCCCTTTTTCATCCGAGTAGATTTTATAGTATTCCGGGCGGTGGATAAAGCATACCATATCGGCATCCTGCTCAATAGCTCCGGATTCACGGAGGTCACTGAGCTGGGGACGTTTTCCGTCAATACCCTCACGACTTTCCACACCACGGTTCAGCTGGCTCAGTGCGATGATGGGGATGTTCAGTTCTTTGGCTAACCCCTTCAGTGAACGTGAAATGGTACTGACCTCTTCCTGACGGCTACCGAATGACATTCCACTGGCATTCATTAACTGAAGGTAGTCAATGATAATGATTTTTACTCCATGCTCGCGTACAAGCCGTCGTGCTTTGGTGCGTAATTCAAAGACGGACAAGGATGGTGTGTCATCCACATACATCGGAGCATCGTATAATTCTTTTATTTTATAATCCAATTGTCCCCATTCATACGGAGCCAACTGACCACTCTTGATTTTCTCACCCGGAATTTCGCACACGTTGACAATCATACGGTTGACTAACTGTACGTTGGACATTTCAAGAGAGAACAAAGCCACAGGGATTTTCGCATTTACCGCCATGTTCTTTGCCATGGAAAGCACAAAAGCCGTTTTACCCATAGCGGGGCGGGCGGCAATAATCACCAGGTCGGAATTTTGCCAGCCCGAGGTCATTTTGTCCAATGCATGGAAACCGCTTTCCAGACCACTCAGCCCGTCCGTTCGTGCCGCCGCTTTTTGAAGCATCTCATACGCTTCCTGAATGACAGGGTTGATTTGCGTATAATCCTTCTTCATGTTCTGCTGCGAGATTTCGAACAGTTTTCCTTCCGCTTCCTGCATCAGGTCGTCCACGTCTTGGGTTTCGTCGAAAGCCTTTGTCTGGATGTTGCTGGTAAAGGTAATCAGTTCGCGTGCAAGAAACTTCTGCGCGATGATACGTGCGTGATATTCTATGTGTGCGGAAGAGGCTACCTTGCCGCTCAGTTGTGTTATATAAAAAGGACCGCCTGCATCTTCCAGTTCACCGGTGCTGCGTAATTGTTCGGCCACAGTCAAGATATCGACTGGTTGCTGGCGTAAAGCCAAAGAGGTAATAGCCGAATAAATAAGTTGGTGACGGCGTTCATAAAAAGATTCGGGACGAAGAATCTCACTTACTAATGAGTAAGCATCTTTTTCTATCATTAAGGCTCCCAATACAGCTTCCTCCAGCTCAGGTGCCTGGGGCTGTAAATGTCCGTATTCGTCAACAGGCTTTGCTTTCGAAGTTTTGGGAGTACGTGTCATTTTTCTCGTTTCTGCCATTGTCGTCTGTTTAAAGTAGGGCAAAGATAGAACTTTTTGCTGAGTTGGACACTCGTCCATTCCCAAAAATAATAAAAGAAATATGAACCTGAATCTACAGAGAAATGAACAATCTGGACAGTAAATGGTTTTTTTATATGGTAAAATGAAAAGTTTGTTCTATATTTGGCGCTCTGTCCGGATAAAAGATGGCGTGCATCTTTGTAGAACGGGCAACAATCTAACGAAACACACTAAAAATAACTATTTAAAGAACAGAATATGATTACATTTCCTAATGCAAAGATTAATTTGGGACTTAATATTGTAGAAAAGCGCCCGGATGGATACCACAATCTGGAAACCATATTTTATCCGATAAACCTGCAAGACGCTCTGGAAGTGACGCGGCGGGAAAACAATGACAAAGAATACACTTTACACATAAGCGGATCTCCTTTGGAGGGTGAACCCGAAGATAATCTGGTAGTAAAAGCCTACAAGTTATTAAAAAAAGACTATCCCGGACTGTTGCCGGTAGATATACACATGTACAAGCATATACCGGCGGGTGCCGGACTAGGTGGCGGATCATCAGATGCCGCTTGTATGATAAAGCTTCTGAATGATAAATTTTCATTGGGACTCAGTACGGAACGGATGGAGGAATATGCGGTAAAACTAGGGGCAGACTGTGCTTTTTTCATTCGGAACAAACCTGTTTTCGCTACCGGAATAGGGAATCTGTTCGAGCCTGTGGAATTGTCATTAAAGGGATACCATATAATTTTGATTAAACCTGATATCTTTGTGTCCACCCGGGATGCGTTTGCCGAAATAAAGCCTGTGCGTCCGGCTGTTTCTTTGAAAGAAATTGTAAAGCAACCTATGGAAACATGGAAAAACAGTATGAAGAATGATTTTGAAGATAGTGTCTTCAAAAAGTTCCCTGAGATTGCTGCTATAAAAGATGAATTGTATGATTTGGGGGCAGTGTATGCCGCCATGAGTGGCTCGGGGTCTTCCGTCTATGGTATTTTCAAAGCACCGATAGAGAATGTGGAAGATAAATTCTGTGGATGCTTTTGCAGACAGAGAGCGTTGGAATAGTGTGGCAGATCAGTGGTTAGTGATTAGTGGACTGCGCTGTCATGCCGCAGGTATTAACCACTAACCACTATAGTCTATCTTTTACATAGTGCCTTGAAATCACAATAGGTACATTTTTCTATGATTTCTGTTTGGGTAAATGATTTTTCCGGATTAAATATCTCTTCTAATAATCCTTGAAGTCGTTCACGGTATTCTTTTTCATATTTACTGAAATCTTCCACAGCCTCTTTAGGCTTTCGTGGCTCGCCCATTTGTATAACGGGAGAATAGGTTTCTGTAGCGGCCCGATGAATATAGAGAAGGGCCGGAGCTATCTTCATCGTTGGTTGCTTGCGGCACATGATGGCGGCATACAGGAACGTCTGGAATACATAGTTGGAACGTTTCTTGTCCGGAATAAACAGAGATTCCACATGGGGTGGGGTGTCTGCATCACCGCCTGTCTTGTAGTCCACAATACGGAGTGTGCCATCCTTGCTGTCCATACGGTCAATAATTCCCCCGATACGTGATTTTATGACTCCTTTGGGTGTTTGTATGTCGATGGGTTCATCCACTTCCATTTCCGATGCAATAAAAGTGAAGGGAGCGTAACGTAAATCATTTTGTAAAAGTTGTTTTAAATATCTTGCAATAACGGCAGAGTTGATAAGTTGTACGCCGTTATATTCCGGTTTCTCGTTTTGCGGAACATTAAAGAATAATTTCTTGAATGCTGTATCCACATAATCTTGCAGCTTCACTTCATTGCGTAGCAACGTTTCCAATGCTTCCTTATTAATGACTTTGCCATGAGTGGTCAGGTCTTTATAAATATGTTCGGCTGCATAATGGAAAATACTTCCGAATGTGGCAGAATCTATTTCTGCACTCACTTCATCGGGGGCGGAGAGGCCGGCTACATACCTATAATAAAATTTTAAAGGACAATCCAGGTAATAATTCAAGGCTGATGGAGAAAATTTTGCTTTGGGATTGGCACGGACATCAAACAGGCTTTGCATCTGGCGCATGACATCCGGGGTCTTTTCTACAGTGATAGGCGAGGTGCCTTGGGGGGACTGTCCGGCCTCCAGAAACTGACGTGTGATGGGGTGAGGCCATTCAATCAGGAATTGCAGCATGAAACGGCTCCATTCGCCGCGGTTCAGTCCGTCCGAACTGGTATTGTACATCAAGGTAATCCTTTCTGCCCGTTGCAGCAGACGATAGAAATAGTATGCATATACGGCAATCTTATGCTCTATGGTGGTCATTCCGAAAGCTTTGCGCAGGTTGTAAGGAATAAAGGAAGAGTCTCCTCCCGATTTGGGAAGCTGCCCTTCATTGACCGATAGTAATACCAAGTGGCGGAAATCCAGGTTACGTGTTTCCAATACCCCCATGACCTGCATACCAATGGCCGGTTCGCCATGGAATGGAATATTGGTCGCTGACAAGACCTTGACCAGCAATCGCCGGAATGTTTCGCTCTGTACGGTTAATTCATCTTCTTCTATCAGTGTGCGGAACCGGTTGATGGTGGTATAGGCTTTGAAAAGCGACTCCCGGTAAAGTTGGTTGAATGCATCTGTGTCCTCGGTACCGGAAGTGTTTGCCTGGTAAATGCCTGCCACTTGCTGCAAAGTTTCGGACAGGCGTATGCACAGATTCAGGTTTCCGGAAAGCGGAGTGAAAAGCCGGGTAAGGAATTCATCTTTACCCAATTCGCCGGGTAACGGATAGAAACGGTTGTTCCGGGTCAGTTCTTTTTCCAACAATTCGGCTTGACCGGTGAGTTGCCGGGTATAGGGGTGTTTTAACAGTGTAACAACCGATTGAAACGTGTAGCGGCCGCTTTTGAAATTAAATCCGTGGGTATGCAATTCCAGTAAGGCGATGAGGAAACTATATACAGGAGTTTGCGATAACGGAAATCCCATGGTGATATTGACATGTTTTACTTCTGCCGGCAATGAATGGAGGACCGGCTGAAGCAATGCTTCGTTACACAATACGACTGCGGTTTCCTTTTCCGGTGTAGTCAGATTGTTTCGTATCCATTGAGGCAGGTAACGGGCTTGTGCATTTTCAGTAGAAGATGCGATGTAGTGTACCTCTTTAGGTTTCGAGAGATTTTTGAATAACTCACCGGACAAAGGAGAAGGAAAGTCGCGTAAGTTCCGGCGGATAAACTCTCCGGCTTCATGGGTGACGGCTTGTCTGTTTTCCTTCATATAAAATTCGTCGTAATCCCAATAAAAAACAGCTTTCCCGGCATCTTTCAATTGGGTGAACAACGTATGTTCTACTTTGTTCAGTACATTAAATCCTACAAAAACATATTTCTCGTATGGAAGTTTGTCCACATCCAGATGCTCTATGACGTGGCGGTACATCATTCCTTCGTAGGCAATGTTTTGAGAAGCTAAGGATTCACGGAACCCTTTGTAGATGTTTCCCAATACGTCCCATAAAGAGATAAACCGTTCTTTCAGCGCTGTTCTCCGTTCGATGGAGAAGTTCTGGAAGAACTGCCGGATAGCTTCTTCCTGCTCATCGTCAATGAAGGTGTAGTCGTCCATTATGTTGCGCAGATCCTGTAAATTGGAAAACAGTTTGTCGGTATCCACTTTATTTTTGTCGGCATCGTCAAAATCACTGATCAGCATTTCTCCCCAAAAATAGAAATCATCCAGTGTTTCCGTACTTTGAGTTTCCCGTCGGAATATCTTATAAAGTTCGCATACCAGTTTTACCGGATCACCCACTTCCCACGGAGAAAGGCTACGGAACAATTCGCTGATGCTGACGTATGCGGGCGACCAAATAGGTGAATCCGACTCTTGGGCGAGATACTCATTAAAGAAAAGTCCGGCACGTTTGTTAGGAAAAACCACGGCTGTATGTGCCAGGTTTCCTTTCGTATGTTTATATAAATCGGCTGCTACCAGTTTCAAAAAGCTTTCCATTATTCTATTTCCTCCAGTTCGTTGTTAAATACATACCATAAATAGCCACGGATATGCTCATATCCCATATCTGATAATAAATCCATATATTCTTTCACCTGCTTGTTGTAAGCTTTCCGCTTTTTACCGAATTTAAAGTCCACCACAATCACCTCTCCGTCTTTCATCATCACGCGGTCTGGACGGCGGGTTTGCAGCACTCCTTTTTCCCGATAAATAATGGCACACTCATTGTATAGTTCCCAGCGGCCCGAATACCATTCTTTGACCAGCGGATGCCTCAAAGCCCATTCGGTGAGTTTTCGTATTTGTTCCTCTTGTTGTGCCGACTCTATGATTCCTTCGAAACGCAGGCGTTCTATGGCGGGAGGCACATCGTCCGTGGTACGGATTACGGAGAACAGATTATGCAACAACTGTCCTTGCCGGATGTATTTGTCTTCCGTTTCCTCTTCTCCCCGGATAAATTCGGCAGAACGGTTGGACTGTTTGAATTCGATGTTGGTTTCCAGCGTTTCCAGATGGATAGGCAAACGTCGGGCTACAGTCAGCAGCTTGTTGCCGGATACTTGTTTTTCCTCTTCGTGAGATGAGAGATAGAGCGTTCCCAGTTCGTATATTTCTTCTCCGGTGGCATAGCTCTTTCCGGTCATGTCGGATAAGGCACTTCCCAACAATTCGGATACCGTTCCTTTCTGTTCCGCCTTTCCATATATAATCAAGTTCTTTTTGGCACGGGTAAATGCCACATAAAGCAGGTTCAGATTATCCACCCATAATTGCAAGCGTTCATTCAGGAACTCTTCCCGATAAATGGATTGCTGCATGGCTGTGGAATAGTTGATGGGAACAATGTCAAGATCGCTAAACGGAGCTTGCCGGGGAGCACACCATACCAGATGATTGTAAGTCTCATTCTCCATTTTCCAGTCGCAGAAGGGTAGCAGTACGGTATGGTATTCCAATCCTTTGGACTTGTGGATGGAGAGAATGCGAATTCCTTCCACCTCGCCGGAAGGGATGGTCTTGCTGCCTAGTTTTTCTTCCCAGTAGGTGATAAAAGCGGATAATTCGGAAGAATTGCTTTGCAGATATTCCGTCACGGCATCAAAGAAGGCGCACAGATAGGCATCCTGTTGTTCGATGCAGGACATCTGGAACAGATTGAAAAGTTTTTCCATCAGCTCATACAGTGGCATGAGGCGAAGTTGCTCCGCTTCTTTTATGAAATCGAATGGCAGATAATCATCTATTCCGTTCAGCAATAGAGTGTTGAGGTCTATTCCTTTATGTAATACTTCATTCTGATAGGCAGCAGCCAGTTGCGCCTTGGCAATCCGGTTTTCGGGTTGTGACAAGTAGCGCAGGCCATCCATTATCATACATACCGCCAGTGAGGCATCCAGTCGGAATGCCTCATCGGATACGATTTTGTAAGAGGTGTTCTTGTCGAAGTAATCGGCTATTAAAGGAATGCTTCTGTTCTTGCGCACCAGGATGGCAATATCTTTCAGTTGCACGCCCTGCGCCACAAGCAGCTCCACTTCTTCTCCTAGGTGGTGCAGGGTGTTTTCCATATAGGTCATGTCTTCCGTATCCGATAGAAATTCCACTTTGACATACCCTTTTCCGGGATCTTTGTATGTTTCCTGACACACGTCGTTGTAGGCTTCCTTCAGTTCCTTGCATTCCTTTTTTTGTTCTTCCTTATAAATGTTGTTCAACACCTCGCAGGCGGCTGTAAACACTTCGTTGTTGAAGTGAATGATGTTTGCGGCGCTCCGGCGGTTGGTGGTCAGTGTCTTTACTTTGACGGGAAAGGCTTCGATGTTTGTTTTCAATCCGTTCAGTATGCCCCAGTCACCGTTTCTCCAGCGGTAGATGGATTGTTTCACGTCTCCTACAATCAAGCTGTCTGCTCCCTGAGACAAACCTTCGAGCAGCAACAGACGGAAATTATCCCATTGCATACGCGAAGTATCCTGAAATTCATCGATCATTACGTTGCGTATGGTTGTTCCTATCTTTTCGAATACAAACGAGGAATCTCCTTCTTTTACCAGGTTATGAAGCAACGCGTTGGTATCCGACAGCAGGAAGCGGTTGTTTTCATGGTTCAATTCGCGTACCTCTTCGTCTATATTGGCCAGCAGACGGATATTGTTTACGTGGCGCAGGGAGAGTTGGCAGGAATTGGCCAGCATATTGTTCCGGCTTCTGTATTTTTCCGATTCATTCAGCAGAGGAATCAGTTCTTTTTCTGCCAGACCTAGGATAGCGTTGCGTATGGGGGAGGTTTTTTTCACCCATTCGTCGGGGCAGTCCAGACATTTTTCCACTGTTACATTGCGGACACTGTCATCCAGTTTACCCGATTGTAATTTATTAAAATAGCTGGCTATACCTCGGAAGCCGTTTTTCAAATCTTCTACTTTCACCCCGTTTGTATCCAATATTCCGAAGAATTGGTCGGCAAATCCTTTCATTTGTTCCTGCACCTCTTCCAAAATGGCTTGCAGCGTTTCGCGGTAATTCTTGATACAGTCTTTGTCCCGTAATTTTTCCCGTAGTCCGTTTCCTTTTTCTATATATCCTTCATCGAAGATATTTCGTCCGAAATTCTTTATCTCACCGGAAACATTCCACCTCTTGTCATCGGCTATTCTTTCTTCTATGTATTCCAACAGCCAATAGAGTACGGGAGATTGTCGGTCCAGCTTTTCTATCATGGAGTCCACGGCATCACTCAGTACCTCCATATTGTTCAGTTCGATATTCAGATTGGCACCCAATTCCAGCTCCCGTGCCAAATTGCGCATCACCGACTGGAAGAATGAGTCAATGGTTTCCACCCGGAAGCGGCTGTAATCGTGTATCATGTAGTGCAGTGCCGTACCGGCGGCTGTCCTTATGTCTTCTTGGGGTATTTCCAGTTCTTCTGTGATTTTCTGTAAATAGGGATCAGAATCCTTATCCTTTATCCATATTCCGTATAGCTGACTCAGAATCCGCTCTTTCATTTCGGTAGTGGCCTTGTTGGTAAAAGTCACAGCCAGTATATTACGGTATGCCCGTGGGTTCTGTATCAGCAGCTTTATATATTCCACGGCCAGTGTGAATGTTTTTCCCGAACCGGCAGAGGCTTTATAAACTAATAATTCAGGAGAATGTTTCATTTTAAATAATTTGCTAATTTGCTAATGGCTGCGCTGTGTACCGGATGGTAATTGGCTGACACATTAGTACATTTTTATTTTTAATTAAAAACCAGCACAAAAACAGTGGCCTGTCCCTTTTCCTTGTAAGGCAGCAGGGTCAGTGTGCCACCGCTCAGTCTCATGATTTGTTTGCTCAGGCTCAGTCCGATGCCGCTTCCTTCCTCTTTGGTCGTGAAGAAAGGTACAAAAATTTGTCCGGCTGCATCGGGAGGAATGGCGGGACCGTTGTTGGCTATCTCTATACGGATACTTTCTTGCGGATCACAATAAGCTTTCAAGGTGATCTTTCCGTCGGGAGCATTACCTATGGCTTGAATCGCATTTTTCAGCAGATTCGTAACCACTTGGGCTATCAGGTTCTCGTCGGCAAAGACTATCAGGTCTTCCCGGGCTTCGAGGATGGAAAGGGTGATGTTGGGGCATGGATGCTGGTGCTGTGCCAGTCGGATCATCCGTTCCAGGAAAGGACGGACATAGAACAGCGATGGTTCAGGTGATGGCAGTCGTGTCAGTTTGCGATAAGACATGACAAAATTTATCAATCCTTTACCTGTAGAGTGAATCGTTTCCAGCCCTTGTTTCATTTCTTCATTTTCTGCTCCGGGAAGAGCCAGCAGTGTTTCGCTGAGGGAAGTCACCGGAGTGAGTGAATTCATTATTTCATGGGTCAGTACGCGGGTGAGGCGTATCCATGAATCTATTTCCCGTTCATCCAATTCCCGATTGATATCACTCAAGGCAATAATGCGGAGTTCCTCGTCTTTGATACGGATGCCGGACACCCGTAAGGCAAGATGCACCGTTCCCCGTTCCGTATTGAACTGAATTTGCAGCTTGTCACCCGGAACTGCTTTTTCCAAAGCAGTCATCAGTTCGTCCGAGATGCGGGAGAGTTGTTTGACATGAGTCAGAACATCCAGCCCCAACAGATTCATGGCCTCTTTGTTCTTTTGATAAACGGAGCCTTTGCTGTTCAGTACCACTATGCCGGTTTCTACAAAGTCCATGATGAGCTCATAATACTTCTCGCGTTGTGCCGTTTCCTGTTTTACATTGTACAAAATACGTGCGATACGGTTCAGCATGACATTGACCATGGAAGAATCGCCAGGGGAGGCATGTTCGTAAAAACGAACAGCGGGGTCGTCGTTTTCGATGGCGTCGAGCAGAAAGGCTATCTTCCGGGTATTAAAAGTGTACAGGCGGTAAAACCAGCCTATGGAAACGAGGAATGAAGGTACGATTACGCATAGCCACAACCAGTTGCGCTGCTGAATCAGCAGGGTGCAGGCAATGGCTAGAACCAGTACGGTAAATAGGCGGAAGAAGAATTGTTTCACAGCTTAATTATTTATTATTTCGTTTGAATGTTCCTTTAGTTCCTGTTTAAAAATAGATTATTGTTATTTGTTTTGTCATCCTGAACCATCGTGAAGAATGAGATGAGATAATAGGTCATAATCCGAATTTTTTCATCTTATTATAAAGCGTCTGCCGGGTAATTCCCAACTGTGCCGCTACAGCTGAGAGGTTTCCGTTGCATTTCTCTATCGCTTTCTGAATCATTTGCAATTCCATCTCTTCCAGTGTAGAGACACTTGTTTCTGTCGCAGGAGCCGCTATTTTTCGGGGAAAATGAAAATGTTCCTCACTCAATATACCGTCTTCATTGATAATGACCGCTTTCTCTACGGCATGTTCCAGTTCGCGTATGTTTCCATACCACGGATATGTCCGTAACTTTTCTTGCGCACCGGTAGAAAGAAGGATATTTCCTTTGTCATATTGTTTGCAGAACCGGTCTATAAAGCGTTCGGCCAAAGGGATAATATCTTCTTTGCGTTCCCGCAGAGGGGGAATCTCGATGTGGATGGTATTGATGCGGTAAAGCAAATCTTCGCGGAATTTGCCTTTGGCCACCATCTCTTCCAAATCACAATTGGTGGCGCAAATTAAACGTATGTTGACAGGTATCGGTTCGTTGCTTCCTACTCGCACCACGCTCCGGCTCTGAATGGCGGTGAGTAGTTTGGATTGCAGGTGATAGGGCAGGTTGCCTATTTCGTCCAGAAACAAAGTCCCTTCATGGGCGGCTTCAAATTTACCAGCACGGTCGGTATGGGCATCGGTAAACGAGCCTTTTTTATGGCCGAACAGTTCGCTTTCGAACAGGGATTCGGTGATGGCACCCATGTCCACCGTTATCATATCCCGCCGGTATCGGTTGGACAAGGCGTGTATTTCCCGCGCCAGCATTTCTTTTCCTGTGCCGTTCTCTCCTGTAATCAGAATATTGGCATCCGTTTGCGCCACTTTCTCTATCAGCGTCCGCAGTTGCTTCATGGCATTGCTTTCTCCCCAATACATAGAAGATACGGTTTTAGGGATTTCCGCTCTCTTCTTGTTCTTGGAGGAATTGCGGCAGGCAGACAGCAAGGTTTCTATCAACCGGGTATTGTCCCAGGGTTTGACGATGAAGTCTGTCGCTCCTTCCTTGATGCCGCGCACTGCCAAGTCTATGTCAGCGTATGCTGTGAAAAGTACTACGGGCAGGGAGGGGTGTATTTTCTTTATCTCGTGTAACCAGTACAGACCTTCATTCCCGGTATTCAGTCCGCTGCTGAAATTCATATCCAGCAGCACCACTTGCGCGTTTTCTTCACGTAACGTAGCGGCCAGTGTGATGGGTGAGGGCAGTGTGACGATATGTTCGAAATGATTTTTCAGCAATAGCTTTACTGCCGACAGCACTCCTTTGTTATCATCTACCACAATGATGGTTCCTTGTTTGCTCATAAGTCGTTGTAGCTTCTTTTTTCTTTAAAGATATCTTTAGTTGTACGTTTCATGCAAAGGTACTATCTCTTCACACACTCTCATTTCCATTCCTTTATAGACCACTACTATTTTGTGTAGCTGTGTGGTGCCCACAGCATTCTTCACCCGGTCGGAATCAGCATAACGATTTGCCTGAGCGATCCCTTCCAGCCTCAGTTCTTCCACACGACTTTCAGAATCTTTGTATTTGGCATATTTCAACTCTATGATATAACTGTGCTTCATGTCCGGATAGATTTCCAGCAAAGGACACAGGAAAAGATCAGCGTATCCTTCTTGTGTATCCGCTTCAGAAATAGGGCGGTAGAAGCGGTTTTGCGCTGTCATGGCCAGTGTGAATCCATGTACGAAAAACTCTCCTTTCTGTTTGTCACGTTGTGAAGCGTAACGTTTCAGACAGTCGGCTATGTAACCGAAGTAGGCCTGCCAGTTACCATCGTATGCCAAAGCCGAGGCCAGTTCGTCTTTCTCATAACTGCTGAAACTAAGGTCGGCCTCATTGTATGTATTCAGCAAATAGGTGTATAGTTGCTCTTCCACTACCTGATTGGGAATGGTGAGTTTGTTTTTTCCTTTATGCATTCCGCTGATGGTAAGCATACCGAAATAATAGAGCAGACTTATGAAATTGTCCGGATCGACAATATTCGCAGCCGGAAAGCTATCCTTCAGTTCTCCGGTGATATATCCTTGACTTACCAGGGTTTGTATGATGGATGCATCATGAGCAAACTCCTTGTCCTTGCGAATCAGCATCCGGAGTTTTTCGTAGTCTATGCGTATGTTGCTTTCTATCATTTTCTGTGGCGCTTTGCCGCGCAGAATATAGTTTTTGACAAAATAGAGAACCATGTTGGAATTGTACAGGGTAGTTTCTCCGTAGCATTCCGGTGCGAAGCAGTAGTTGTCATACCACGGCTTCATGATATCTATCAGTTGGCCGACGGTATGGTTGAAAGGACTGTTTGTGGAATAATACGTCAGCATCTCACGCACTTCCTTTTCCGTGAATCCTGTCATTTCGTTGAACTCTGGTGAGAGGGAGTAATTGGTACCTATATTGAATCCGCTGGTGAGATCATCCATGGTTATGGGGCTTACTCCGGTAATGAAGCAACGCTTGATGCAGGAATCTGTTCCGGCTTTCACTTTGTTGAAGAATGCGCGCAGGTAACCCTCTTTGTGTGTTTCTTCAGTGTATCGGTGCAGGCTTTCGGCATCGGAGAGAATGGCATTGGTAAAGTGGTCATACTCATCGATAAAAAGATAAATTTTCTGCTCAGTCTTGTTGCACTCCGTAAACAGATATTCCAATTGTTCTATCGCTCCTGATTTTTCATCCAGCTTCTCCTTGATACCTTGTGGGAGATAGTCGGCATAGATATCGCAGAAATAGTCGAACATGGTCTGGCAATGTGCGTCCATCCCTTGACGGTAGTTGTGCAATTCCCCGCTGATACCGGAAAAATTGAGTTTCAGCACCAGATAGGTGTTGCGGTCCGGCGTGGGGTGCTTTCCTATGTAGAGGTCTCCGAACAGGGCGTCAAACTTATCGCGGGTGCGTACATCATAATAATGTTGCAGCATGCTCAAGGTCAGACTTTTGCCAAATCGCCGGGGACGGATGAAGAAGAAAAACCGGTCCGACTGTTCTATCAGTGGGATGAAGGCGGTTTTGTCCACATAATAATAATTGTCGAAACGGATGTCTGCAAAGTTCATCATACCGTATGGCAATCGTTTCCTGTTTGAAGGTGCATATTCCATTAGTTATATTATTTTTTTATGAATAAACTCTGGTAAAAGAGATATGTATGGCATACAAAGATACTTTCTTTTCCCTGCTTCTCCAAAAAACAAAGGTTCTTTCTTTTTGGTAACATGGAGGAAGCTGTCCGATAGGTATCCGCCAATCTTTTCTTTCAGAGAAAACTTTTCAATTTCATGAATTGTTCTATTATAAAATAGCATTTCAAATGAAAACATTTATATTAAGCATAATTGTAACCATGATTACATCGGTAGCTGGTGCACAGCAAAAAAGTTTTTATGACTTTACGGTCAAGACTATTGACGGGAAGGACTTGCCACTTTCCACATTCAAGGGTAAGAAAGTATTGGTAGTCAATGTGGCATCTAAATGCGGTTTCACTCCCCAGTACGCCAAGTTGGAGGAGTTGTATGAGAAATATGGAAAAGATGATTTTGTCGTTATCGGATTTCCTGCCAATAATTTCCTGCATCAGGAACCCGGAACGAATGAAGAAATCAAGGAGTTTTGTACGTTGAATTATGGAGTGACTTTTCCTATGATGGCTAAAATATCTGTAAAGGGAAAAGATATAGCTCCCCTCTATCAATGGCTTACGCATAAAAGTGAAAACGGGGTTTCGGATGCTAAGATAGGGTGGAACTTTCATAAGTTTCTGATTGATGAAAATGGTAGATGGGTTGCCTCAATCGGCTCTACTACCAGTCCGCTTTCACAGGAAATTGTAGGATGGATTGAAGAATAAAATGACCAGAAGATAAATAATGCCCTATTGTTATTGCACCAGCTTTCCGTTTTTCAGTTCCGACATCAGCAGGTCATAGACGTATGCCGGGCTTTCGATATACAGGCCGGTGGAGAAGTCTTCCAGTTTGACGAATGTCTCCGAATTGTGGAATGTGGAGATGGCTTCCTGCAAATCCATATCATTACGTTCCACCAAGTAACGGACTACATCGGCGGATATTCCTTCAAAGAGGAATTTTGCGGTATTCGTGTTCATAGTCGTTTCAGCATTTTAATCGCTGCCTCTGAGTGAAAGAAATATTGTGAAGTCACTTTCGAAAATGTCAGTTCGTGCAATAGTTGTTCTTCGTTAATAAAATTCTCGGTGTATAAACGTAGCAAGCGCGCAATGGTATCATCGGCAACAGGGCCAATTACGATATCGTAATCGTGGCAAGGCTGAGTAGTGTTTATATCGCGGTTCGACATGACAAAACGTGCCCATTCCCAGTCTGGCTCCTTGAAAACCTTGACTTTCAATTCGCTCGACTGCGCTTCTTCGAGGTCAAACTCAAACATAGTCAGAGTGGGGTTTCCGCTGAACATCCGCGCTGTTCTTGCGGCCATCCTTTGGGCCTGTTCCCTAATGTCGGTCAGGTAAAATCCTCTGCCGAAATCCTTATAGGGGCGGCATCTGTTGAGGTCGATGCCGTCGATTGCCGTATTTGAACCGTGGTAAAGTATCATCGCAATGTTCCTCCATTGTTTTGGCAGACGATGGTCAGGTCATCCACACAGTCGTTAAAAGAAAGCGTGTGTTCCACATCGTAAAATTCGGTGAGAAAATCAATGCCTTTGAAACGTCTGATATAATTGCTTGCCTCCCGGATTGTCAAATCGTGACGGCGCGCAAATTCGACAATGACCGTCATCACATAATCGATTAGGTTCTTGTCCGCTTTCTTTTTGGACTTGAGCGCCACTATCGGTTCGACACCCAACGCCTCCGCTATGCGGTTGACAGTGCCAAAATTAACACACAGACCGTTTTCCACTTTGGAAACCATTGCTTTTTGGACGCCAATCATCACCCCGACTTCTTCTTGTGTCAATCCTTTGTTTTTTCGGCATTGGGCCAAAAGTTCTCCTATTTTTTGCAAATTCGTATTCATACCACAAAAATAGATAAAGTTTCTTGTGTAGGAAACTTTTTAACTACAAATATATTCTTTAGATAATTATTATCTTTCCAATTAAATGGCAGCTCTGCTCTGACACGCAAGAACCCGTGTGCCGGATGATGATTGTTAGGAAAACAGGAGGGAAATCAGTTCCTTTGTACATCATAGGTTATGGAACGGTGCTTCGAAAAGAGTTGTCGCTATTTTTTTGCTTATTTATTTGTGGGGATAAATATTTATCCCTATATTGTATTAGTAAAATTAAAAATATCATGGAGAATGATTATTAAAACTGAAAGTTATGGATACAATAAAAGACATTTGGTTTGATGCTAACCGCATTTATATGAAAACGGATGGTGGAGAAACTTTCAGCCGTCCCTTAGAGGCATTCCCTTTGCTGAAGGATGCAAGTGACAGAGAGCGCCTTGATTTCAAGATAGGAAAGTTTGGTGACGATGTTCGTTGGGAATCATTGGATGAGGATATTCATATATCCAGTTTTTTCGATACAGCGGAGCCGGATTATGAAAATGAGATAGCAATGATATTTAAACGTTTCCCTCAACTAAATGTGTCAGAGGTTGCACGTAGTATGGGAATAAACAAGAGTCTTCTTTCCAAGTATATCTATGGTATTAAAAAGCCGAGTGATATAAGGAAGATGCAGATTAAAGAGGCTCTCCATCTTTGGGGAAAAGAATTACTTGCCGTTTGATTAATCTCTTAATAATAGTTTAGGTGTGATTCCATTTGGTTTCACGCCTTTTTTATGTTAATTTTTCCACAATCATAGTTTCAACAGAAAGATAATTAAATATAAGGAAGATATGGCTAGAATAAACAAATACGGCTATGTTGCTGCGTGACGTTTTTGCATCCGTCAGGGAGATGCGGTGAACAAGCCAAGTTCATACCAAGAACCGGGCAAGCATGTGATGCAGACAGGGTAGGCGTGTACCGAGTACCAGGTAGCCTTGTTTGCTGTATCTTATATCTTACCATCTGGGCGATGATGCGTCCGGAAGAATTTGCATCAAGGTAAGTATACCGATAATCTGTTTCTTGTTTGTTTTTTGAGTAATAAAGAAACATCACTAAAAATAGCGGAATATATTTTCGTCCTATTTATTAAATTGCTATCTTTGCCACGTTTTCCACGCCGGTACTTCCGCAAGGAAGTTAGGGAGGTGGGAAATATACATATATAGAAAAGACGTTTACTTGACGTTTTGTTCTTGGCTCTACAGAACTTCGCAAATTCTAAAATCCAGCCAAAACAAAGCAACAGTAGGTGTCTGCGGGGTATGTTTATATCCTTGGTGCGCCTTTGCCGGTCAAAGGTGCATTCAAGTGTCATTATACATATCGGCGTGGGCTTCTGCGTTGCTCGTTCAGACTGGATTGGGCAATGCGAAGGCCTTGTAGGGCGGGACGAGTAACAGGTACAGATTCCCGCGCTTTTTTTATATATAGGTATTACAAATTCTGATTTAACACATAAGAACCGTCCGGTTCGGGAATCTGCGGAAGGTCATCGGTTGACCCGACAGGCTGCATCTACATCGTGCGGATTCCCATCCTCCATTTGTTGAAATAGCTTTTCTCCGGTCAGCTTAATCACAAGAGGCCGATTCCTCTTGTATTTTACGAAACTTCTCGTAATTGATTGAATTGCAGATATATATCTGTACTTCAAAGCTCCATAACTATGCTTTCAAGTGAAAAAATGCAATGGTTTGCCATGCGTGCCACTTATCGCCGGGGGATGCAGATCAAGGCTTTGTTGGATAAAGAAGGAATCAACAATTTCATTCCCATGCGTTACGAAGTTCGTATAAGGAACGGGCGCAAGAGGCGTGAGCTGGTTCCCGTTATCAGTGATCTGATATTTGTTCATTCCGTCCAGTCCGAACTTCAGAAGGTGAAGTTCAAACTTCCGTATTTTCAATATATGATTGATATCCGCAACGGGCAGAAAATCATTGTGCCCGATGATCAGATGAGGCAGTTTATCGCTGTGGCTGGAACGTATGACGAGCATCTTATCTTCTTCAGTCCCGATGAGGTGAACCTGCGTAAAGGTACGAAAGTCCGTATTACGGGTGGTGACTTCGAGGGCTACGAGGGGGTGTTTGTAAAGGTGAAAGGTGCGAGAGACCGTCGTGTGGTTATCAGTCTGCAAGGGGTGATAGCCATGGCCATGGCGACGCTTTCGCCGGACTTGATAGAAGTGATAGAAGAGCCGAAGAAGAGATGACTTCATTTGCTACGTTAAACATTGTTATCCCCTGATTAATGGGGAAGTAAACGATCTGATAATATAAATCTTATGTATAATAATGTGTAGAACCACATTCATGCCGTCAGGCATCCGGCTCCGGCAGCTGATTCAGAATCAGTATAAGGAAATTTTAGCCAGGGAAAAGAATAATGATAAATTCATTCATCTGTATGACATTGGCGCGTATTGGGTGGCTTTCGAGCGTTCCGCCTGTAGGTTGAGCGGTTTGTTTTCTAAAAGTGAGCTGACTTTGTTTCGTGTCCCGGATTGTGTGGAATATGTGGTGATGGTTTCTGTTCCTGCCGATGAGGCGGAGGGCTGTTTGGGTGAGTACATCATTTTGCACGATGGAATTTACCGGAAAGTGTGGTCGGAGCATGTTTTGCCGATGGGGGATTATCGTCATTGGCATGAGATGGCTGTGAGGTCTGTTTTGTTGTAAAGAAAAGTATGTGGACTTCGTGGACCAAGTAAGTGGTGTTACTTTGCTTGGGAACATATCTTACTTTGCTTACGAAGATATCTTACTTTTTTCAATGGAATATGGTCATTCGTCATGCTTTATAGGGAATACCCTGAAAAATCCTTCAAAAGCTTCAGCCTGCTCGCAAACGCCCTGTTCATGGGCATTCCGGCTGAAGGATTGGGTTCAGGAATCCTTCAGCTGGGGGTTGGAATGTTTCAGCCGAACTGATCTTCCTCCGATTCTTAGGGAATCGTTTTTCTGAAGGATATTTTCCGGCTGAAACATTTCGTGAGGTATATCCTTCAGCCGGA
>OMDB01000462.1_pt1 | contig 20271 bp, 20 predicted proteins | sample 1645161 | NCBI WGS metagenome assembly OMDB01 (sample SAMEA103958135, study PRJEB25191) | human gut metagenome
CATTTTATTTACCGCCAAAGCCGCTTAGGCTTGGCGAATTTTTAACGAACTATTGAATAAAAATAAACTCAAACAAAATATTATTTATATTTCTTTAACTTTAAATACCTGTAGACAGAAGAGATGGGTACTCCGGTTTTTAAGGATATATCCTTTTTACTGTTCCCATTATTATTTAAATCAACTATTAACTTGTATTCCTCTTGACTTATACATATGCCTGGCGGACGACCTATTCTTTTTCCTTTCAATCTTGCAACTTTAATTCCTTCCCTAGTTCTTTCACTTCGGCCGTTGATTTCTATTTCAGCAAATATTCCCGCCAGTTTGAAAAAAACCTCGCCGATCATCGTTGAAGTGTTAATTCCCTCAGTTAGAGATATTATAATTACACACTTTTTCCTAACAGTGTCTATTATTTCGCATAAATCTTTTGCAGATCTTCCAATCCTATCAATTTTCCAAACTATAATAGTATCTCCAGCATTTGAATGCTTTAGGAGTCTTTTAAGTACTGGACGATCCATTCTTCTTCCACTTTTCTTTTCAGTAAATATTTTTTCGCAACCAGCTTGTTTTAAAGCGTGAAGCTGCATTTCAAGATTCTGATCGCGTGTTGACACTCTTGCATAACCGATTTTCTTCATATTACAAAGTTAAACCAAATTCTTTTTCTACCAAAAAACGAACATTTTTTGACTTATGAAGAAAACTAAATTACTTGCATTAGCTCTTTTGTGCTGCACAACCAAAGTTGTGTTTGCTCAATCTTATTCCCTTCGTTCTAATATCATTGGGTTAGCCACTACAAATTTGAACTTGGAAGCATCTATGACATTAAATAAAAAATGGTCTTTGCATGTTCCTGTACAGTACAATCCTTTCAAATTTTCCAAAAACAGACAATTCCGGAACTTCTATATTTCTCCGGGAGTTCGCTACTGGCTTCTACAGAGTTACATAGGTAGCTTTGTTGGTATATATGGAACAGCCGGCACATATAGTGTAGGAAATTTGTTTGGAAGTAAGTACAGATATGAAGGTGAAGGTTATGGAGTATCTGTTTCTTTTGGAAAAGCCTATCAACTTAGTAAAAGTTGGAATTTTGAGTGGGAAATTGGTGCCGGTGCAGTATGGTTGGACTATGATAAGTATTGGTGCAAAAGGTGTGGTGATTTAGTTAACAGCAAACATGTCTGGTCATTTCTTCCAACAAGAGCTGCATTAAATTTCGTTTATCTCTTCTAAGCTATGAAGCAAAACAAATTAATATTACCAATAGTAGCAACCTTAGCAGTATCATGTGCTACTCATAAAACTATTGATCGCGTTCGTATATCTCAGCCCAATATGGAAACAAAGAAAGACACAAGCTATCATTTACCTCAAATGATTAAATGGACTGATGAAAAAGGACAAACGCGAATAGTAACACAAGCTGAGCGCGATAGCATTACAGGAGAGGAAATTACAACTGTTCAGCTTAGTGAAATTACTGTCACAGCAAAAAGTAAGCAAGTTGCTGAAAGAAATGGAAAGATCAATTTAGATTTCCTTATTACCGTACCATCGTCATTAATAAACAATAAATGGCAGCTGCAATTAGCACCGGTGGCATTTCAGGTGAATGATACAATCAATTTAGACAAGATATTTTTGTCTGGATCTGATTTCTCAAAAATGCAAAAGAAAGGATATTTGCAATATCAGGCTTTCCTATCATCCATCATTCCAGATAGTCTATATCTGAAAGAAATGTTTAATCAGAAGGGCTATAAAAGAGCAATGGAAGAACTGGAGAATGAATATTATCAAGCATGGAAAAATGAGGTTATACAAAAAGAGCGCTGGATTGACTGGTCAGATAAGCTTAATGCCCGATTTGCATATTTCAATTTTAAAGTAGACCAAAATCGTGCTTCTATTGCTGGATATAATTCTATCCTACGATATTTACCTGCTTACAGTATGTATCGTCAGTTGGATAAAGAATACACACCGGGAAAATGGAAGATATATGCAGAAGGAAATTATCAAATAAGAACAAAACATATAACTCCTGAAGATTCAATAGAAATTACTAAGAAATTCACAGATTATAAAAAAATAGCTGAGAATCAGAGAAAAAAAGAAATGAAAGAGGAAATGTATGATAAATATGTACGTTTCCCTATTCAATCAGCACGTCTTGATACAATAATAAAAGAGGGCAATAACTTTATTTATTATTATAAACAAGAATTACCTGCGACTGAAAATTGTAAGAAAATAGAACTTACATTAAATGGGCAAACCTTGTCTAAAAACGAAACGGTTACACCCTTACCACCATCGGACACATTAGTGTACTATATCTCAAGTATGGTACAGTTCCTCGATCATACCCCCAGATATAAGAAGAAAATTATTTCCAGAAAGGATGAAGTAAATGTAACAGCTTACGTAAACTATAAGTCAGCTTCGACAACATTCGAAGAGGAAATCGGGAGTAACAAGAAAGAGATTGATAAGGTTTTTGAAACAATCAAAAACATTAACTACACTGGAGAGTTCCTGATTGATAGTATTTACATGACAGCAACATCTTCTCCGGAAGGATCAGCTTACATGAATCTTCAGCTGTCAAAAGGTCGTGCTATCAACCTGAAAAAATATCTGCAAAACAAATCGGATGATCCAGAAGGAGTTGACTCTCTGTTCCGTCCAAGATGGATAGGAGAGGACTGGAATAAACTCCATAACCTGATATATAAAGATGACAGCTTAACAAATAGGGAAAGAATAATGTCAGCCTTTAACATAGAGAATTTGGACAAGAGAGAACTGGCTTTACATCAACAACCTGATTACTCGTATATAAGAAACAAGTATTATCCTCTTCTCAGGGCTGTTGAATTTAAGTTCTATTTACATCGTCGTGGGATGATACAAGATACAATAGTTATGCCTGTAATCGATTCCACTTATATGAATGCTATTAAAATGATTGAAGAACGTAAATATAAGCAAGCGCTTGTACTTCTGGATGATCAATATCCAGAGGACTATAATACGGCAATCTGTCTTATGTCACTCGGATATGATAAGCGAGCATTAGATATTATGCTCAAACAGGCTGATACATCAGATCGTAACTATATACTTGCAATACTATATGTACGTCTGAAAGAGGAAGAATTGGCTGTTAAGTCTTATATAAAGTCTTGTGAACAAGACGAAACGAAAATCTGGCGAGGTAAGCTCGATCCTGAGATTAACGAACTTATCAAAACATATAATCTTTATCAAAATGAATATTAGGAACATACTACTATCAGTTGCCGCTGGAGCCTTGGCATGTTCCTGCAACTTCAGTGAAGATGATTGTATACGACTCGGACATTTACGAGCGTATTGCAATTTTGCAGAAATAGAGGCTAAGGATATACCAGTTCCGACAAGCAGACATCTTATTGCTTATGGAATAAGCGACAAGACTTTGGAACTACCGGAAAAAAAGACTTTTACCCAGGACACCTTGAAATGGGATTTACCCCGCGGTGATTATGATTTTATCTTTCTTTCTGGCAACAATGAAATACGTAATATGCAAAGTTATCGTGACTGCCAATTGTATTCAGCTATAACTGAAGCAGACGGAAAAATTTATCTGACAGAAAAACAGACATTTGTATGTAAACAGTTATTCCAGGAGCATTTTGATTACCAGAAAGAAACCGTCAAAGAAATTATAACATTACCGTTTACACAGACAATCATAATACGCCTGCATGTTTCAGGTAATATTAATCCGCTTACAGGCATAACGTCGGAACTGGACGGCGTAGCTGTAAGCAAGTTCCTTGTCAGCAACGAATTAAGCTCTGAATATGCAACAATGACCTCGGATTATATAAAGGAACAAGAAGAAAATATCTGGGTAAGTACTAATTATGTATTGGGGATCAACCAATCGACAGATAATGTTCTGCGGGTAATTACACATACAACAGATACAAGCAATGACACCTATAATATTGACCTTACACCATATCTTCAGGGTTTTGACAAATACAAAATGACGATCGACCTGAACCTCGTGATAGGCAAATCACTAACAATTGACAGTCCGGTTATCATCGAGGACTGGGCAGACGGAACTATTACAGACCTTAATTAATAAATTATTTAATTTAACAGTTTAAATTATGAAAAGTAACATTATTATTCTCGCAGCAATGATGGCAATGAGCTGCGCATGTACCAACGAAGTAGAAGAACTATCGACTAAACAGGAAGATTCTTCCCTGAAAATTGCAACCTACATTGCCAATAGTGAAGGAACACGAAGTAGCGACGGTTTTGTGTCCAAGACACAGTTCAAGACAAATGATGAGATTGGTCTGTTCCTATACAAAGGAACATGGGGTACTTCTTATGTTGGTGTTTCAGCACAAAATAACAAATCTACATTCAAGGGTTCAAGCTGGGAACAGGCAACGCCTTATTACCTGAATGCAGACCAGGCACATGTCTGGGCGTATTATCCATATAATCAAAGTGTAACTGACGGCAAGAAAATCCCAGTGTCAATCGAAGGAGATAATGCTAATACAGATTACATGTATGGACAGACAAAACAGACGGTTTCAGTTCTGAACACTGTTGCTGAAATACCAATGAAGCATGCCATGTCACAATTTATCATTCGCATGAAACCATCACCTGATTATCACAACAGCGGTAGTACACCAGGAAAGCTCACTAATGTAACCGTAAAAAGTAAAGCCGGATCATCTGTTCTATTCAAAACAGGAGAACTCGATATTACGACAGGTACGATTAGCGGAAAGACAAGTTCTCAATCTCTTAGCTGGACTCCAAACATTCTGCTTGAAACTAGCGAAAATCACGACTACTGTGCAACCATATTCCCGAAAGTCGTGGCTCAAAATGAATTGGTCGTTGAACTGACAATCGACGGTGCAAAATATACGTTTGATATTCCTGCTATACAGTGGAATAAAGGATATAGATATATCTATGCATTTGAAATGAAAGCCAACGATGTTGTCATTGGTGGAGAAGACGGATCTAATGTAACTATTGAACCATGGAAAGATTCTGCACAAAATGACGTAGAACTTGTTCCATCAAAATAAGAAACAAATGAATAATATTAGAGCTCTAATCATATTAATAACAATTGTATTTTTCTCTTCCTGTAACAAGGAAGAGGAAAATACAGAAATTGATATCGGTCATACTGTTACTTTTTCAGTGGCACAGAGTCGTTCTACCCAAGAAGGGACTTTTGATGCTGGCGATGCGATAGGCATATTCGCATATGAACCGAAATCTCAACAAATGTATTACCAGAATAGCCAATATGTCTTTGACGGGAAAGTATTTGTTCCAGCAACGGATGCAGACAATATTCGTGTAACAACAGGAACAGATTATGATTTTTATGTATACTATCCGTACAATTCTGCTAATACAGAGGCAACATCAATTTCGCATGTAGTACCAGATCAGTCGAATAAGGAAAACTGGCAGAGGGCAGACTTTTTGACAGCCACATACACCGATCCTGTTGTAGACTATAATATTACATTAAATTTTAAACACCGGTATGCCACGCTACAAGTTATTGTAACGGACAATGAGGGCATTAATCAAGCTAAAATTGCCAACGTACAATCAGCAAGCCATTTTGACCTGATGAAAGGGACTTACACTACGGACAAGACTTTATCCACTAAAGAAATGTATCTATATGCGTCAGAAGGCAATATAAGTAAGTTCCAGATAACCCTGCCGGTACAAAGTGTCAGCGAGAGCAATCCTATTACATTATCTCAAGGCGGTCAAAATCCCCTTGAAATGAAAGCGACAGCTACAGTACAACTTGAAGAAGGAAAAGTACAGGATTATAGCCTCGGATATAAGAAAACAATAAGCATTAATAATTATGATACAGGCGGCAGCGTATCTGGTGCAGGGAAATATGTACTTGGAAGTACATGTAAAGTTACCGCAACACCTAAAAGCGGATATACTTTCGCGGGTTGGTATGAGAACGGACAGCTTGTTTCTTCACAAGCAGATTATTCCTTTGATGTCCTGAAAGACCGGACACTTGAAACACGCTACAGTTCATATGGTAACTGGACTGTTTCTGTCAGTGCAAATCCTACTACACTCGAAGCTCTTGGAGGCACAAGTACTATATCTTCAGTCGCTTCAAGGACATTGTACATCAACGGTATATCAAGTTCTACCGAAACAGGTACACCGACTATTTCTCTGAGTGGTAATACGAATGGGTTTACTCTAAACCAAAATATAGTGACAGCCGGAGTCAATGAAAGCTCAACAGCAAGGACAGTAACTGTAAGGGCCACATACAGCGGTGTAAGCAATACATGTACAATTACACAGAAAGGCGGTAATATTACTACCGGTGACTGGATAATAACAGTAAGTGCTTCTCCTGAAGTAATTGTACCTGCTGGAGGTACAAGTATAATAACAGTTAAAGCTGTAAGAGATATATACATTGATGGGGAAAAAGTTGGTACTGAAACAGGTACACCGAGTATATCTCTGAGCGGTAATACAGGCGGTTTTACTTTATCGGGTAACACAGTCAGGGCAACCAACAATGAAACAACTGCTGAAAGAAGTGTAACCGTTACTGCTTCTCTGGATGGTAAAAAGAGTACCTGCATGATCAGACAACAGGCAGGTGTTAAAACACTTGGAAGCTGGAGCAGCTGGAGTAATAATTCTCTGACAATAACGGCAAATCCGATGACACTTCAAGCTTCAGGAGGAACCAGTACACTCACTGCAACTGTCAACAGACAGCGAAGCCGAACCATATATTGGAATAACATAGCTACATCTACAGAAACGGTAAGAGAAGATGCAGATGTAACATCGGCGACAAACTTCTCGGGAAGTGCTACTGGATTCAGACTGGATGCAACATCCGTTACGGCGTTAGAAAATACATCAAGTTCACCACGCAGCATTCTGATAACGGGCGAATATGCCGGTCTTTCCAATACGGTTAACATAACTCAAAACGGAGGCACAACGACTGAAGAATATGTATTTGAATTGAGCAGCGGGCAACAGGTAAACCTTGTGGAATCCTCTGGTGGTATCATCAGCCATTCTATTAGTTCCTATGTTATCCGGACAGTTAACGGAAAGGAAAGCAGGGAAGATGTTGACTTCACCGTTTCGGCAAATGTATCCTGGATTACACCTGGAAAGACATCCTCTTCAGTAGCTGCAAATCCAAATACAACGCAGCGAAATGGTACTATTACGTTCAAACAAAATGGAAGTAATAAGATTCTTCAGGTAACAGTTACTCAAAAGAAGAAAAATTCCGTAGACATAGAAAACTAATGAAAAAACTGTTTTATTTATTTATAACATTTATCAGTACAGCTCTGAGTAGCTGTACTGATAATGATTCACTTCATGATAAAAATGAGTTATTATCAGTAGAGTGTTATACACGCACATCTGAGAATGAAAAGAACATAGTACATGACTTTAGTATGTATATCTTTTCAAACAACTTTAACGGATATCCAGGTGTCATTAATCCGACTCACGTTACCTATTCTCATGGATGGGATTTTCCGCCAATATCTCTTTCAGATGAGATAGCAAATATATATTGTTTCTATCCCTATACGGGAGAAGCAGATTGTAAATCACTAGAACTTGAATTGATTGATCAAACGGATTATCTGGCATCTAATGTTGTAACTGCTAACAACAAAAATCCAAAGGTCAGCATAGTAATGAAGCATATTCTGAGCAAGATAAGTGTAAGAATTGACGGAAGTGATCAATGCAAAGTTAATTTACTATCTATACCGACAAAAGGCACATATAATTTGCAAACAGATGAAATCACACCGGGAGAACAGTCTGATCTGACTACAAACTCCTCCGATATTTACATATTTCCTTGCAAAGAAAAACAATTAAAAATGAATATAACTTATAACGGCAAGGAATATGACTACATCGAAATTGCAAGTGACTACGAAGCGGGGAAAGAATATACGTTCAACCTAACCATAAATAACAATAAGGATTTAGTTATTGAAGGAGATGTTATAATAACAGACTGGCAACCTGCTGGAGATTTTGAAGGAAGTGTAAACGAAAAATAAATCATATGAAAAGAAAGGTATTAACATTATTATTAATTACTCTAATTACAAACAGAACATTTGCTCAGGATGCCAGAAGTGCCATGAACCAAATATTGGACGGCTATACACTGCCAATATTCGTAGCATTCATGCTTGCTGGAATTGTTCTTGGCTTGGTTCAACAATGGGATAATATAATTGATAAGGATAATAGAGGAACACGTAAGGATGGTCTATTTGCACTTGCTTGGTACGTTGGATATGCGTTAGTTGCTGCAATCGTTGTTACAGCAGTTAAGTCAGCAATATCCAGCATATCTCTTCAAGTATAACAAGTATCAAATGAAATATACTATAAGAAAAGGTCTGGAAAGTCCCTGCAAAATCAGGGGCTTTCTATCATCAGACTACTGGATATTAGTAGCTATAATAGCCGCAATAATAATTCTCTTTGTTCTTGGACTCCGTTCGGGTATCATGGACGGAGATTGGAACTTAAGTATAATTGCATTAATCGGTGCAATAACAATCATTCCAATTATGGTTACAAAGTTCAAGAAGAATGTAAGAAATAGAAAGTTTGATGAAATAAAAAGAGAATTTACAATAAGCAATTTTCAATTAAATAATACCATCAGGAAAAATGAGAACAGATGAAGCATATAGCATATTAGATATTGTCAACGAAGAGTATGGCATAATTCTCACCAAAGGTGGTAATGTCTGTATATCATTCAAGGTCAAAGAGCCAGAATGTTATTCCTTATCTCATGAGGATATAGACCAAAGAGATAAAATGTTAAAAGATGCATTTCGGTTTCTCCCCGATGGTTGTTACATTCATAAACAGGACATTTTTCAAAAGAAATATTATCATTCTGTCCCAATGAACTGGTCTTTCCTAGATATAGCAGATGCTAAACACTTCGAAAATAGACTTTATATGCAACATACCTGTGTACTTCACTTTGTATTAACCGGATTAAAGTCGTTGGAAAAGTCTTACATATCTTCTCCGCTGAAATATAAAGAGAACCTGCATAAAGATGATCTGGAAAAGATATCAGATTTTCTTGAAGCAATCAATAATTGTATTAGCATTCTTAAAAATCTTAGAGATACACAAATAATATCCATCAAAGGCAATGAATTACGAGATCTTATATTAGGATATTCTAACCTTTATGTTGAAACGAACGCCATAACTGATATACACGTTGACAATGAATTACATGTAGGGAAAATAAAAGCAAGATATTTCTGCATATGTGATGAAACAATGTTTCCAGAAAATGTAAACAGTTATGTGAAAGACAGCTCACTTCCGATGGCTAATGCGGAACTGTATCACCCTCTTTTAGAGGAATTGGGAATGTACCTGCCTTATAACCACATTGTAAACCAGATTATTTATTTAGAAGGCAACGAAAAACTACGTGCACAGATAGCCCGTAATATCGACATCTATGGTTCAAATAGTTCAATGAGCAAAAGTATAAAAGTGCAGTTTGAAAAACTCGATAAACTTCAGGAGGAAATAATCGAAGAAAATGAAACGCTTGTGCGTACCCATTTTTCAGTCTGCATTTTCGATGAATCAGAAGCCGTACTTGACAAAGCTGAGAAATCTGTAAAGGAAACATTAAACATTAACCAGTTCAGATACTATATACCCGGATATGATAACCTTGGAAGAATCCATTTTTCATGCGTTCCAGGGCAAATTAGCTGTATGCCGAAAGAATATCTTGTTCTGACAACCTTGCCTATTGCACTCTGTCTATTTCTACAGTGCAGTGGATATAGGAATGATGATGAAGGGATCTTTGTACATGACCGTATGTACCAAATTCCCCTTCGAAAAGACATCTGGGACGCAGCGAAGAAGCGGGTAAATGCTCGTAATGGAATGATTATAGCTGGAACGGGTGGAGGAAAATCAGCCTTCACACTGAATTTCACCCAACAGCTAATAGAGCAGGATTACACTTGCATCGTCGTTGAATTTGGAAAGTCATTCAGCCAGCTTTGCAAGTTGTATCCGGATATATCTCTACATGTAGATTATGACGGTAAAACGCCACTTGGAATTAACCCGTTTGATTTGGGTGGAAAGGAACTTGACAATAATGATCTGGAAATGCTTTCAGGAATTATCCAGCGATATTGGAAGCATATGTTTACCAAAGAAGAGTCTGAAAAAGAGGTTGCATTAACCCGATTCATCCAGGACTATTACGAACAGGTTTCTTCCGGACATAACTTCGAAAATTTCTACCATTATGTAACAGAAAACTATGAGGAGATACTCAAACGGAAAAATGTTGTAAGCAAATATTTCGACCTGGAGTCATTCAAGTTGAACTGCGGTGAGTTCTTGCCCGGACAGCGATATGAGAATGTATGCAAGGATACTCAAATGGACTTTGCATCAAAGAAATTCATCGTATTTGAACTTACGCAAATCAAGCAGGACAGATTCCTGAGTAACCTCGTAATGAGTATGATTTTCTCCATTATCCAGAAGAAACTATTATCTGACAGACGGAAAAGAGGAATTTTGATTTTCGATGAATACGCGGAAACGGCACAAATGACTGATACGGCCACCGGAACAGGTATTCATAGTTCTGTGGCGTTCTGTTATCAGAAGATTCGTAAAGAAAATGGTGCTGTGTATACCATCGTACAGACTCCTGAGCAGCTTCCCGACGACGAGAATACCAAAAATATCATCAGTAATACAGATATGCTTTTTGTATTGCCGACAAAGGAAGTAATCTATCAGAGTATAATAGATAAATTCAAGATTACAAGAGATTACCAGATAGCATTAATGAAGTCTATGCGGAACAATTTTTCCGGTTCTCGTCCCTATTCTGAATGCTTCATGCGCATGGGTGAAAATTATGCCACAGTAACACGCCTGGAGTTCTCACAAGAGAAATTCTTAGCATTCCAAACTGAGGGAGAAATTTGGGCAGCCCTTGAGGAGAAGACCAAGAAAATGTCTATGCAGGACGCTATAACAGAATATATCAACGAACTAAAAAAATAAAAGCCATGAAAAATTTATTAGTATCCTTATTCGTTCTATTAGTATTAAGTATCATTAATCCTTTACATGCACAATGGGCTGTAGCAGATGCTCCCAATCTTGCCCAAAACGTTAAAAATTTCGCAGAACTTAAGAAACAAGTCGACCTTTTAAATGAACAAAAAAGTAAACTAGATGAAGGTCTTGATATGATGCGAACAGTTAATCAAACTATCAGCAATTCCGTAACGGTAAAGAATATTATGGAACGTCAGATCAAACTATCTGATATGTGTATGGAGATCTTTTCAAAGCACAAATTAAGTTCCACAACGGCACAAACACTAACTACTTCAATAGCAGAAATAATGGCAAATAATTCCCGCATGATAGCATTATCTCGGACAATATTATCATCAAGTGTAAAAATGAATGATGCAGAACGTCTGGCTGTTTTAAATGATATCGAGAAAAAAATGAAAGAAGACGAACAAACGGTTTACAAGTTGTCTTCTTTACTATCAAGTTATGAAAGTATTAAAAGTATGCTGAAATGAACACTCCAGTATCACAAATAGACAATGCTTTCCAGGACATTTTTGATGCATATGCCTATGTAAAATCAAGTATTGTCTTTGAAGCTCTATTAGCAATAATAGCAGGCATCATTCTTACAACATTAGTATTTAAGTTAACTGGTATTGTAAAAGATATGCTATCGGAAGGAAAAGGATTTAATGCGAAGCATTTCTTTGAACTTGGAAAGGAATATATGGCCGTAATGCTAGTAATTATCATGCTACCCGTCTTTGTTACTTTATTCGAGCAATTATTGGCATACACAGCCGATAACCTTGTAAGCAAGTTAACACCAAACGGTGCGTATGATCACGATGATCATATTCTCCGTCTAGCTGAACAAATGATTGACGACTGCCAGAACATGGATTTGGCTGACGCTGTTGTTGCTGGTATACCGAAAGTCCTGTCAGGTATTGTAATGGCTGCTATTGGTTCTTTTTTCGCCTGTGCATATAATTATGTCATGCATATATTCGTTGCGACTCGATATCTAATGGTTCTTATGATGGAACTTGTAGGTCCGATTGCAATTGTCTGTCTTCTCAACAATGATACTCGCAGTTCATTCTTCACCTGGATGAAAGGGATGTTCGGAATTTTCATGCTCTATCCAGGCTTCATTATGGCCAGTGTATTTGCAGACGAGTATACAGCTAATCTGATAAGTAACTCTGTATGGCCGGCATTTGTTCTTGTTATATTTTCATTTATATTAAAACTCACTTTACTAGCAACAGTAAAATCAATGGTAAATAAATGGTTATGATGCACATAAAAGATATATTAAAAGACTTCAATAAGTATGCAGAAGCACGAAAGAATTTTACTCTCAGAACTAAACTTGCGTTCATATTTTGTTCAGTTGCAATTGCTATGGTACTATTCTTCAGTTATCGAGTTGTTAATAATGCAATGAACAAAATTCTAGTAGTCAATGAGGGGGGAGAATTTGTCCATTTTAAAACTATGCAAACAGACAAGCTGTTTGAAAGTCTGCTAAAAAGTCATTGTTATTATACAGCTTACTACCTTAACAGTTTTGACCGCCTGACAATTGAAGAAAACCAGGCACGCGGGTTGTTTCTTGTCAACAAAAGTGAAGCAAATACCATATTCGCCAAATATCAGGCTGACCGAGCTTACGGAGATGCTCTTGAACTCGGAGTTATTTATAGATGTGACTTTGATAAAATTAATAAGCTCCATGTTCAAGGGAATGAGTACAATGTACAGTTTACTTCTGTATTATCCATTATTTCAAATACTGGTACAAAGAAAATTAGGATAATAAGTGAAGGTACAGCCATAAGAACAACACCTAAATACCCAGAGAATGTTACAGGATTCTTTTTTAAAAATTATCAACAAACATACCAGCCTTATGAAAATTAAATATCCAGATTTCATTAAAATCAGTTTTTGTTGTGTCATAATTGAAATGATCTGCATTTTTCTTTACGTATTACAATACATTACATACTACATAACACTCTAAAATGAGAACGAAAATCATCGTATTAGGAATAATCGGAATTATAGTATTGATAATGCTTTACTTTATATATCTCACACTTCCTCAAAAGGAACAAAATAATGGGGATGAAGTAAAACTCCGGAGTGAAATTAAATCCGGATATACAGTTGATGAAATGATAAAGGAAGTCAAAAAAGATAACAAACGCTATCAATATAAAGAACAACAACCAGACTCTTCCAATGAAGAAGATTTAAAGCGGATTCAAGAACTTATTAGGCAGAATGAGAATATATTTCAGGAGCCTATCCTAAAGCAAAAAAAAGAGAATGAAGTCTTACCTAAAGTAAAGAAAAAAACACAACCAGTCAAAGATACTGTCAATAACATAACAAAAGAACCAGTACGTCGTACCTTTAACAGCATTCGGCTAGTTAAAGAAGCTGAAACAAATGCGATCAAGGCATTCGTACACTCAACCCAAACCGTTATGGTTGGATCAACTCTGAAAATGCAGCTTTCAGAAAACTGTTTGACTGACGACGGCCAACGTATAGGGAAAGGTACGCCTGTATACGGAGAGGTCACAGCAATTGACGGTGAAAGGGTTATTGTTAAGATAAGTTCGATAAATATCAACAACAATATTCTTCCTTTCAAAAAAAACGTGTATTCGCGGGATGCCATTGAAGGTATATATGTTCCTGGAAATCCAAAATCTGATGTAGCTAAGGATGCCGGAGCGGCAGCAACCAGTGGAGCCAACACCAATATATCAGGAGGCTTTGATATAGGAACACAGCTTGTGGCCGGTGCAGCTAATAGTGTAATCAACGCGACAAAATCAGCGACAAGCAAGAATATCCGAAAAGTTAAAGTAACAATTAAAACCAATTATCAAATCTTATTAATGGAGGACAAAAGACCATGAAAAAATACTTATTATTCATAATAATGCTAATCCCTTTTTTAGCACATGCGCAAATGATAGAGGAACTAGCTGCTACTCCTCTGGAAATTGGATATGAAAAAACACTACACATAATATTTCCTACTGAAGTAAAATACTGTAATGCGGGAAATGACCATATACTAGCCGAAAAAGTCAGTGCTCAGCCCAATATTATTCGTGTCATTGCAGCAGAAAGAAATTTTCCAGGTGAAACGAATCTTTCAATTGTTACAGCAGATACTAAGTTCTATTCATATTCCATCCACTATAGTGATACACCCAAAGTAAGTTACATTCATGTAGGGGACACCTCCCCTACTCCGCATGTACTTCCAGTTGGTAAGGACAAACAGATGTATCTGATCTTCCCCGGGAAAATTACATATGAAGACCACGGTTCTCAGGACATAACAGTAGAAAAAGCTGAAGGTGTAGATAACATTCTTGCGGTGAAAGCTGTGTGTGAATATCAAAAAGAATCAAATATTTCTGTAGTAACTGATACCGGTAAGTTCTACACATTCAATCTTAAATATTCTCCCAATCCTGAAGTCTTTACCTTCGTCATTGATAAAGACGAACAGCAGAAAGTAGCCATACTTGATGACGGTGAACTCACAACAGACCAGAAGAAGAAAATGCAGGAGGCAATCAACAAACATCTCCCACTCGACCTTGGATTATCGGATAAAATATCCGGAGTGGAGTTTGAAATTACTAATATATTTATCCACAACGATATTCTACTTTTCAGAATATCCATGAGAAACCGCACCCAGATTAATTATACGATAGACTTTATGCGTCTGTACATCCAGGACGCAAAGAAAAGCAAGAAAACAGCTATCCAGCAGCTGGAACAAAACGTACTGTTCACATTCGATTATCCGGAAGATATTCCGGCTCATGAAAAACGAACGTTTGTCGTGGCCGTCAATAAGTTTACCATCCCGGATAAAAAACGGCTTGTAATTGAGATTCAGGAGAAGAATGGCGGCCGTCACTTCTTCTTTAAGCTGAAAAATAAATCCATCCTGGAATCTGAAGAGGTTTTCCGAAATATTCAGGAACAAAAAACTGAAAACGAAGCCGACAAGATACTCAGGAGGGTCTACCAATGATAGCCTACATAATAGCCTGCATGTTGCATTTCTCAATATCAGCCACTCCGAATATAAGAAACAGTCTGATAAAACTGATTGAAGTGAGCAGATCCTTACAACCGATAGGGGAAATAATAGACATTCTCCACAAAGAAGGTATATACGAATCCCTGCCCTTACAATGGCCGGTTAAAGGTAAATACCGGATAAGCAGTCATTACGGATATCGTAATCACCCACTAACTGGTACAAAAAAATTTCACTCGGGAGTGGATATTGCCGTTGAGCTTGCCACTCCGGTCTATGCAGCCGGTTCTGGAACTGTCATATATGCCGGACGAAAAGGAGGTTATGGACGATGCATTATAATACAGCACAAGTTCGGATTTACCACTGTTTACGGGCATTTATCGGCATATTATACTGCTGTAGGCAGAGAAATCAAGCAAGGACAAGTTATAGGATTTGTAGGAAGTACTGGTATTAGTACAGGCAATCACCTACATTTTGAAATTCGTAAAAATAACATAGCAATAAACCCTATTTATAATGAGCATGAATGATGAAGTTGAACAAATAATATTGCGATCTATCTTAAAAGATGGGTTGGACGCAGTTCCACAAGATTATCAGTTTATCACAAAGTATGATTTAAAGCAAATATATTTTTCCAAAATTGAATTTTCCATGCATGGAATAGAAATAGATATAAAATCTTCTACACTAGAGAAACTCAAAAAAGCAATTATTGAAGATGCTTCATTTCCTCTTTTGCATGATGAATATAAAAAAAGTGGTAAATCCGGAGTTATGCAAAAATTACATAATAACGAAACCTATTACAAAACTTTTTTAAAGTGTATAAGAAATGGTAAGTAAAGCTGTAATAGACTATCTAGAACGTATAAAACGCTTGTATGTCCTCATCAAGCAGGAACGGACAGGATCTCTTAATGATATAGCCAGGAAGATGCTATTGTCAAGACGTACAATCACTAATTATATCTCTGAATTAAAATCTCTTGGAGCAGATATTCGATATGATAAGTGCAGAAATACGTATTATTTCCATAATGAGTTTACCTTGTATGCAACTTTTGAAGTTAAGCTGTCCACATAATAGAAAAAAAAATGAAAAAGAGGGCAAGGATATTGCCCTAGTATGTAACTAGTTTTGTCATGGAAATAAAAAATAAACAATCAGCATTAAACAACTATTAATCGCCATAATTATGAAAGTAAAGTTTTTATTATTATTAGCTGTTCTGACCATAATTTTTACATCTTGTCAGAACACAGACGAGCCGAAGGAAATCAGTAAGCCTGGAACAAACGGTAATTATCGAATTGAAATTGTAGGGAAGCAAGCAGACCAGCAGGATTCAAGATCTTCTGGAACTATACAGTTTGAAGGCGGTACAGCAAGCGGAGCTGGACTGTATGATAGTAAAGACAAAGCAAATGTTTCTGCTACGCCTGATGACGGATATGAAATTGATTATTTCTATGGTGGTCCAGAATCCGAACCTAAGAAATATGACAATGCCAAAAGTGGAGCTTCAATTTTTGATGTTTCAATAGATGGTCAGGATCACTTATTCCATGTCGGCTTTAAAAAGAAAGAAAGAACGTTGACCATAAATGCTGGATCTGGAGGATCTGTTACTCCAAGCGGTAAAGATACCTATCAGGTTAATAAACCTATAACTATAACAGCAACCGCAAAATCTGGATATAAATTTGCCGGCTGGGAGATTAACGAGGGGGACGTAACCATAGCAGATAAGAACAATGCAACAACTACTGCAACACTTAATAATCTTAACAGTACTATTACTGCGAAATTTACAACGACAACTCCATTTTGTTATTTATTATTATGCGACGAACAATACGACACTCGTGAAATGCAGGATAGAGCAATAATCAATTATCGTGATTTAGGTGAAATCCCAGATAAGGAAAATACTTATAACCGAGTACAATATTCTGTTTATGAATGGGAATATGATTTAAAAATAAATATGATAGGAACAAATGAATTTCTTGGATGGTATGACTCAAGCTATAATTTAATAGAATCTGCTGAAGATTTACATATTGAAGATATATTACGTAACTATCCGCAGGGTAGTACTATTTATGCCAAAATAAAACCAGCAAAGGAAGAAGCTCCATCAAGCGTTACGGTCAAGATAACAAATTCAGGAACAGGTTACGATATATTATATAGTAATCAATTCCCAAGTTCATGGCCTCGATACGATAAGGCAGAAGTTGTAAAATACAAATTGGTATCTTCTTGGGGAACGTCTGGAACACTGAAATTATATTATTCTAACGATAATTCAACATACTGTACGATAACTGGAGCTAACAGCTATTACCCAATTTCTTGGTTCAGAGGTGAGGATCGTAGTACAGCTACAATAACCCACTGGGAATGGACTGTTGGCACAGAAACTACTTATGGCAATTGTAGTTCCATTCAGGAAGTAAAAGGGGAACTTGAATATAATGGTATTCAATATTCAATTTCATACTAATCAGGTCAATATATTAGAATACTATATATAGAGATATATAGGTTTTTGTGTTTAATAAATCGAACCCGTTTTCTCCGTGAGGACTAAACGGGTTTTTATGAATGATACAACTGTTTAAATACGCAAGAATTAATATATACTCAATAGAGTGATATAGAGCATGGTGGAAATGGGAATTTTCTTGTGGTAAGTCGTTATATGGTTCTAAATACGGATAATGTATTTCCAGATCTTCTAATGAGATAAGTTAGTTACAACCTTCTTATGTCATTAATAGTACCGGAATATCTGGCATAACAGGATTCATTAACAAAATAAAATAAGGAAAATCAGATTAATCTCAGTGCCGTGAGGCACTACCCATAGAAACATTCATACTTTTAATTTAGTGAGTAAAAAAGGTAGGAAGTACTTCCTACCTTTTTATCAAATAAACTTCTAAAGGTTTTATATTTATTGATTATTCATTAAAAATAGGCATCTGAATAATTTCTGCATTTAGACTAATAAGTTCCAACACAATGATTAATTAAAAATGATTCAAATTTCCCTCTCGTATACAGATTTATTTAGAATTAGAATTTATTCAAAAAATATATATTTAAAATTTAATATTATTATAATTTTTATTATATTTGAAAAGTAGATTAACCTTATATCTTATATTATAATAAATGGATTATAATTATCTGCAATTTTATTTTTTATAATTATAAATAGTTTTTAAAATATAACAGAACTAAACTTTAATTGCTGCATAGTAAAATATATAACCTTAAATTATAATATTATGAAAAATCTAATTTTTGTAGGATGCCTTTTGTTTATGGCTTTCTCTTGTTCAGAGGAAAATTTTCCAATTGAAGAATATAATTTAAATTCTTCTTTAAAACAATCCAGGAGTATATCTACACATCTTACCCCATATATCAATTGGGAAGATACAAGTCTTATTAATATCAATAAAATAGGTAATGTAACGCTACCATGGTATAGTGGAAGTAAAGGCGCAATTCCCGATTTTATTCTAAACGACTATAAAAAAGAGGACGGTTGGCAGCTTGTCTATAATTTTTGTTCTGATACTATAGAGAATGCAGAAGGTGGTAAAAACTTTATTATATTTTACAACATACTTTCAGGAAAACTACGAGTTTTCTATTACAACAATAATTTTATAACAACAAGTACTGCTACAATCGCACAATTTAAAACCGATACTAAATCAGAAATTTTAAATTTTAATGAAAGCGTTGCCTCAATTATCAGTAATGGAACCGCTCCTTTACAAGAGGTAACATGTACTAATATAACAACTGTTCCAAGCAAGTCATCTACATTAGGTTGGAACTGTTTTGATGTATTGTTATCTTATGATCCAGTTACTTACCCAAAATATTTACACTTAGGATTCTATGATCAAAACATTCAAAATATATCATTAAATGGTGTTTTAAATATGAAGACTAATGGAACAGTAACTTCTACAAGTGTCTCTAATCCCTTGACTTGGTTAGTTGATCTAGCAGGAGAAGCAGCGGGAGATGCTGCTCAGAAAGCATGGGATGAAGGCATTAAAAGTGATAAAGGGGAAGAGATTACAAGAGGAGCTATGAGTGGGTTGGTTAGTGGAATTGTAACGAGAGGTATAGGTAAGATATTTGGCTCTTTTATAGCTCTTTTTGATAAGACAGATACGAAAAAAAACACTATAGAATTAACGACTGATGGTAAAATTGATTTTAATGGAAGTATAAGTAGTACGCAATCCGCGGCAATACCGTCATTACAAAAATTGTTATTACCAGGTTCTACTCCTGATGATACTAATCAATTATTGCCACATTATAATAAGCCATTGGGTGTTTGGAATATAAAGGTATTACCTACTATTAAAATAGATGATGTTTTGACTGGAGAATTTTACAGTATGCCAACCCCTTCTTATCTTCCTTCTAATATGTATTGCTATATAGCAGATTATTACCGCAAAGCTGAATACCATTCTGGTGAAATAATAATAAATCCTGAATTGGAAAAATATATAGAAAGCTATAAGGTCGAAACGCAGTTTTTTATTGTAACGAAATATAACGGAATAGATTATACTGTGCCTAATCAGTTTATGAGGGATTGCGCCTACGAGTATATTGATAATGACAATCCATCGAATGTTACAACACAATATTGGTTTCCTGAAGAATTTGTGGAATTTCGATATCAAAATCCTAATAGTCCTCAATTCATTTTCGCACAAAATGATTATAATTATGTAGCGAGTCAATTAAAAGATAAAATGTACATAGAGCCTACAACAAAAAAGCCAGATAATTATATTGCTAAAGTAATACTTACCATACTACTATGATTTTTGCAAGTTATTTATGATAAAATAGGTTTATATCTCTC
>OMDB01000463.1_pt1 | contig 20225 bp, 29 predicted proteins | sample 1645161 | NCBI WGS metagenome assembly OMDB01 (sample SAMEA103958135, study PRJEB25191) | human gut metagenome
TAGAAGTCACCCCCGCTTTGCTTTAAAAAAACTATAAACCAGATAAATAATTGCCAAAATGATACTAAAAACAAAAAAGCCACCAATATAAATAAGAGGACTTTTAAAAAGATAATCCATGTTATTGGTAAGATATCCATTTCCTGAACTAAATCCAGTTATTGAGTCAATATATTGGACAATAATGGAAAGAAACGGAAGCGTACTTAAACCAAATATGCCAAAAATTATCATTATTATAGCTAAAATCTTCAAATGAAAATCTTTCATCAAAATCACCCCCTATTTTAATATCATTTTGTCGTTATATGCAGATCATTCTATAAGCATATTCATAATTATATTTACTTCTCCTTTCCTCAGTATTCAATGTGCCATATAGAGCAATCTGTTGTATATTCTAAGAATAGCAGGAATCAAAGCAAAAGAAAATATCCTATGCAGAAAGTGACCTGTTTTTGCAGAAAATGACCAACAGAACAAAAATTACTCAGAAATCAAGTAAAAAACACAGCATTGATACTATTTCAAAGCTACAGTTCTGCTCTAAAGAATATATTGAGAGTACGCTTTCAACAATATTTCCTAGTCTAAAAACGGTATTAGAAGAATTTTGGTAAAAATTTAGCAGGCAATAATTTGAATATTATTGCCTGCCAAATTAATGATGAAATCATATGATTCTTCTGTCAATCAGAACCAATCTGCTTTCTCCTATCGGAGTCCAAGCATACACACTCTTGCAATATAACGTATCATCAGCTCCGAGCCTGTGCTTTCTGTATATTGTCTGACCAATACTTATTGCTGAAAAAATTCCCATTTCTAGGCAAATTTCTGAACATATCCATAACAATATCATATGATAAGCCTGATGTGTCCACAAACATCTCTTTCCCATCTTTAGATTTAACTGCAATTCCGTTATCACCCACATACGCTACTGTATTGTCATCTAATTTCTGTATTAATCCCGTCATTTCCGCAAATTTCTTTAGCGCAAACTCCCCGGATTCTTCACAAAGTTTTCGGAACTTTTCTGCATCCTCACCTACCATATACGGATATTTTCCATCTCTAATATACCATGAAATTCCCGTTTCTGAATCCGTGTATTTAGGATCAGTTAATGCCCACTCTTCCAAAGGAACACCCTGATACCATACTGTCATTTTTTCACTGGAATCATTGCTTATTTCTGGTTCATCATTTTGAATTTCTTTCTCAGCAATTTCATCCTGCCCCTGTTCATATCCTCTACATGACACGTTACACTTTAGTGCCTCATAAATTTCTTGAACATTTGCATATTTGTTAACTGCTGCAACATCCGGTGTCTCTAACACTTCCTTTTGTTGAAAAGCCTTTGATTGGTTATATTTTGAACCTGATTTTCTTCCTGCGTAAATATTGTTATTTACAGCGGTATTTACCATATTTACCATATTTATAATCCCTCCAGCAGCAATATAATCTAATTTTCTTATTATAGTATGTTGCACTTTATGCCAGATTGCTATAAAATGCAACATACAATGAAAATATTCTGTTGCGCTTGCTTAATATCCCATATTCAAGCAGCTATTATTGTGCATAAGCAGCAGAAGCAATATAGCCTACCTGCGAAGACCCAACAGAATACAACTCATAATGGAAATGGTATCTAACGCCTACCTTAACACCTGTAAATGTCAGTGTCCATGAATCTCCTGAATAGTTAGCAATTTGTACCGGTGCACTTGTTCCGTCATTTCCTACAAGAGTAATTGTTCCCTGAAGATAATCTGTTCCACTTTCATTAGGCATATAAACATTTAAGCACAACTTTGTAACGCTTGAGTTATTAATGGTGTAATAATAATTTCCGTTGAATACACCGCTTCTGGAATTGCTTCTTGTAATGGTTCTATTTGCATCATACTGAATCGTATCTGCAAGAGCAACGGCGTCATCATAAGCAGGTACTACGTCCAAATCGCCACAATCGCTTACTTCTACTGCCTTATTTGCATTAGGGGCAGCCTGTCCCTGAGTGGATACTTCACTTGCAAACGCAGTTGTTCCCATTGCCAAACATAACATCAAACTCAACACCAACGCCTTTAAACTTTTTACTTTCTTCATTTTAAAATCTCCTTTCAAATTAACATCGTATAAATTTTCATTCCAACAGGAATCTATAAACAACTTTATGCTTTTTTCTGTCTTTCCAGATTTAGATAAGTATTCATATTTCGCATATAAAACATCTGCAAATCATACTTTCCTAATTTGTTCATATCCTGAATAACCTTTTCAAAGCTGGATATAAGGTCACATCTTTCATTTAATCCCATGTGACCAGTTTCTTGTGGAAAAGAGCTGAGACTATTACCCCTATCAACATCATAATATGCCTCCAAAGCACTCATTTCGACATAAGAAGCATTTCTCAAATCAATATCGTTAATATTAATCTTTTCTTCAAATTCTTTTCCATTTTCATCAATCCCTTTGGCTATCACTACAGGATTATCATCTGTTGACTCTTCTGCATACTTAATATAAAACGAAAGACCGGTTCCATTTCCGCCTGAAAACAACATATCATCCGTCTTTAAATACACTTTCATTGATGTCTGAGGAAATGCCTCATTTCCGTTAACAGATGTTTTGCTATTGTTTTGTCGCTTTCCAAATAATTCAGATACACTCTGCACTCCCGAACCAATACGCATTTAACCACCTCCATTCGCATTATAATATGTTATTTATATGAATTAACATATATTAGTTTGCACTAAACGTGAATACCGTTGAAAAGGAACGTGTAGTATTAGGGAAGTTTGTTGACCTGAAAGTTGTATTAAATCTATAACTTCCCGCTTGCGTAATCGGACCACAATCATATGTATAATAGAAGCCATCTGCGCCTGTACCAGATATAATAAATGGCTCCTGATGTATCCACGAAATACTTCTTCCATCAAATGTTGTAGTATCGCTGCCATATCCATATACCTTGATCGTAACGCCAAAATTTCCATTTGTAAGCCAGCCATATTTATAAAGTGAAATGCTTGTCACCTGCGGAGCCGGTCCATCTCCAGGCCACCATAGCGGATTAATCCCTTCCTCATTACCACTGCCTTCAACTATTGTTCCTTCCTGATCTCCTGCAATATTCACCGTCATTCCACCATCATTGGTTTCAGAATATTCAGGAATACTACTCTCCTTTTCTGCTGCTGACACCATTGTTCCCATACCCATTAACATAGTCAATGCTAATGCAAATGCAATAACTTTCTTAATTTTTTTAACATATCAGTACCTCCTTTTTATACTTGTCATCTTGGAATAAACAATTAAGTTCCTATAGCATCTATGGCTACAGATATAATAGTAAAACACGCCAGTTAACTATCTTTCACTTTTCTTCTGGATAATCGGACGTTTCGGCTGATGAAATATTCCCATGCATGCAGGTGGGAATCTATCTATTCCATATACAGCTTCATTTCTCATGACATGTTCTACAACCTTCAACACTTTCTTATTAACCTTCTTCATTCTTTCACCTCCTGTTTAAAAATTTTTGCTATACACAGCAAAGCTGCACATAATATAACAGCTATTGCCATATAACTAACGTAAACCATATCTGCATCTAACAGAACACAGCCAAGTATTATGCACCCCTCAAGTAAAACAATAGTCCTCGCAGATTTTTTCGATTCCATCAATTCATCTGATGTCATGTGCATATTAGGATGATTCGCTGTACCAATCAATCCTATCCCTGTTATAGCAAGTAGTACTATTGCAAATAACCATTGTGGATGTTCTGACAATTTTTCACTTATAATCACGATAACTAAATAAGAAACAATGGATGCTAAATAACATCTATAAAACTTGTCCAGATGATATCCGCCAGTTCTCTTTCTTAATTCTAAAAAAAACACAAGAAAAAATATAGTTGGGAGCAGCTTGTGAAACATCAAACTGATTACGATAATACTGCCAACAGTAATAAATTTCTCTATCCAACAGATAAAAACATAAACATATCTTGCTTCCATCTCTTTGTCAATTAACCTTGCTTCAGTCATCTGACCAATTAAATCATCAGCTATTTTTTCAATCATAGTTATGCCTCCTGCCAAATTAAGTATAACTTTATCTGTTTACAAAACAATATCCATTGCAGAAAGTGACCTTTTTTTGCAGAAAATGACAAAAAAAAGTGATTTGCTTGCAGCAAATCACTTTTTTAAGGTTCATCTTAGTTTGGCAATATAACTGAGAAGTAGAACTCATTATTATCATTTCGTATAGCATAAGAGCCTTGATATTTTGTTATAACCTCAATTATATTTTTTATTCCAACCCCATGCTCATCCATTTCATATTTCTTTGAGGTCTGTATTTCTCCATCTTTAATATTAAGTTTACCATCATATGTATTCTTTACAGATATAATAATGTTGTCTTTCTCTTTAACCAGTTTCATTTTCATAAATTTTTTGCCTGAGCACTTTTCACAAGCCTCTATTGCATTATTCAAAAGATTCGATAATATAACAACAATATCCTCATCACACATTTTAATTCCTGATAGATCATTGATTTGAAAGATAAATACAATGCCTTTATCCAATGTTTCCTTATATTTGCTATTTAATATAGCATCAATAATCACATTATTTGTTTTAATATAATCTAACTCTGTACTCAAATTTCCGCTTATACTTTTCACATAATCCTTTAGTTCATCATAATTTTCCATCTCTATCAAAGACTCAATGCACATAATCTGGTTCTTATATTCATGTGTTTTTTTCCGTTGTTTAACAAAATTTTCTGAAATAGAACGGTACATGTCTGTCTGATTTCGTGCTTTCAGTTGAAACACTTCATTTTCACGAATCTTAATTTCACGTTTTAATATATCATTTATCATATAGAACACAACTATATTCATCCCTGCTAAACACAATGCTATAACCAAGAATACATTTTCCTGCTTTTGATTCTCAATGTTTCCAGATGTCATGATCAATGCAATAACTGTGAAGATTGTAAAAACTGGGAAAAAATTAAATCGAAGCCAATCTGTACTTCTTAAAACATCCGAGGACTCCCCTCCTACTTTCTTCCTGATAAGCAAAACAACTAGGAAAAGAATTATTTTTCCCAAAACCGTTATTAAACTTCCACCTACAAAATGCAACCTGCTAATTTCTGCTATACTATCAAAAAGAGAAACATTTAACCATAGTGTAAAATAGTCTACAGAAAGCAGCAATGCCTGAAATAATAATGATAAGATTATTGCTTTTCCGAAATGAATTTTAAAATAAAAGCACATAAACACCGCAACAGCAACTATAGCCAATATTTGTTTCAAGATAAACTTATCATAAAATAATGAAGCTATTACATATTCACATACCACAATTCCTAAAATAATACTATAATTTCTATAATTATTTTTTGATCTCTTTTCAGCAAAACTTTCAAAAAATATTTTGCAGCATATTACCTCCAATATTATCATCATAATACTTTGAATGTAACTAATCAGCATCTACAATTCTCCTTTATACGAAACAAATGTTTCTTCAACAAATTTATATCGTGCTTTTGGAATTTCCAACTTAATACCATTGTTCAATAACGCCTCATACCGGCTGACTTTCTCAATATGCTTCATATTAACCAGATAACTTTGATGTATCCGGATAAAATCATTACCTTGCAACTCTTTTTCCAGCTCATCTAGTTTGCCATATATTGAATATTTTTTTAACTTGTCCTCCATAATGTAAAACTCAAGTTTATGCAATCTGCTCTCTATGTATAACAAACGCTCTAATTCTACAATCTTTGTACCCTCATTAAAGTTAAATTTCTTCTTTTGGGCTACATAATTCATATTCAAGCTGATTGCATCCATACACTCAAATATTAGTTCCGGAAAATTTACATTATTTTTCAGAATATATCTTATAGCTCCTACGCTGTATCCTTGAGGGGCACATGTAATAAATGCTGTAACAAAAACTATAAAAACATCATTGCTGACTTTTCTTATTTTCTGCGCAGTTTCCATTCCATCCAGTTCATCCATATTTACATCCAGAAAAACAATATCATACTTTGCTAGATTGATACCTAAACTTATAAAATCCTTTCCTGATTCAAATTCATCAATTTCGTATAATATATCATTTTCATTCATATATTCTATTAAAATATCATGAATGCGTTTTCTAAATTGTCTTTCATCATCACATATAGCAATTCTGAACATATGCTCATCCCCTTCCACACACAAATTTGACATACTTCTTTCATTTGGTTGGATTATTTTTTGTATATTTTCCTATTTTTTATTATATTTCGGCATTTTCATCCAAAATTTTAACCATTACTCTATATTTGTAATATTCCATGTTCGTCTACAAAATTATATATCAATACCTATTTTTAATACATTTTGCTATTGCACATATCGTTTCACTGCAATCTTTCCCATAACCATAAATACTGCTATCAGGACTATACTCACATACCCAGCATAAAAATAATCTTGTAGATCCAAACAAAATAAAATGATAAGAACACATACCTGCAATGCTGTTATGCAATGTGTTACCCTTGCATAATACTTTCTTTCTTCCTCATCAAGAGGTTTATTGATACTTTCCACTGGGGCAAGGACAATAATAATTACCACTGCAAGAACTCCGATCAATAAAATCACGGCATTAGGAACATTTTTCATTACAGGCTCATATGTATAAACCGGAATAAATAAAATTGCCATTGATATCAAAAAACAGCCGATTCTACTCTTACAGTGGCTGCCCCCACTATAGCTTCTCAACGAGGCATAAAATAACAGGAAGACCAGAACAAGTCCCGGTCTCCCCGTCACAATGCCAAATATTCCAGAAGCCAAAAGGTTTCCTGCAACAACAATGCCATTTTCTATCCCATATTGGTACAGTTCTGCATCCTCTTTTTGCACAATCTCCTTTTGTATCAATATTTCATTTATCTTCTTTGCAAATTTAGCAATCATACCCTGTTACCACCTTAAAATTTTCTAAGTTTTTTCGCATTATCCGGTAACTTGTCCTGTCCGAAAATAAACCAGCAGCAACGGTTCATATTGGTTGCAGTTACCGTAAGGGCAAGTGCTGCCACGCTGGTTAATGCTCCATGACTGAGTCGGTTCATCAATCTTCTTAATTTTGACATATATGTATGTCCTCCTTTGCATTTGATGAATGCACTATATCATACTTTACAGGAAAATGCGGCAAAGTGTAACAGATTGACATTTAAGTGTAACGCTTTGCATTTATTCCTTCACTTCAATTCCATAGAGCATTGCTGAAACCTCAAATATATCCCCTTTATCTGTAAAACTTACCGTTCCATTGTATTTTTCTACCACTTTGCGGACACTCTGAACACCATGCCCATGTCGGATATTATCTTTCTTGGTTGTTTTCAGGCTTTTATTTTTCTTTCCTGTTTTGCTGTTTGTTATTACAAGAAGCAAAATCCCCGACTGGTACTTATTTTCAATCTTTACAAAACGCTGTTCCTCCGGCACCTTGCTACAGGCTTCTACCGCATTATCCACAAGATTTCCATACAATACACCTATATCCCCATGATCAAGCTGCATCTTCTTTGGAATACGAATAGATGTTTCTACTTTTATCCCCCTTGCCTTTGCCCTGCCAAATTTAATGCGGAGCACAGAATCTACGATTGGATTATCAGAATACTGCTTTTCATCTATCTGCTCAAATTCTATGCACATCGCACCGATTTTCTCTGAAAGTTCCTGCCCATCACTATTTTCCACCAGATGATACAGTTCATGCAATTTATGTTTCATATCGTGCTTTAACTTCTGCACTTCCTTATTCTGTTTTTCTGCTTCTTCATAATAGATGTCTTTATAGTGCATTTCTTCCCTGTACATTGCATCCTCATACTGTTTTTGCACAAGATAATTAAAACGTTCCATCATATACAGCATAAAATAATCTGTCAGGACAATGGAAATTACAATACTGGCACACATAAGCAGGCTTTTTTCACTGCCAGCTTCCAATGACAAAAGAATAACAAAGCAGCAGTTCAACACCGTAAAGGCAAATACCATAACAAGCACACCCAAAATTTCTTTCGGAAAATCAGCAATCTGCATCCCTTTCTTTGAAATCAATTTTGACAGAATATACATCACATTTCCACGAACAAAGCTGCATATTACCATTACAAAATAATATTTATAACTTTCTCCCATATGAAAATTCATCGCATGGAGTAACAGCAAAGCTACAGGTTCAAACAGCATTCCAATACCCATGAATGTCACAATATTTATAATTCTCGTCCACATTCCTGATTCATAATAAAATGATAACAGTATAAGCACAATCAAAAGAGTCGCAAGATTCAGATACGGATTTTTTATGCTACTGACAAATGTCCATATAATTGCAGCAATGGTAAATCCAGCCCATATCCATACCTTTGATACTGGTTTCATTTTCTTATTGGAATGAAAATAATACATAAACACTGCCAGATCAAACAGGCTGATGGCAAAGCGTATCACATATTCCATCCTTAAACCATCCTCCTTACAAACTCCATATGTTTTTCTTTTAAATTCTGCTTATGGGAGCGGGCAATCAGAAGTCTTTCTTCATTGTCCATCACTACTTCATCTCCATCAATCGCCCTGATATGCCCAAGATTGATGATATATGATACATGAATATGGGCAAAGACCTTATCATCAAGCTGTTTCCATATTTCTTCAGTTGTCATATTTGCCTTGAAATTTTCTGAAATCGTATGTATCACTGCCTGACGACCTTTCTTCTCAAAATACACAATATCATCGCAGCTAATACGAAACTGATTTTTTCGGAACTGAAAGACAAAGTCACGCTTTATCATATGAAGATACTGCATGGCTTTTAAAAGAACGGACTCCAGCTTTTCCACTGTAATCGGTTTAGAAATATAGTCAAAGGTAATAACCTCAAAAACATCCATAACATACTGAGTATATCCAGTCAGGAATACAAACAATGCTTTGGCATCTATTTTCCGGATTTCTTTTGCAAGCTGCAAACCATTCATCTCCGGCATTTCAATGTCAAATATATACAGATGATACATTTCTCCATAATCTATAACATGCTTCAGCAACTCCTTCGCTGTAAAATACACTTCATAAGAAAACTGGTACTGTGCTAACTTATCAAAAGCACTTTCCAGCATTTCTACATCTGTTCTGCTGTCATCACAGACCGCAATATTAAGCATAACACTTCCTCCTTTTCGAGCTTGGAAGCAGGAAGCACTTCAATTTATCTAATCAACTTAGATAAATACGCCAGCACACGGTCAAAAAAATCATTTCTCTGCTCTTTTGTGCTGTTCGCAACATAGTAATCCAAATTAAAATCTTTTATGTTGCTGCTCTCGCCTGTTATAAGATATGTAGGATCAATTCCATATTTATGATAGAGTGTCAATACTTTATCTACAGATATTCCAGTTACACCTGCTTCAAGTTTTCGATAATGTTCTACTGTAACACCCAATACATCCGCAATTTCTGACTTTTCAAGGTTCATATTCAGTCTTGCCTCTCTTAGTCTCTTTCCTATCTGTATATTGGCATCTTTTCTTCCTGTGTCCAAGATTTTGCACCTCTTTTCCATGTTAATCATATCAATGGGACTTTGATTCTCATAGTCCAGAAAACAACCCAATGCACATCATTTTATGCTCGTGAGTAGGTTAATTTGTGCTTTTATTAAAAAAACGAATGGCACACCTGATGCCATTCGTCTTTATCTGCTTTATATTCTGTTGTAAATTCTATTAGCGGACAGCTTTTGGCTATTTATCATATCCATCACTGCATTTCTTTTACTCTGACATCCACTGTATTTTTAAAATTTTCAATCTGATGTGAATACTGTTCATTCATAAGTGTGGAATGAATCATAAAATCCGCTGTCGCAATATTATTTGCAATCGGTAATTTTGGCAAGTAATATCCCCCTTCGTGTTTTATAATGACAGCGTAAACAGAAAGGAGATGAACTTCCATGAGAAACAAATTCCACAACTTTATTGAAAACTTACTTAGCTTTTATGCAAACTTTTTCACACACAGATTTTACCCTATGTAATATGCAGTTGTCCCACAAACAGATCTTGCAGATCATTATGGTAATAGTCATAGGAAAACGAAAGGCGATAGACTTCCATGAAAAATAAACTTCACAACTTTATTGAAAATATACTTAGCTTTTATGCAACTTTCTTCACAAGAGGATATTATCGTTTTTAAATATTATTTCATACTTTCCTCAATCTGCCCCGTCCGTCAAATCATAGCTCATATCAAGAAAATCTAATATCTTCGCCTCCTGGACTGTCCCATCCAGAAGAATTGTGATCCAATTACTTTTATCCATGTGATATCCCGGCAGAAAGCCTTTCATGTGTGTCATAACACTTATCATATCCGGCTTACATTTTACAACCATAATATCAACCCTATCTTTTGTATCCAATCCGATTTTAAAGCCTTCCAAATTCATAAATACTGCGTACCATTTTCCATTGTCATTACGAAGTATTGCACTATCTGGTAAATCATTCCGCAGATATTCTGGAATTGTTCCATATTGTTTTTTTACATATTGAAATATAGTGTCTCTGTACATACTGTGTATACCTCTGATCCTGTAATTTCATATTTGAATATAATCATATCATATTTTCCTTATATACAGTTATTTAAGATTTAGCGTATTACTATTGGAATGCTCAAAATAAAAAGATGCAGAAATGTATAATTGTTGATAATATACATCTCTGCATCTTTTTTGTTTTATGAATTATAACTTTTCTAATTTTTCCAGAAACGCAACATAAAATTCTCTTTCTTTCATACAAGCTCGCTGAACTTCTATACTTTTCGGAACATATTCCTTTGGGTGATCTAAATCGTACAGTGCCTGTTTCGTTGCCTGAATTGCAGATTCTGTTGTATTTCCCAAAATGTCGATGTTATCCACATCGTCTTCCCCTTTCATCTGTTTATTCAGCCTTTGTACCATCATCTGTGATATATGGCTCAACATTCCGTTTCCCTTTATTCCCAAGCCATTTGCATTTACTTCCTTAGCAGCTTCCATCCATGCATCCTTTACATCCTGTGGAGCGTTCGATCCAATCATATCAAATGCTTTTTCATCAAAGTCTACTTCTTCCATATACGGATTTATATTTTCATTTTCCTGAACAACACATTCTGTACTAAATTGAGGGATATTATTCTGCTTACGTTTATTATCATACGGCACGCCATTCACAGAATAATTAGCATTAATCTGCATAGTGCAAGTCCTCCTTATTAATCACGTGACACTTTATAATTAACATAATCACCGTCACCTTCATAATGACTCATTAGATTTTTTGTTCCCTGAACATTGCCATACATTGCTCATTCCCATATAAGACACATTATTAAATCACACATTTTACGCTTTCATATCGAAATTGCCTTGTGATATTATGTCTTTGTTTATACTGCCAGCCTTTTCTTCACTATTTAATGCTTTTCTCGCCTCACTAAATGCCTCATAATATATCATTTTTAATGCTGAATGAACCTGTGACTCTGCTTTTGTTTCTTTTTCCTGCCAGCCTACTCCCCCTGTATAGGTCAAAACTTCTTCGCCATCTTCATTGTATACATGAATTGCCGAGCCTGTCCCTGTTCCCTGATATTTTGCCTCATAAGGTATTCCAAACAGCATACAGAGCCATTTTTTGTCTGCTTCCTCAACTTCTTTCATTGCTGACATATTACCTGAATTCATTGATTGACTAAACTTTCCAATTAAAGCAGCTCTATTCGGGGCTACTTTGCTTACTTCCGTCTTTCTCAAATTCATAAATGCATTTCCCATATATACATTGTCCTGTGCATCTTTTTTTGCCAGATCAACAATCTTCTCTTTTAAAGAATCCGTTAATTTCCATTTGTTTTTTTCAGAAGATTTAGAAACATTTTTATTCGATGTGTTCCACACTTTTGCTGTGCTATAATTATTTGATATTTCCATTTAATTGAATCACCTCTCTGTTCTGTCATTTATGTAATCATACAATTCCTTATATGACAGATAACCTGATAAATTGTTCGAATCATATTGTAACTCCATAAATTCTTCAATCATGCTCATATAGTCTTTCTTTTCATTTATGCTGTCAGAATCATAAGTGATGTTGCCATTCACACCACCAGCCGCATTCATGAAATCTCCAAAAGCATTTTTCGTAAAGCCTTCTACATCACTATATGTTGTATATGCAAGCATTTCCAAATAACTTGCATTTCTTGGATCAACATCATTTATCTGTACATTTGTATCTGTGTAATTTCCTTCTTTGTCCCAATATCTTACCCTGTATTCTAGGTTTGCCGAATCATATGCATCTGATTTATATACAGATGCACTACTGCCATCCGGAAATCCTACTGCTGTTAATGCATTTCCACTATCTTCTGTTCCCGACATATGTAATGTAATATTAGAAGATGTACTACTTACATTTGATAACAAACCGGAATTCATACCGTTTGCTTTCGCAGTGTTTCTTTTTGTTCCTGTATAATAATTTGAATAATTATAACCGTTAATTCCTGCTATACTCATTTTCGTTTCCTCCAATTATTTTCATTCCTCTGTCATTCGGAATCTATTCACTCTCCATAGCATAATAATCCCAAATACCATTAAGCATTTTCCGATCACCATCTGATACATTCAGATTTAGCCTTAAATCTTTCCAATCACCCGAATACTGCTGCGATAATTTCTGGTTATCCGACTGGATGGCGGATAAAAATGCCTGATATGCCGAATTTTGGATAACCCCCTTTTCTTTAGATTTAGCAGTATTCTCCTGGTTCTCACCTATGTTCTGTTCATTTGCTGTCTGTTCACTTCCTTTATGGTAAACTACCGATGGTGTAAAATCCTGTAATTCTGACCAGATTTCTGTGGAAGTTGCCATAAAATTACTGTGATTTTCATATGCCTGATTCAGCATATCCATTTCTTTTTCTTTGGTTAATTCCTCAATTTTGCCCGATTCTGTCACATAATACTCCGGCTCATAATCTTGTTCCGCATATTTTTCTTCAATGCTGTTTTTCATTTTGTTATATGCTGTTGCCATTCTGTTTACATGATGTTCAAAAGTATCTGACTTCACCCCCTGTGTCGTATCTTCCTTTGCAAATACCTCTGTTACTTCATTTTCAAACCGATTGACATAATCCATAAAACTAACTGATGATAAATGCTTAAAGATTTCCTGCCCTGTCTTTGAAATAGAAAGTGTATCTGTGTACTGTGTCATTTTCTTTTCTAAATCTGCCGGAATATTTTGCTTTGTATTTTTTCTGCTGTTTTGTTCGATTGCAGAATATGTAATATTCATATTATTATAAATCTTCATAGCTGGTCTCCCCTAAAAGCCTTACCTGTACTCATATATTCACTTGTTTTCGCATTAATCTGTGTCCCTGCATTATCAATTATTTTTTGATTTGTTTTTTGGGCTGAAGCTATATAGGATTTCAAATCAATACTTTTGTCAACATTTGTATTATGTGTTCTTCCTTTCGTATTTTTTACAAGTTTTTCCTTTCCTGATGCACTTATCGTTAAAGTATCTCTTGTACCGCTGCAACCTGCATCTTGACTTCTTGTAGTCTTTTGTTGTTTTCCAAACAGCGCATTAACGAATGACTGATTGGTATAAATTCGGCTGTTAAAGAAAATATTCATAATATCACCTATATCCTTAATATGACTTATATCATGTTCCATTCTTTTATAATTTCATCGGCACTATTCTTCACATATTTTATACGCTCTGCACCAACTACGATTTTTTTGCACCAACTACGATTTGAGCACAAAAAAAGGACGAAACCGCCCTTTTCATGAATTCAGAAACAAATCTGCTACAAATCTGTTTCCATCCTGTTTTAATTGTAAATCCCCATCATACTTATCTATGCTCTGTTTCACATTTAAGAGTCCTATCCCTCTGCCTTTTCCCTTATCTGATACCGGCATACGTTTTTTCCATTTTACATTTCCACAACTGTTTTCTATATGAACTACCGTCATCTTATGATAGGCACTGATTTTAATAAAAATGTATTTGTCTCCGTCAGCATTTGCGGCAGCTTCAATCGCATTGTCCAGCAGATTCCCGAAAATAGTTGTTATGTCTATCGGCTCTATGTAAGATAAGTCTACATTGTCTATCTTAATGTCCGAATGTATCCCTTTCTCCTGCATGACAGCATTTTTATCTGTCAGCAAAATGTTCAATATCGGATTCTCTGTGTAAGATATAGGAATCAGTGGTGCCAGTGTACTTCTGATTGCCTCTGCATATTCGCCAGCCGTATGCTCCCTCTCTGTTCCATACAAATTCTCGATAGCCCTGATATGCTTATCCACATCATGTAATATCCGTACTGTCTGACTATATTTTTCAGTCTGTGCAAGATAATACTCATACTGCATTTTTGCCTGTTGCTCCAATGCCTTTACGCGGTTTTCATAGTATCTCTTTTCGTCTGCCATTTTGACATAATACAAAAGATACAGGTCAGCCAAAACGATGCAGCCCATATTTACCGCTGACAGATAGCTTTTCTGCCCATCCCTGAAATTCTGCACAATCACAAGCATATTGACCAGACTGTAAAAAAACAGGATTCCATATATGATATATTGTTCTCTGGAACAGGCTGCTTCTGTCCTTTTTATCAATCTGTTTATCAAAACATAGTATAGGAAAATCAGCACTATCTTTGAAAATGTCACTTCCAGACAATATTGCATGACCACATCAATATTTGATATTCCACAAATCTGCAAAAAACAGTGTAACAGAAGCACTCCCAGCGTTTCACATACAGACATACATAAAACCAGTACTTCACACTCAGTGATTCTACGGATTGGTCTGTCTGCATCTTCGTAATACAGAAAATATACCGTTACACCAACTCCAACAAACCATATCAGCAGATTCAATATTGCAAAGTTCAGCATATTTATGCCAAATGCAGTGATTCCCATCGCTATCTCTGCCGCTATGTACAAAGTTTTATTGCTGTAACTTTTCTTATATCTTTCATTCATAAATTGAAAAAGAATTGTACAGATAATAAAACAGGAAAGTCCATTACATATCGCAAGTAAAATCTTATCCATCTTCTATTCTCTCCTCTGGGTTTTCTGCAAAAATTTATTCATTTCTTCCCGGAAATCAGAGCTTCTTTTTTGTGCAAGGGACAGTTCTTTCCCATTGTCCAGATAAATATGAAATCCCTGTATCTTCTCAATATGTCTCAGATTTACAAGACAGCCTCTGTGATTTACCGCAAAATCATATGGTTGTAATTCTTCCACAAGGTTTTCAAATGTACATTCACATTCATATCTGCAATCTTCCAGAATAATTGCTGCTTTTCTGGATCTTTTTATGTACTCAAAATATAATATCTCGTTTAATTTCAAACGCACACAACCTGCTTTTGTTCCTGATTCATCTAGTATTTCAAATTCCTTTTCTATTTCCGGACATTTCTCCTGCCCCAGAATTTCCATAATCTGCGTTTTCATTTCTTCTTCACTGATCGGTTTACACAAAAAAGAAAACGCATGTACCTTATTAATCGCCTGTGCCATGTATTCTTCATAACTGGTAATGTATATAATTTTTATATCATGATTTTTTTCTTTCAGCTTTCTTCCGAGCGTAATTCCGCCCAGTTCTTCCATGGAAATATCCAGTATTCCGATATCAATCTTGTCATTATTGTTCAGCAGCTCATTCGCCGATAGAAATGACCGAATCTGATATTGAACCTGATATTCTGAAAGAATTTTATCCAGCATCAGCGCCGCTTTGTCAAGATCTTCCTTATCATCATCGCATATTGCTACTTCTAACAATCCATTCTCCTCCCTGTAATAACTTTTGTTTTTCTATTATACCATATCGGCACTTTTTATAATTGCCGATATGGTATGGTCATCAAAATTATTTTTACCTTCCCTCTCTGTCACGCTTCCTTGTACCCCGTCTGCCATATGCCTTCGTTCCATGATATTTCTTTCTGGCTTCCAGTTCCTCTAAGAATTCATCATATACACTCATCTTATAACGGATACTCTTCATCTTAGCCGCACCATATCTCATCCTGTTCTTATATGCTTCAAACTCCTGTGACGTGTCCTCTGTTGGCGGCGGAAGCTGTCTGACACGCTCCTGCATTGACATCTTCGTATAATCTGGTGGTATCTCCTGCTCTTCTTTATGGGAAGTCGGTTCTGTCTGTTCTTCTGATGCTATTCCCTGCCACTCCCGATTAAATTCATCAAACGCAGCACCATAGAACACTTTCTCCTCGTCATCACGAATGTTCTCTTTCTCACAGAACCGGTCAAAGCCCTCATATACACTGATATCCCCTTCTGTCTTTTCATATTCCTTTTGAACACTCCCTGCTGTATCTATACCGACACTTTCCTTAACATCAGATATATCCCATTCCGCATAATCATCATATCTTCCAGATTCCTGTTCAATATCAGCCTTTATGCGTTCATACTCCAGTCTGCTCTTTTCCTTCTTTTTCAGATATTCTATGCAATAGTTGTCTTCTGATTGGAGACTCTAGAAAAAGTGACATGATTACTGCAGAAATCGTCATGCAGGCAATCAATAATAATGAGATTTAGCAGTAAAAGCAGGGCAGCCTGCTTTTATTGTATTTTCCCTGATCTCTTAATCTGCATCATTTTTTATGTCGATCAGATAACTTGCAGATGTTGGTGCGGATACTTTCGACAAATGCTCTCTCATCCATCCTTACACTTTTACACGCATACTGAATGGTTTCAATCACAAGCTGGTCAATCACCTTTGCCTGTATATTGTGCGAACAGCAGACCTTTTCTGACTGGTCATGGCTGTTATTATAATTGCCGCAGTTATAGCAGGCTGGAGTTGTTCTGACACTGCCATCCGGCAGTCCTCTCCAGTTCCTTCCTGCACGCTTTCCCTCATTACGATAATGCATCTTTCCACCGCAGTCCGCACAGAAAATCTTACCCACAAACGGATTTGACTCGCCCTCTGTGTTTATCCTGCGTTTGGTCTTTCTAAGCTCCTGCACCATATACCATGTTTTTCTGTCAATGATCGCCTCATGGGTATCCGTAAAGACCACTATCTCGTCACTGTCATTCTTTACAGCAACCTTATCCTTATAGGAAAGCTTCTTTGTACGGAAATTCACAGTATCTCCCATATACTCCGGTTTTTCAAGCATTCTTACGACACTTACTCCTGCCCATTCATATGGCTTTGACATATCACACCGGTTCTTATCTTCCGGATCTTTGATATATCCGTATGGCGGATTGTTGGTAATTGGTTTCCCGTCCCTGCCCTTTGCCTGCAATACCGCCTTTATCTTGCGGCTGCAGTCACGCAGATACCATTCATTCATGATATTTAAAAAAGGGGCGAATTCGCTGCTGGTGTTAATATCACTGTCAACACCATTAGAGATAGCAACGAAATGGACACCTTTTTCCCGAAAGAATACCTCCGTGTAAAATCCTACCTGTAGGTAATCCCTGCCGACTCGGCTCATATCCTTTACAATGACTGCGCCAATGCTTCCGTCCTCAATCTGCCGGAGCATTTCTTTCCATCCCGGTCTGTCAAAATTCCCACCGGAATATCCGTCATCTGTAAAATGCACCAAATCGGTATATCCATTACTCTTTGCATAGTCCTCCAGCATTTTCTTCTGGTTCACTATACTGTTGCTGTCTCCCGCAAGCTCATCGTCCCTTGAGAGTCGCTCATAAAGAGCAGTTATTCTGTTTTTCGATTTGTCAGTTGTCTGTCTGGTTCTGTTCATGCCGAACTCCCTTCCGGCAACTGACTCATTTGTGGTAGCTCTATCTTATCATAATCAGCTTTCTCTGTCAGCGCCTCTCTTGAAATAATGTGGGAAATCTTGTCCGAAAAGGTATCTGTACTGTTTTCACTCGTTAATACCCTGATTTTGTAAACTGTCCCACCAATCCTGCGATAAAAAAATCCAGCTTCACATGAGCCGGACTTTCTATCGCCATTATTTAGTTTTTCTGCCTCCATAATCAATCCTTGCCTTTCTCTCTGATAAAAATTATAATTGTTTCATGCTTCCGCTTCGTGTAACCAAAGCTGTATTTTATCCATACTTCATAGCCTTTTTGCTCCTTTCTGTAATTACTTTAGTGATAAAAAGGATTACTCTCTTCACTAATAGGAGAAATACGGCTACAAAATCGGAAGTGTTTTGAAATTATTTTTGAAAAAAATTTTTAAGGACTGATTAAATTGCCAAAATATGAGGAACTAAAAGCTTTCCGCAAACAAAACTTAATACCGGCATACAACGATTCTTCCAGTGAGAAAACTATGCTGCACAGGGAAGCCCGTGCATTGGCAATCAGCCGTCTTGAAGAAAGTGCACGAACCGAGGAAGAATTTGCAAATTGGGCATTTACCTTTACCACAAGTTTCTTATATTATATGGACTACGACAGTCTTGATGAACAGACAAAAAACCTGTATCGTCAGGGTATGTCTGCATTTGGCGGAATATCCCCGACTTACCATATCTCATTAGCGGAAAATGCCCCGGCCATCGTATGGAACTTCCATTCCCTGCTCGTCATGATCCAGATGTGCTTTTCTTTTATGCTTACGGATTCTGACTGCGATATGAAGCTGTGTAAGCACTGTGGCAGGGCATTTATCGCAAGCCGTAAGGGAAATGAGTTCTGCTCTCCGAAATGCAAGAATCAGTATAATGTCTATAAGACAAGGGCTAAGAAAAAAGAGGAATAGCCCCTATATACAAACAAAGACGGCAAATCATCAACAACTTGTTGACGATTTGCCGTCTTATTTTTAGATCTTTTTGGTTAATAAAGCTTACGCCATTGCAGGCTCTTTTTTCTTAATAATCGCCTCAACTTCATCAACACTCACACCAACAGCATCTGCTATCTGATTTGGTGTATAACCTATTTTATACATATTCATCACAATTTTAGCAATTGCTTTATCTTCAATACCCTGACTCAGATTACACATAATGCTCACATCCTCTCTAAATTCTTGACTGATTGGAATATTATATTCATGTTCTATAATATCCAATTTTTCCTGTTCTTTCAGTTCACTCGAAAGCAAAGCCCCAATCAGGCGGTGCATTTCATATTTTTCATCATGTTCCGGAATCTCATTTGTGATTCCTATTAACACAATGTTTAACAGATCGAGATTACCTTTCCAGTTACATGGTTTTAACATCTCATCTTTTGTCAAATGGATATGGCTTAGGCTGTTATCATCCATGTTCATACATATCCATATGCTGAATACCTGCTTAATGTCATCGTAGTTAGTATTTACAAAATCTCTTTCCTTTTGTGACGAAATCAGCCTGCTCACATAAAAGATTGCCCGATTTAAAATTTTATATTCCGTCGGCTCATCCTTCTGAGCCTCAATATTCACAATAATCTGCGAAAGTCCATTTTTCCTGCCAACTATGGATGGCATGCGGACATAAAAAATAATATCAAATCTGACTAATCCTTCATTAATTTCAGCATTTTCTGTATTAAGACCTACAATACGCTGTCCTGTAGCATCTGTTTTTTCCATATTTGCTAATCCCGGCTCAACCGGAACAACGCTAATACTCGGTTCGCCTTCGATGTATTTCACAACATCTTCCGGCTTCATTCCTTTAAATTCATCGACTGTTCTGTTTTCACCAGAATATGTGCTAATATACTCTTCTGTGCCAGTAACCTTTTAACACGAGTATCATATTGTGCCTTATCTCCTGCTGCATTCACAGCATTTGCTATTTCTGTATTCAAGTCGGCATCCCTCCTTTTGTATTGTGCATAACACTTCTAAGATTCCGCAAAAGGCTCTCTGCCTCAATATCATTATAAGCGAGGAACTTTACGGAATCAACTGAATTTTCTATG
>OMDB01000499.1_pt1 | contig 18485 bp, 13 predicted proteins | sample 1645161 | NCBI WGS metagenome assembly OMDB01 (sample SAMEA103958135, study PRJEB25191) | human gut metagenome
ACTCGCGACCCTAACCTTGGCAAGGTTATGCTCTACCAACTGAGCTATTTCCGCATTCTGTAATTAGCGCAAGCGATTTTTCGATTGCGAGTGCAAAGGTAATGCTTTTTCCGAAACTACCAAAACATTATAATACTTTTTTCATCAAAAGCTATTATATTGTCTTTTTCAACCCCATTTTGAAGCAATTACACAAGCTTCTTTTCCTCCAAAAACAAGATTCAGGGAAAGTAGAAAAAAACTTCAGCATATTTAAGGAAAAACATCTCGATATTTTTTTATTTTTTGTACAAAAGCCAGCAACCTTTGTACGATTTTTTTTGAAAGATAACGACAGCTATCCCAACCGTCAGGCATCTTCAATAAAAAACGTCCGCACAAGCCTGTTCGAAGGTGTACGGACGCTATGACTTACAATCAGAAGTAACTTATAATCAACACATTCTGTCGCGATAATCTTCATAACGGAAGGTTTTATACACCTCCAGTTCTCCATCAGTGTGGAGCAAAGCAACAGAAGGATGATGAATTCCATTAAACATGTTTGTCTTCACCATCGTATAATGAATCATATCTTCGAATATGATGCGTTCGCCTATCTGCAATTCATGATCGAACTTCCAACTGCCCATATAGTCACCACTCAAGCAGCTGTTTCCGCCCAAACGATAAACATGGTCCTCACGAGCAGCAGTCTTCACAGCATCAGGCGGAAGGGTTTCGGCATTGCGCACCTTAGGCTGATAAGGCATTTCCAGACAGTCGGGCATGTGACAGGTAAAGCTCACGTCAAGAATAGCCGTACGTATACCTCTGCTCTCTACCACATCGACAACCGATGCTACCAGCGGTCCGGTCTGCCAGGTAAAGGCTGATCCCGGTTCCAGAATAATCTGAAGATTCGGATAGCGTTCACGCAAACCTTTCAACAGTCCGATAAGGTGTTCCACATCGTAGTCTTTACGTGTCATCAGGTGTCCCCCACCCAAATTCAGCCATTTCAATTGAGGGAACCAGCGAGAGAACTTTTCTTCAATGTGTTTCAGTGTACGTTCCAGCTCATACGAACTCGACTCACAATGACAATGACAATGAAAGCCTTCAATTCCTTCGGGCAAACGGTCGGGAAGCAAATCGGCAGTCACACCGAAACGGGTTCCGGGAGCACAAGGATTATAAAGTTCTACTTCCACTTCCGAATACTCTGGATTCACACGAATACCACAAGATACATGTTCCGGATAAGCCTTTGCCTGCGGATAAAAACGCTCGAACTGCGACAGCGAATTGAACGTAATATGACTGCTATACTTCAGAAAAGCAGGAAAATTGGTCTCTGTATAAGCAGGAGAATACGTATGAGCCTTGCTGCCAAACTCTTCGAAAGCCAGTCTGGCTTCGTATTCAGAACTTGCTGTTGTGTAATGAATATATTCACGGAATATCGGAAACGATTTCCACATGGCAAAAGCCTTGAAAGCAAGAATAATTTCCACACCGGCACGTTCTGCCACACTTTTTATCAGACTCAGGTTCTTTCTGAGCAAATCTTCTTCCATAACATAACAGGGAGAAGGAACTTTTGTTACATCCAACATATATTTATCAATCTTTATTCTATTATTTTAAACCGTGCAAACTTCAGCAGCAACTGCTTTTCTCCCGCATTACGGAAGCGTACCGTTGCCTTACAGTTATCTCCACTTCCTTCAACTTTAATAATCTCGCCTATACCGAAACGTTCGTGTTCTATCTGCTTTCCGGCACAAACTCCATTTACAGCAGGAGAAGAAGCAGAAGTTCCGACAGAAGTTTCCGCCGCAGGGATTCTACGCAGTACACGTGGAGCAGCCGGCTTGACGAAGCGACGAGGTTCTTCGGGAATTTCACCTCCATCAAACATCGACGGCGAATTACCAGATATATACCGCGGAGTGTCCGAATCCATTTCACGGCGAAAACGCTTCGCCCCCTCTTCTACCTTTCGGGAAACGATATCCTCCTGAGGCAGGTTCAAATATCTGGCATCTATATCTTTTAAGAAACGACTGGGATTACTGAATTCCACCTTACCGTATTTAAAACGAGTCTTGGCAAACGACAGAAAACAGTGTTCTTCCGCACGGGTAATAGCTACATAAAACAACCGGCGTTCTTCCTCAAGCTGCTTGTATGAATCGCCAGCCATCGGACTAGGAAACAAATTTTCCTCCAAGCCTACAACAAAAACATTCTTAAACTCCAGTCCCTTTGCCGAATGAATGGTCATCAATGTCACCTTGGGTGCATCATCAGCCCCTTCACTGTCCTGATCAGTAAGCAACGACACTTCCGACAAATAATCAGTAAGCAGGATATGCGTATTGCCTTCTTCTTCCCGACCGGCACAGAAATCGTGCATACCGTTTATCAATTCTTCAATGTTTTCCTGCCGGCTCAAATTCTCAGGCGAACGGTCCTGATAAATATCATTGATGATACCCGACTGACGGACAATGTCTTTTCCCAACTGGTAGGCTCCGGTATGCGAAACCGCTTCTACAAATCCGGCAATCAAATCACGGAATGCCTGCAATTTGGTGTGAGTGCCTTTCGTCAAAGATACTCCATAAGTCAGCGGTTCGTTCAACACCTTCCACAAGCTTACTCTATGCACATTGGCTGCATCAATAATCTTATTTAATGTAGTATTGCCTATCCCCCTTGCCGGATAATTGATAACACGCTTGAAAGCCTCCTCATCATTCGGATTGACAGCCAAGCGGAAATAAGCTATCACATCTTTTATTTCCTTACGCTGATAGAAAGACAAGCCTCCGTAAATACGGTAAGGAACTCCCCTCTTGCGTAATGCCTCTTCGAAGATACGGCTTTGGGCATTCGTACGATACAATACAGCAAATTCATCGTATGAATATCCTTTTTTGGTCCGGAGCTGGGCTATCTTGTTTGCAACAATCTCCCCTTCTTCCACATCGCTGTAAGCATTGAATACCGTAATAGGTTCTCCCTTATCGTTTTCAGAGAAAACTTCCTTACGTATCTGCTCCCTGTTTTTCTCTATAAGACTGTTTGCCGCCTTGACAATGGTCTGCGTAGAACGATAATTCTGTTCCAGCTTAAACAAGCGGGCATCCTTATATAAACTTGTAAACTTCAGAATATTGTCGATGTTCGCTCCGCGGAAAGAGTAAATACTCTGCGCATCATCACCTACAACACAGACATGGCGATATTTTTCTGTAAGTTGCAGTACAATGCAATGTTGTGCATAGTTAGTATCCTGATACTCATCTACCAAAACATAGCGGAAGCGAGAAGCATACTTGTCACACAGTTCCGGATGTGTCTGAAACAATATATAGGTGTAAACTAGCAAGTCGTCAAAATCCATGGCATCACTCTGCCGGCAACGCTCCCAGTATCTCCGGTAAATATCGCGCACAGCCGGTATTTTAGCAGCCTGGTCATTTTCATAAAGTTCACGACTGGCAGCATAGGCATCGGGAAGCATCAGATGATTTTTGGCATTACTGATACGCGACTGTACCACTCCCGGCTTATACACTTTATCGTCCAGCTGCATTTCTTTGATAATGGCCTTGATCAGACTTTTCGAATCGGCGGCATCATAAATAGTAAAATTTGCAGAAAAACCAATGGCAGCCGCTTCCGTACGCAAAATACGTGAAAAGATAGAATGGAAAGTCCCCATCCATAAGTATCGCGCACGTTCCGCTCCTACCCGACGCGCAATACGTTCCTTCATCTCACGTGCAGCCTTATTGGTAAAAGTCAGAGCAAGAATAGACCACGGCTCATAACCGTTATCCAGCAGATAAGCTATCTTATAAGTCAGCACACGGGTTTTTCCCGATCCGGCTCCTGCAATAACAAGAGAAGGACCATCATTGTATAACACCGCAGCACGCTGACTTTCATTCAGTTCATTCAAGTAATCTGTCATACAGGTTAAAATATTTCAGGCACAAAGATAGCACAAATCCAGCAGTGTTCTAATACATTTCCAAGCTACGCCTAAACAATTTTTCCAAACTCGAATATTTATTATAAAATCCCCAAAGCTTACTGCTACAGTAAAAACACGAAAAGAGGAAGTTCCCCGGCATTTTATCCGGCAGAACCTCCTTCTCTCTCTACAGTCTCGATTATATAATATACCTTACTGAAAACCGAAAACCATCTTCTAAATTAAAGGTTTGGATTTTTAGCCGAATCAGTATCTGGATAAGGCATATATACCATCTTATCATTCCATGAGCCGCTTACTTCTACACCTTCTTTCACCTTTACTCCCGGCACTATTTCAATTTCAGGATTGCCCTGACGTTCTTCAAACGTTTTCTGTAGAAGTTTCATACGGAACTGGTCTGCCCGGCGAGTTACCATAGCAACCCAATAACCAGCAACTTCCCATCCATGTCCCTCTAAAGCAGCCTCAGCAAGCTGTGAAGCATTCATTGCATCAATATTTACTCCATTTATAACTTGCCATTTTCCATCATCTTCATACGTTTTTTCCTTTGTTCCATAGGTATCACCTACCATTCCACGCTTACGCACGTCTTTCAGACATTGTTTTGCCAATGACAAATCGCTTTCTCCCGCACGGGCAGCAGCTTCTGCGTACCACAGTTTCACTTCTGCATAGCGTATCAGACGATGACGATGCCCATTACACATATTCTGACTTGCAGGCAACGTATAATCATACGGAGCATCAATATTAGTCTTTGTCGACGGTTCCCAGTTTACAGAAAAGACGCTGAACATCGGATGACATTCCGGAATCACCCAACCGTCTTCTGATTTGTCATACCAGTTATGCAGTTCATACCCGTTTCCATCTTTATTGGGTTTCAGAATCTGTGGGTCATAAGTGGCATCCTTGCGAGGACCTTCCGGAAATTTCTGCCAGAAACGGATTTCTCCCCATGCATCTCCCCATCCACCAAGTGATTCAAACTGATCACATGAAGTAAGTTGGGAATCTTGCACCCAGTCTACATTTGGAGAATAATTAATTCCAAGAATGGTTTCCTTATTATAGTTATTACTCATGGCATATACATCGTAAAAATTCTCATCCATACGAATATCATATATTCCATTACGTTCACCTTCTATCACCTTCTTGGCTTCATCGGCTGCTTTTTTATAATAAGCAGTTCCTTTCCCTAAAGGCCATCCGGCCATAGCCATATACACAGCAGCACGCGTAGCCTCTACTGCTTGTTTGGTTACATATACATTTACACCATTCAAAAAAGCCGGTGCATTCTTATAACTTGCGGGTAGTCCTTCACATTCATCCGAAGTAAGGTCGGCTACAATTTGCTCGTACACCTGTTCTACACTGCTAGGTTTCATAGTGAAATCATCGTTTTCATTGGTCAGTGTCAATGGAATATCTCCGAAAAGGCGTACCAACGTAAAATAAGCATAAGCACGCCAGAACTTAGCCTGACCTATAGCCTGATTCAGCGATGCAGCATCAGTAGGAGTTTTCGAAGCGTTCTGTATAATAAAATTAGCAGCTTTTATAATTGCATAATGGTCGGACCAGCAATCTTTTACTCCTTTATTAGAGTTCACTGGAGCAAAACGGTCAATTTCTGCAGCGGCCTGCTTGTTACTTCCCGGATTGGTCGTAATATCATCTCCCTGCCACTGAGGATACTGAGGATTGGTACGAGTTTGTGAATAATTTACTTTACTGTACAACGAATATACACTCATATCCAGTTCTTCCTGTGTACTGAAATAACCTTCTGGAGTAAGTTTTCCCTGAGGATTTTCCTGAAGCAAGTCCGAACAGGAAACAGTTATCAATGAAGCTGCCATGATACAGCCCAGAAATATCTTTGTTTTCATATCAATTTGATTAAAGGTTAAAAGTTCATGCGCACACCGAAGGTAAAAGTACGAGGAGTAGGATAAGCTCCCATATCAATACCTGCATCCACATCCACATTATCATTAGAGAAAGTTGTTCCAACCGGATCCATACCCTTATAACCGGTAATAGTAAAGAGATTCTGGCAGCTTAGCGTCAAACGGATATCGGCAAACTTTGTTACTTTTTTCGACAGATTATACGATAAACTGATATTTTCCAGTCTTACATAGCTAGCATCTTCAACCCACTTGGTAGATACAGCCTGATAATTATTTCCAGCCACCTTCAGCCCCGGATATATAGCCGACTGTCCCACCTTATCAAAATTATCAGTATAAGCCTCACGTAATGTAATAAAACGAGAATCGCCTACCATTGAAGCCATTGTAAAACGTGCCAGATTCAATCTGTCAGCTCCGAAGGCTCCGTTGAAGAATAAGTTAAGATCCCAATTTTTGTAAGTCAATGTATTATTCCATCCTACAGTAAAGTCAGGAGTTGCCTTTCCGATAACCCGACGATCGGATCCATCAATTGTTCCGCTATTATCCATATCCTGATAAGTATCCTTACCAGATTCATCAAGCCCTGTCCAGATATAACCATAGAAAGATCCGATTGCATATCCCGGCTTAATGATACTAGCCTCATCCACCATACCTGAAGCCGGCTTTGAGCCGAAGAAATAATAGTTTTCACCTCCAGCAAGTTTTTCTACACGATTCTTCAGATAAGTTCTGTTTACAGTTGTCGACCAGGTAAAATTCTTATGCTGAATCAAATGTGCAGTCAGTGATATATCTACACCTCGGTTACTGATTTCTCCATCATTCACCCAATAACTTGCACCACCTTTATAATTAGGCATTGTCTTTTTAAGCAAAGCATCGGTAGTGCGCTTATCAAAGTAATCGACACTCATTGACAAACGGTGATTGAACATTGAAAAATCCAGACCAACATCAAACTGGCGAGTCTTTTCCCATGTAAGTTCAGGAGTTGCAATATCATTAGCCCAATAACCGACATAGTCACTGCTTGTTCCAAAATTATATTTAGTCTGCGTCATCAGTCCTAAAGTAGAATACGGATCAATAGCCTGATTACCCACGATACCAAAACTAGCACGCAGTTTCAAGTCTTGTACAGCCTTGACATTCTTCATGAACTTTTCATTACTGATAGTCCAGGCAGCAGCTACAGAAGGAAAGAATCCCCATTTATTTTTAGAGAAGCGAGAAGAACCGTCAGCACGGAAAGTACCTGTCAGCTGATAACGGTCGTTATAATTATACATCACACGCGTTACTCCGGAAACCAGTGCCCAGTTCTGTATACCATTACTTACATCGCGGCTTTGAGCCATACTTGCATCCCACCAACCGACAGATTCCGTCAAAAGATTTTTTCCGGAAATATTCATCAGACGTTCCTCATACTTCGTTACTTCGTATACGGCAGTAGATGTCAGCGAGTGCTTATTCCACTTACCCATGTAAGTAAAGTTATTAGAACTCTGCAACATCATACGGTAGGTATCACTATTTCCCATGCTGTTCGACGGATTCACCCGTTTAGAAGAAAAACTGTATGATTTGGCATCGTAATAGTCAACACCGTTAGTTGTCGTAAAAGTCAGTCCTTTTGCAAGATTAAAACGCAAATCTACGTGTCCGGTAAACACATCAGTCATAGTTTCTCCACCTTGCAAACGCAAAATACCTACAGGATTGCTGGCTATGGAGTTAATAGGATCCTTCGCATAATTATTACCATCCATCATCTGCATAGTAGGAGAATAGTTCATGGCAATCCAGATCGGATTATCTTTTCCAGTAGCAAAAGATCCTCCTTTACGTATATTATGCGAAGCATTGACATCTGCCGTCACATGCAGCCATGGAGTAACTTGTGACGTAACATTAGCTTTAGCCTGATAGCGTTCATTCTTCGACTCTATTACAACTCCAGTCTGTCCCATATAGTTGCCGGACAAATAGAACTGAGTCTTATCATTACCTGACGATACCGCTACTTTATAATTCTGAGTAATACCTGTACGGAAAATTTCATCCTGCCAGTCTATTCCTGGATTCGTACCATTCAAATAAACAGACATCTCATCTTGCGTTTTCTTTCCAGCATCGACCAAAGCCTGAGCATATTCACGTGAATTAAGCAAATCATAGCGTTTATATACATTTGCAACTCCAAACGAGGCATCCAAAGTTACTTGAGTAGCTCCAGCCAACCCTGTCTTAGTCGTAACCAATACAACACCGTTTGAACCACGAGAACCATAGATAGCTGTAGAAGAAGCATCTTTTAAGACTTGCATAGACTGTATATCCTCTGGATTAATGCCATCCAAACCACTTTCCCGTACAATACCATCCACTACATACAAAGGATCATTACTTTTATTAATAGAACCAGAACCGCGCACACGAATCTTTACGCTACCGCCTGGCACACCACTGTTTTCCACTTGTACACCAGAAACACGTCCTTGCAAAGCATCCGAAACCTGCGTTATAGGCTGATCCTTAAAGCTTTTATTATCAAGTACAGCAACCGCTCCTGCTACATCAGCCTTACGAACAGCTCCATAACCAATAACAACAACTTCATCCAAAGTTTCAGTATCTTCTTTCAGGACTATCTTTGCACCATTTTGATTTTTAGCCGAAACCTCCTGTGATACATAGCCTATATAAGAAAAAACTAAAACAGCATTCGGAGATGATAAGCTTAAAGAAAAGTTTCCTTCAAAATCCGTTATAGCACCATTTTCAGTACCTTTTTCTACTACATTTACTCCAATCAACGGATCACCATTTACATCGACAACAGTACCAGTAAATTCTGTAACTTACTGAGATACAGAAACTTCAGTAACATTCGCAGCCATTGCTTCTGCTGCAGAACTAATTGCGACAAACAAACTAAGGGCAATGGGGACAGAGTGTAAAAGTCTCCTTGTCCAAGGAGAGTTCACCTCCCGACAAAATTGATTCTTTTTCATAAAAAAATTAAGGTTAACTATCAAAGTATTATTATCACCCGGATGCAATAATTAAATACAATAATTGACTTTAACAGGTTTAGTTAAAGTTTATTTTTGTTTTCCGCAAAGAAAGAATTTAATTTTAAAATCAGCAAGAATATCAGTAAAATATTTTCATTTTTAACCAATAAATAATGATAACATTTAGAAATACCCCGATAGTTTTATAATTCCTTTTCAAATAAGATCTTAACCTGCCTTCAAAATACTTTCAGAAGACCAAATAAAACACACAAGTAAAATAATTAATTGCATTTTATTATTGAAATATAAAGACTCGCTTGTCTCTCGAAACAAAAAAATCAGCCGAATTCTTTTCTATCGAATCCGGCTGATCTCTCATATAAAAAGCAATAATTAATTTTTAAAGCTATGAATCGGCGCAGGAATACGTCCCTTACGATTTACAAAAGCCTCACAGCTAAAACGGTTGACAGGCATCACAGGAGCATATCCCAGCAATCCACCAAACTCAACAGTATCACCAACCTCTTTACCCACTACAGGAATAATACGCACGGCGGTGGTTTTCTGGTTAATCATACCAATAGCTGTTTCATCGGCAATAATACCCGAAATAGTTGCAGCAGATGTAGTTCCTGGGATAGCAATCATATCCAAACCTACTGAACAAACACAAGTCATCGCCTCCAGTTTTTCCAAAGTTAAAGCACCGGCTTCTACCGCATTTATCATACCCTGATCTTCACTGACAGGAATAAATGCTCCACTTAGTCCTCCAACATACGATGAAGCCATTACTCCACCTTTCTTTACCTGATCGTTCAACAAAGCAAGAGCAGCTGTGGTTCCAGGTGCTCCCGGATGTTCCAAACCAATCTCCTGTAATATTTCGGCTACACTATCACCAATAGCCGGAGTTGGAGCAAGTGACAAATCAATGATACCGAAAGGAACGCCCAAACGGCGAGAAGCTTCCTGTGCAACCAGCTGTCCGACACGTGTAATCTTAAAGGCTGTACGCTTGATAGTTTCACAAAGTACCTCAAAACCTTCACCACGTACTTGTTCCAATGCGTATTTCACAACGCCCGGTCCGCTGACACCAACATTTATAATAGCATCGTCTTCCGATACTCCATGAAAAGCTCCTGCCATAAATGGATTATCATCGGGAGCATTACACAATACGACCAGTTTAGCACATCCCAAAGAATCACGCTCCTTAGTCAATTCCGCAGTCTCCTTGATTATTTCTCCCATAAGGCGAACAGCATCCATATTGATGCCTGTTTTAGTCGATCCCACATTCACTGAGCTGCAAATACGTTCCGTACAAGCCAAAGCCTTAGGAATAGAACGAATAAGCAATTCATCGCTTCGGGTCATGCCTTTCGAAACAATAGCAGAATATCCTCCGATAAAATTCACTCCCAATTCTTCTGCAACCCGGTCTAATGTCTGTGCTATCTTTACATAATCATCCGGAGTATGGCATGCAGTACCGCCAACCAATGCTATAGGAGTAATAGAAATACGTTTGTTTACGATAGGAATTCCATACTCCTTGGCAATATCCTCTCCCGTTTTTACCAGATTTTTAGCAAAGCGGGTCATCTTATTATATATATTCTGACAGAGAACATCCAGATTACTGTCGGCACAGTCCAACAAGTTTATTCCCATAGTAATGGTACGTACATCCAGATTTTCTTTCTCTATCATCTTATTGGTTTCGAGAACCTCGGATATATTAATCATAGCAATACTGTTTTTTAGATACGATGCATTTTATTGAATATTTCCTCACGCTGGCATTTCACCTGTACTCCGATTTCATTTCCGGCTTCTACCAGTTCAGTTACTATTTGCTCGAAAGGCTTTTCTATATTCGCCAGATCTACAATCATCATCATATTAAAATACTCCTGAACAATAGTCTGAGAAATATCCAATATGTTTACATTATTTTTAGCAAGATAAGAACATACCTTTGCTATGATACCCACTGTATCTCCACCTACTACAGTAATAATCGCCTTATTCATAATCAAGTTTTCTAAGTGTTATTAATTTTACAAAGATATGTATTTATTATCAAAAGCCACCTCTCTAAAAACTTTTTTTACCCAAATGCTTGCTTATTACAAAATTTTACGTACCTTTGCATCGCTTTTGAAAGGAAGCACTCTTACAAAAGAGTTTTGGAGAGGTGGCAGAGTGGTCGATTGCGGCGGTCTTGAAAACCGTTGTACCGCGAGGTACCCGGGGTTCGAATCCCTGTCTCTCCGCAATAAACGCTGAAAATCAGCAGATTGTAAAACAAGCACCCAATTTTACACCCAAGAGTGTAAAATTGGGTGCTTTTGTATTATTTAAGATTTATACTTGAAAATAGGGACACAACCAATGTTATTGGGTAAAAATAGAGCATTATTATTGATTAAGTTTATTCAATCGCATAACAATTGACGTTTGACTTCTGCCCATTTTGTTTGCAATATATTTGACGCTCTTACCCTCATTATGCAGTTTCAATAGAAATTGGTCTGCACTTCTTGTCCATCTTTTATTGGCATTGGGGTGCTTCACATAACTCTCTTCTGAAACCTTTTCAGGATGCAAAAATTCATCCACAAATACAGAGGGGAAACGCTTGTCATATAGCACAAGAGTTTTCATCTTTGCCCTTGTTATTGCTACATAAAACAATCTACGTTCTTCTCCATATGGGAATTGGTCGCTTTTAGTTAGTACATAGTTAAGCACAGGGTCGTCACTCACAAGAGATGGGAAGCCATAAGTGTCTTTATTGCATTGCAAGAGTATTACGTAATCTGCTTCAAGACCTTTCGATTTATGTACAGTCAAAAACTCGATTTTTCGTCCTCCTATCACATAAAAGAACCTATTGCCCTCTTTGATGGATTGGTACATAAAAGAGAGATAATAATCATCAAAGGAATAACGTCCCAACAAAAATATTGATTTGTCTGATGGAATAGAAGCTACAAGTTGCCCTATCGTATTGCAATAATCACGTCTGTCATAAGAATAAAACTCCAATTCTGTTTTCATTTCAGAACTGAACGAGTGTATATCTTTCTGAATTTGTGATTTATTGCGTTGTATGAAATGAGAGGACAACGAAACCAAAGGTTCTCCAAATCTGTATGTGGTTTCAATCTTATTTATTTCTGTTGCTCCAAAGTATTCGGAGAATTGATTGAAAAGAGCCATATCACTTCCCGAAAAACGATATATGGACTGCCAGTCATCGCCTACGCAATACAACTTTGCTGGTGGATTTCCCTCACGCAACACTTTTAAAAAGTTATAACGGTCAACAGATATGTCTTGAAACTCGTCCACGATGATATAATCATACTCAACAGGACGTGAAACACGACATATTTCTGTGGCTTGAAGAATCGCATCAGTAAAATCAATTTGGTTATTATCTCTTAATGCGCTTATATAGCGTTCATATACAGGCTGGAATATATTCTTGATAATAAAAACACTCCGTTCATCCTCTGCATACTTCGCTCGTTTAAGAACGTCCTTAACTGATTTACAGCTTGATTTCACTAATGTCACAAAAGTAACAACAAGTCGTATAAATGCCTTTTCCTGCTTACTTCCTTTGGGTAAAACTAAATCATATAACTCTTCATCCGTTTTCTCTTGAATTGGTACACCTGCATCATCTAATAGTTTACGGAGTTTATCCCTAATATCAGAATAATGGAAATCAGCACTTGATGTTACTAAAAGTTGAGTGCCAAATTTCTCATGAGCTGCTTTCTTCCAAGTTATACCATCATTATATTTTTGATTGGCTTCTTCGTATGTTATATTCTTGTCTTTTGCAAACCAAGCAGGAACAAGACTATGTTCATCTACTCCGAAATGTTCCAAATAGATGCGTTTGATTTCTCCTGTTTGCTCAAAATATATTGAGAAATCGGGGCGATATTGAGAGTGCATTTCATCCGCTAATTGATGTTCGTATGGCTCTTCATATCTGAATTTTACTCCAAGTGATGACAAGACAAAGCAAATCTTTTGCTCCTGTTCGCTTCTCACATATATAGCCCGACCATCCATATCGGGGAACATTGCTTTTAGTTGAACCTTCTTTTGTTCCGACAATTTTTCTCGTCTTTCATTCTTGCATTGTTCCCAATCCGCTTCATTGGTTTGGTAATCAATGAAGTATTCTACTACGCTATTCTTAAAAGCCTTATTCTCTAATAGAGTATGATAAAGAGCAATAAATAAAGAATCTGTATTATCGCAAATAGACGGCTTTGTTCCCGTTGCTTTTCCGATAATATCAATGGCTAATTTGTGAAATGTATAACCTTTCAAGCCATCAGTAGCCATTCTTTTCGTAAGTTCGGCTGCTGCTTTGTTAGTGTAACTAATAAGTAAAATTCTATGAGGTGCAATGCCTTTTATTTCTGTTAGATACTTGACTTTTCCGATAATAGAAGAGGTCTTTCCACTACCTGCGCTACTAACAACCAAACAATTATCCTCTTCTGAAACAATTGAGCGTCTTTGTTGCTTATCCAATGGATATTTTAAGCAATTGTCGAAGAAATCTTTATGTGTGTCAAGCAGAAATGTAATAACACCCTCATTATGCTGTTTTACAAGTCTATTGATAGCTCCAAAATCATTGATGAATTTTAATATAGTTTCAGATGGAGTGATGTTAAAGGCTTTGAGTTTCTTCTGAAGCGAATACGCTTCTTGAAAATGTGGTTTGTAATGATTGATAAGATCTTTTTCCTGCGTTGCAGAGATTATCTTGCCATAAAAGCCGTTATTAAGGTCAGTCGGAATATCTGTAAATGCAACATCGTTGAGTTTAGATATTCTCTCTTGGGCTTGCTCATAGTTTGATTTCTCTCTATATGAAGATATCTGACTTAACTTGTCTGAAAGTTCATTGGACTTGTTTTTAAGGCGTATTCGCACCATTGCTATCACAATAACCGAAATAGCAATTATACAAATCATCATAATAAACAATAGCTGCATATTAGAAATAATATTTATCTGAATCTTTCAATCCATCTATAATCATCCCCTTTGGTACTCCACTGAAATTTCCACATATCACCTGTATTATCGTTTATAAGATAGTATTGATACATACTTGTTAGTGGCTGAATAGAGAATATACACCTTTCGTTATTTTCTACTAATTCGTTTTTATTGATAGGAATACAAAATAGGTTGTCTAAATCTTGTGTGCTATATTGGACTTGCCATAGTCGCCCATTATATGAGTCCAACAATATGAATGTCCACATATTTTGAGTAGCAAACATCTGAAATCTATTAGTCCAATTTGAAGATTTTTCCGGATATGCAAGAGAAAACATATTGATAGGTGCAGCAAACATATAGTCTTCGCCCTTGACGCTAAATTGAACTTGCCAATTCTTACCTGTACATGTATCAAGCATTATGAAAGTCCACATATTCTGTGTTTCATAAAGGCGAAATCGTCCTTCTCTATCTCCTAAAACTTCTCTTGAACTACAAACTTCCCAAGACTGACCATCATCTTGAATTTGTTGAACTTCACCTGTCATCGTATTTAAACGAAGTTGATTATGGTAGTTCTGAGTCTTATACATCTTATATACTTGAGCATACGATGTAGCAGCGACAACCATAAAAGCAAGTAATACAAAAAGTTTTCTCATAATCAATTGTTTTGTTTATTGAAAGTTAAATATCCTCTAAATCTTTTTGGATTTTTGTTTCTACATTTTGAGTATCACGATAACGAATTACGACCATACCCTCATAGACGCCAGAAGTCTTTTCTATTGATAATTCTATATCTCCACCTGTTACCTCCCATGCACTGCCCCACACAACTGTCCCTTGATGAACTTCTGCCATTAAAGCGGTATTAGAATCTGAGTGAGCCGGATTCTTTTCTTTTGAGATAGTTGGGTTACCATATTTGCGAGTATATAAATCCTTATAATAACCGTAAGTATTAACAAGTGTATTCCATTCACCACTTGGGTCAAATAACACGGCTACAGCAAATACACTTTTACCATCATCAGTGGCTGTTACGCCTATAGTTGCATTACGACCAGTAAAATCTCCCATAAACAATGCAAGATTGTTTTCTCTGCCAATAGATGTAAATCCTTTGCTTTTTAACTTTTGACAGAATTCAGTCATACTTCCCTCAATGGGAATTCCTTTAAAAGTAAGATGTTCCGCACCGCTTTGAGCATACGATGTCAAAGTAATTACCATAAATGCGAACACTACAATAAGTTTTCTCATAATCTGTTGTATTATTTAAAATCGTTTATTACTAACATAATCCAACCAACGAAGAAAGCGTGGCACTGCGATGCTACGTCTTAGTTCGGAGGTCCTGAGAAAACCTTGTGTACAGATATAGTAATAGCAGCCCACGCTATAGCGTGAGAACCACTATGCTACCCTTGTACACAATTCAGAAATTTCTCAGGTTTCCGTTCTACAAGATAAGCATAACGCTTCTTCTTTTTCTTATGTCTTGGAAAGAGTTGCCCCAATCCGAATACAAAAGTATAAAAAATCCGTGATATAGTATTCAACTATCACGGACTTTATTATGATTTACAGCTTAATACCTCGATTTTGTTTTCTTGTCGGCATTCCCAATGTTTCCATGAACTCGTCTTTCTTTCGTCTAAACCAACTGACATGCGAAACACCGTCTATATTGAGGCCAAATCTCTCCTCCGCATTCTGTTTGAGAGAACAAACCGCACCATCAGCCTTGAAGTGTTGGTTGAACTCACGAGAATAGAGTTCGCCTTTAATGGGAACATCCTTGAACGTGCATAGTTTTCTAATGATGGCATCGCCAAAGTTCAGAGTTTCACGAAGGAACTTTATTGTCGGTATCAGCTTCTCCACATACGGAAAGTAGCGTTTGACGAAATCCACGAACTCGGACAACTTGCGGTTCTGTTGCTCGTATGCACTTTTCATGTCCTGCATCTGTTTGACTTGCCATTCCTCTCTTTGTCGAACTTCATCTTCAAGTTCAGAAATGCGATTTTGTAAGACTGCATTTTCCCTTTCCAATGTTTTGACCTTGTTACTGCCGAAAAGAGAACCGACACTTTCAGCGATGTTGGTCGCTGCTGTTGTGGCTGCGCCTTTCAGTTTTTCTGTCTGGACTTCTTTCTTGGCTCGCCTGAGCTCTTCCTGTGCCGTTTCCTTGCGGTCTTGGAGTTGTCCTATGTCTGTTCGTAACTGTTCCGTCTGCTGCACCAAATCACGGTAATACTGCCGTGTGGAGATATGCCTTGCTTCCGAACCATCAATGCCACGCTGTAATCCGTAACCGTTCATGGCTTGAGCGTAGGTGTCCTGATAGGATTTGAGTTTGGCACGTGTCATAATATCATCGGCACACAGTCGGGCTGTATCTGTCGGCTTCTTGCGGTATCGCTTTTTAACCTGTTCCTCTTTCTTCTTACGCTTGCGCTCTCCCTTGATTATCGGTACAAGGGTGGCATGTATGTGCGGTGTCTGCTCGTCCATGTGCAGGACTGCCGACACGATATTCTCCCTGCCGAATGTGTTGGCAAGGTATTTCAGGTTGTCGCTACACCACTCGTCAAGTCTGCCCTCGTTGTTGATGCGTTCCATATCATCATGAGTTCCTGTTAGCAGGACACGGATAGCCCTCACTTGGTTGTTACCGATTTTGCGTGTCAGTCCTGCGGTGTCCAATCGGTACTGTATGGCTTGTGTCCTGCTTTCCACACCATCAGGAAACCTTATCAGTTCCCGATTGAGGTGCGTCCTGCTCTCATCGGCATTCTTTGGTTTGATGGTGCGCTCGATGTGCGCTGACATGGCGGTATCCGTTCCGCTTGTCTTTTCCATGTGTAATACTGCATAACCCATGTATAATCCTTTCTTTTAACTTGTGAAACAATGGTTGATGGTTTACTTCTATACGGCTTCTGCCGTTGGCTAGGGAGTGTCCAGAGAGGTGCAACCTCTTTGGCTTATTGGGGAATTTTCAGCGTTGCTTGCAATGCGGCTCGGAAAATTCCCTAATAAGCTACGGTATTTTCCGTTGGCAAATATCCGTGTCGCTGCAAGCATCCGCTTTCTACATCTTCAGCCCTCGTTTTTTCGGTGGCTGCATCATCCGCCTTGCGGATTGGACTTGCTTCTCCTGCTTTATCGGCTCTGCCGATTGGGACAAGGGCTTACCGCACAGGTAGTCGTTCAGGTCTTTGTATTCACGATAGTACAGCGACTTGTCAAGCAAGCATTCCCCGAATTTCGTTTTCAAGGTTTCACAGGCGTTCCGTCCTGCCGTGTCATTGTCAAGGTAACAGCCGATTCGGGTGTAGGTCGCCAATATGCTTTCCGCTTTCGTGAGGTTGGAAACGGAGTTCAGTATGATATAGTCCTGCGTTGTCAATCGTGGATATTGCGGATTGTTCTTCACTCTAATGGTGAGGAACGAGAGGTAATCCATGAAGCCCTCAAACAGATAACACACATTTCTCGGTTCGCCCTGTTGTCGGATATGGGTGATGTCTTTCGGGGAGACACACCCCTTGAAATATCTGTTGCGCACTTCATATCCTCCTGCCATATTCGGAAAGCCGATGGCGAAATAGGGTTTGTCGGCATTCATAAACCGAATTTCCCTGCATTCTCTTTTGGCGAGTTCGATGTTTATTCCCCTTTCTTGCAGATAGGGGATGAGCGCAGGGGATGACAACTCGCCAACCCTTAAACCCCGATAAGTGCGGTTGTCGGATTGTTTCGCACTAAAAGAGAACGATGCAGGGCGGATGTATAGTGTCCGTTCCTCTATGCGTTTCAACAGACAGGCTACATTTTCCGTATGGTAGAGTTCCGCAGCCAATGCGATGATGTTGCCGCCTTTGCCAAGTCCGAAATCATACCACTTGTTGAGTTCGGTGTTCACTTTGAAAGATGCGTCATTTTCCTCTCTCAGCGGTGATTTGTACCAAAGACTGTTGCCCTGTTGTTTGACGGGCGTATAGCCCAGACTTTGCAGATAGTCCGCAATGCGTATGTTCTTTGCTTCTTGTGTAGTCATAGTTTTTCTACGGATTTAATGATGATTGTAAAAACGATGAATTGTTGAACGGGTAATGTAATCCGTTTATATACAGAGCTGTATTTGCTCAACATTTTCTCAACAAACCACTCGCCAAAAGAGAAATCAACAGTCATGTACTGTCCCTCTCTCAACTTCTCTTTTCGATTGTTGAGATTTTGTTGAGATTGTATATTGTTCATTACCAGCATAGCTGTATACTTATTCATCAATTCAACAAAAAAATGAATGGTATTACAGGGATTCAAGTTGTTCTCTTGTGACGGTATAAAATCGCCCGACCCTTTTAACTGGCTCATACCGACATTCCCGATTATAGTTCAATTGGTAGGTGGTATAGGTTAGTCCGTTGGATGCAGGGGTAAGTTTCCAGCACTCCT
>OMDB01000501.1_pt1 | contig 18328 bp, 17 predicted proteins | sample 1645161 | NCBI WGS metagenome assembly OMDB01 (sample SAMEA103958135, study PRJEB25191) | human gut metagenome
TCTGCGCCTGAGCCAGTCAGCAATTATTTTTTCATAGAACCCACAAACGAAAGAGAGGAACTGTCACATGAACAAAAAACTCGGACACGACGCCATCTACGACGCCCGTGAGCTGGGCGTCCCCCGGATGCTCCTGCTGGGCCTGCAGCACCTGTTTGCCATGTTCGGCGCTACGGTGCTGGTCCCCATTCTGGTGCAGGGCTATGGACTGCCCCTGTCCATCCAGACCACGCTGCTGTTTGCCGGTCTCGGCACGCTGCTGTTCCACGTCTGCACCAAGCTGAAGATCCCCGCCTTCCTGGGCTCGTCCTTTGCGTATCTGGGCGGCTTCTCCATCGTGGCCCCCATGCTGGCCGATGCCAACGGCAACCTGACCGTGGTCAACACCAAGATGTTGCCTTACGCCTGTGCGGGCGTGGCTTTCTCCGGCGTGCTGTATCTGGTGGTCAGTCTGCTGATCTCCACCTTCGGCATCCGCCGCATCATGCGGTTCTTCCCCCCGGTGGTCACCGGCCCCATCATCATCTCCATCGGCCTGATCCTTGCCCCCTCCGCCATCACCAACTGCGAGTCCAACTGGCTGCTGGCCTTTGTGGCGCTGGGCACGGTCATCGTCTGCAACATCTGGGGCAAGGGCATGGTCAAGATCCTGCCCATCCTGATCGGCGTTCTGGTATCCTATGCGGTGGCCCTCGTGACCGGTGCGGTGGACTTCCAAGCCATTGCCGCCGCCGATTGGCTCGGCATCCCGCTGCATAAGAGCGCCATGGGCCTGTTCGCCATCGACGGCAGCCCGGAGTTCATCAGCGCCCTCTTCACCATCCTGCCCATCGCGCTGGCGACCATGATGGAGCATGTCGGCGACATCGCTGCCATCAGTGCCACCGTTGGCCACAACTATATCAACGACCCCGGCCTGAACCGCACCCTGATGGGTGACGGCCTTGCCACCGCCATGGCCGGTCTGCTGGGCGGCCCGGCCAACACCACCTACGGCGAGAACACCGGTGTTCTGGCCCTGAGCCGCATCTACGACCCGCTGGTCATCCGCATCGCCGCAGTGCTGGCCATCATCCTGAGCTTCAGCCCCAAGTTTGAGGCCGTCATCAACACCATCCCCACCGGCATCATCGGCGGTATCAGCTTCGTGCTTTACGGCATGATCTCCGCCATCGGTGTCCGCAACGTGGTCGAGAACCGGGTGGACTTCACCAACAGCCGCAACCTGATCGTGGCAGCCGTCATTCTGGTGTCCGCGCTGGGATTCAACTCGGTGGGCGGCTTGACCTTCATGGTCGGCAGTGTGTCCATCAACCTGTCCGGTCTGGCCATCTCCGCCATCGTCGGCATCCTGCTGAACGCCATCCTGCCCGGCAACGATTATGAGTTCGATGCAGCCGACGGCACCGACGCGGCAACCAGCGGCAATCTGCAGGTGTAAACAAAGTGTTAAATAGGAATAATTCTTAAAATTGAGCTTGACAAACCTAGGAATGATTGCTATAATTAGCTCAGAAACCAAGGCCGCCGGTACCAGAGGCGAGCCAAAAGAATTACTGAGAAATTATGGAGGTTTATCTTATGAAAAAGTATGTCTGCACCGTTTGTGGTTATATCGCTGAAGGCACCATCCCTGAGCAGTGCCCCGTCTGCAAGGCTCCGGCTTCCGCATTCGTTGAGAAGACCGGCAACACTTATGTGACCGAGCACGTCGTCGGCATCGGCAAGGCCGAGGGCGTCCCGCAGGAGATCGTCGATGGTCTGCGCGCAAACTTCGAGGGTGAGTGCAGCGAGGTCGGTATGTATCTGGCCATGGCCCGTGTCGCAGAGCGCGAGGGCTACCCGGAGATCGCCGAGGCTTACAAGCGCTATGCTTACGAGGAGGCTGACCATGCTTCCCGTTTTGCTGAGCTGCTGGGCGAGGTCGTCACCGACAGCACCAAGAAGAACCTGATGATGCGTGCTGAGGCTGAGTGCGGCGCATGCTCCGGCAAGATGGACCTGGCCAAGAAGGCAAAGGCCCTGAACCTGGATGCGATCCACGATACCGTCCACGAGATGGCAAAGGACGAGGCTCGTCATGGCCGCGGCTTCGAGGGCCTGCTGAAGCGCTACTTCAACGTGGAGCTGTAATTCCTGCATTCTTCTGAACCTGTTATCATAAAGCTGCCGTGCGGTTCCAAAGCTGCACGGCAGTTTTTTTGCTTGACGGGATCCATGGCAGGGCGTACAATGGAAAAAACATTCCGAAAAAGGGGAAGTCTTATGAAATCAACTTCCACACGCTGTGCGCTGCTGGACGAGCTGCGCGGACTGGACCTGATCAGCATGATGCTTTACCATGGCATGTGGGATCTGGTTTATCTGTTTGGTGTGCGTGCACCGTGGTATGGCAGCTGGCAGGGAGAACTGTGGCAGCAATCCATCTGCTGGATGTTCATCCTGCTGTCCGGCTTCTGTCTGCCGCTGGGCCGCCACCCGGTCAAACGAGGCGCGGTGGTGTTTGGGTGCGGCGCACTTGTCACGGCGGTCACGCTGATCTTCATGCCTGCGGATGCTGTCTGGTTCGGCGTGTTGACCCTGCTGGGCTCGGCTATGATCATCACAGGACTGCTGGAAAAGTGGATGGAAAAGGTGCCCCCGGTGGTCGGCCTTGCAGGGAGCATGTTTCTGTTTTACTTCACCCGCTATGCAGCCGATGGCTATTTGCAGCTGGGCCATTGGCTCATCGCACTGCCGGGGTTTCTCTACGCCAACTACTTCACGGCCTATCTGGGGTTTTATCCCTTTGGCTTCTTCTCTACGGATTACTTTCCGCTGATCCCGTGGCTCTTCCTGTTCTGGGCTGGTTTTTACCTGCATCATCTGGCAGAGCGAACAGCGCAGAGTCTCCGTCCGCTGCGTCGTTCGGTTTGCCCGCCGCTGGGGTGGCTGGGGCGAAACTCGCTGATGCTATATCTGCTTCACCAGCCGGTGATCTACGGCGTGCTGACGGTGGTGTTCCTGTTGCTGCGCCGGGGTGGAGGAGCGTTCTGAAAAATTCTGCAAAAGGTTCTTGACAAGGAGCCCGCCCTGTGGTATTCTTTTGGTGGTTAGAAAAGCCTAACCAAATTGCTCTGTCTTATGTCAGGCAGAGCAATTTCTTGAAGATAAAAGTTAGAATATACTAACCAAAATTGAAAGAGAGGTTCTTCTTTATGAGCAAAGTAGCAGTTGTATTCTGGAGTGCAACCGGCAACACGGAGACCATGGCAAACTGCGTGGCAGAGGGTGCAAACGGCACCATCGTTCCCTGTGGCGAAATGAACGCCGCAAAGCTGGCAGAGTTTGATGCAGTTGCATTTGGCTGCCCCGCAATGGGTGCAGAGCAGCTGGAAGAGAGCGAGTTTGAGCCGATGTTCTCCGATCTGGAAGGCTCCCTGAACGGCAAGAAGATCGCTCTGTTCGGCTCTTATGGCTGGGGCGACGGCCAGTGGATGCGCGACTGGGTCGAGCGTGCACAGGGTGATGGCGCACAGGTGCTCAACGGTGAGGGTCTGATCTGCAACGAGGCACCGGATGAGGATGTTCAGGCTGCCTGCCGCAAGCTGGGTGCAGATCTGGCAGCGTGGTGACCGGATTAGAAGCATATTGCAAAATTTGACAAATGGGGTTTGCTGTATTAAACTCTAGAGGTCGCGCAGCAGTCCATTTGCCGGACAAACGAACCTGAGAGCAGCAGGGGAACAACAGGGGCTGAACCCGGTCTCCTGCTGCTTTGCTTTTTAGGAAAGGTGGTGTGTATGGAAATGGCTGTTGCTGTTGGAATTACGGCCTGTTTCGCAGTTTTGCGTCACGCGGTGCGTTGCGCGGCTCTGCGGATGGCCCGCAAGGAAAAAATGCAGGAGGAACAGTCCCAATGTCCAAAACCACCCCGGAAGACCTGGCAAAGAAGCGTTCCGACGAAAAAATGCTTGTCAGTGAGATGATCGCGCTCTACTGCCGCAAGCAGCATCACACCCTCAGAGGCAGTCTCTGCCCGGAATGCCAGCAGCTGCATGATTATGCGCTGGCCCGCATTGAGCACTGCCCCTTTATGGAGACAAAGACCTTTTGCTCGGCCTGCAAGGTGCATTGCTATCAGCCGGAGATGCGGGAAAAGATCCGCACTGTCATGCGCTGGGCCGGGCCCAGAATGCTGCCGGTGCATCCCGTTCTCTCCATCAAGCATGTGATCGTGACAATGAAGGCAAGGCGTGAAGCAAACGCAGGAAAATAAGCAGCCATGTATAATCGCCTGAAGCCGGGGCAACCTAGAGCCAAGGAGGCGATAGAAATGGAAAACACAGGTGTGACCTGCGATGTCTGCGAGTGCCGTCACAATGTGCAGAACTGCAAGTGTGATCTGCCCCAGATCAAAGTGACAGAGCACTGCTCCTGCACCACCCAGCAGGTGGAGACCCCGCACTTCTGCCAGAATTACGAAAAGAAATAATCTGTAATGGCAGAAAACTCCCCGCCCAGCGCCCCAGACAGGGCATTGAGCGGGGAGTTTTTGTGTGTTGTTCAGTGGATTGCCACACTGCAGGTAGCAAGGCTGCGCACCAGTGTGCCGACGCTGTCCTTCATCTGGATGCCGGCAAAGCCTAGACGGAAGGCGGCCTGCACATTCTCAAGCCGGTCGTCAATGAAAACACTTTCCCCGGCCTTGAGCTGGTATTTGTCCAGCAGGGCCTTATAGATGCGAGGGTCGGGCTTGTTGATGTGCACCTCGCAGGAGGCCACGCCGCCGTCGAACAGGCCCTTGAGGTCGCGCTCGGTCAGAAAATCCAGCACATCCTCGGGGATATTGCTCAGGTAATAGACGCAGTAGCCACGGCTCTTGAGTTTCCGTACCAGCTCCTGCATCCGGCGGCGGGGGCGGAGGATATGCATCCAATCGTCCAGCACGCCCTGCACCTCAAACGCGCGGCCATATTCTTTTGCGCGGGCCAGCATTCGCAGGTTGGCCTCAGAGCGGGTGATAAGCCCTGCATCCAGCAGCTTCCACTCCTCGCTTTCAAAAGTCAGCTGGGAGACCTGCTCCTCTACCTCGGCATTGCAGAAGCGGTCTACCAGGTAGGTCTTGGGGTCGAAATCCACCATGACACCGCCCAGATCAAAGATGATACTTTTATACATCGCTGTTTCCTCAATTCTGTATGGATGTTTCTGCCAGAAAGATTCTGCCCACAGTATAGCACAACTGCCCGCCCTGCATCAAGCACTGTGCTGCCGCATAGGATGAAACAGGCAAACTGCGGGGAGGGGATCACGATGAAATTCCGGGAGCTGTGCACAAAGGAGATCGTTCAGCTGAGCAACGGGGCCTGCCTTGGCCGCGCCGATGATCTGGAGCTCGATCCGGCAACGGCGCAGGTCAAAAGCCTGCTGCTGCTCGGGCAGCCTCATCTGTTTGGGCTGCTGGGCCGGGACGAGACTCTGGTCATCCCCTGGACGGACATCGAAACACTGGGAGTGGACGCGATCCTGGTCCGCACGGAGCTGCCGGAGCCGGAAGCCAAAAAGCAGGGTTTCTGGCAAAAACTGCGGCACTGGCTGGACGGCTGAAATTTTTCGTGAATTTTTCCAGCATCAGGGTTTGATTTTACAAAAAATCGGATTATAATAGAGAACCGTGAGTGGCAGAGCCTTGCCGCTCCGGCTTGAAATCTGATTTCCGGAAGTGAAAGGAACTTCTCTCTATGAACGCAAAAAAACATACGCCGCTTTCCCTGCATGGGCTGCGGCTGCTCTTCCCGCCGCTGGCAACGCTGGGCATCCTGTTTCTGACAGAGTGGATCGCCCGCGGTAGCCTGACAGGGGAGACCTTTACCCAATACATTTTCCCCCATGCCGAAGCCTATCTGCTGGCGTGGGCCATGCTGTTTCTCAGCTGGCTGGCAGTGGACTGGCTGACCCGGTTTGCACCGTTGGCGACCCTGCTGGCGGCGGTGCTGGGCTGTGCCCCGGCGGCAGTCAATTTCTATACACTGCAGCTGCGCGGCGAGCCCTTCCTGCCCTGGGATCTGATGCAGGTGTCAGAGGCTGCGGGCGTGGCAGCTGCGGCCGGTATCCACATCCAGACCAGCATGGTGGTATCCATTGTTATTATCGTGCTGCTGGTCGTGGTGTCTTTCTTCCTTTATAGAGGGCGGCAGAAACTGAACTGGAAGCCCCGGGTGGCAGGCTTTCTTGCCAGTGCGGCAGCTACCTGCGGCCTGCTCTTTGGCGTGTTCCTGCAGCCTGCCGTGACACAGGCCATTGGCATTGTGCCGGATGCCTGGATGCAGGATCGCTACTACCGCTATTATGGTGTCATCACCAGCTTTCTGACCAATCTGACCAATCTGGAGATCTCCAAGCCGGAGGGGTATTCAGAGGAGGCTGTCAACGAGATCCTGGATGATACTGAAGCTGCACAGAAATATTCCACTGCTCCGCTCTACCCGGAATCTTACGGTGCCACCACCTCTGCGGACGAGACCGTGAAAAAGCCCACCATCATCTACGTGATGGACGAGTCCTACTGGGACGTGTCGGAACTGGAGCAGTACGGTTTCCAGTTTGATACCGATGTCTCCGCCAACCTCCACGCCCTGCAGCAGACCAGTGCCTCTGGCCGGGCGTACAGCCCCAGTTTCGGCGGCGGAACCTGCGATGTGGAGTTTGAAGCGCTGACAGGCTATTCGGCTTCCTTTCTGCCCAACGGCAGCAAGCCCTACCAGCAGCATGTGACCAAACCCATGTTCTCGCTGCCCAATTACCTCAAGCTGACGCAGGGATATCAGACGGCGGCAGTTCATTGCTTCTGGGCTAAGTATTGGAGCCGGGACACGGCATACCCCAACCTGGGCTTTGACACCTTCCTGAGCTTGGAACAGATGACCCATGTCAACAAGGTGCGCAGGCACTACTGGACCAGCGGTCTGGTCACGGATGACTCCATGGCAGACCAGATCATCCAGCAGTACGAGAAGATGAAAGCATCTTCGGATGCACCGGTTTTCCTGCACGCGGTCACAATGCAGAACCATACCAATTATAATAAAGACAACTACCCGGACGATGTGCGGGTGAAGGTGACAGAGCACCCGGCGGGCCTCAAGGCCAGCACCATCGGCGCGCTGGAAGATTTTGCGACCGGCATCCGGGATGCCGATGCCATGCTGGGCAAGCTGACCCAATACTTCTCGCAGGTGGACGAGCCGGTGATCCTGGTGTTCTGGGGCGACCATTACAACCCCATTGATTCCAATTATGATGTCTTTACCAGCAGCGGCTATGCCAGCGATTCCAGTGCGGACCCGCGCCTGCACCAGACCACCCTGTTGATGTGGTCGAACTACACCGACAAGCCCGTGGATCTGGGCACCATTGCCGCTTACGATATCTCGCCGGTGATGATGAACCTCTACGGTCTGGAGCAGCCGCTTTATTTCCAGCTGCTGAACCGCCAGCTGCAGGTAGCCGACCGCGCCAATACCCGGGGCACGGTGATGAATCTGGATGGTACCACCACCCAGACCCCGAGCTCCCTGCAGGAAAGCTGGAGCCAGAAGCACTGGCTGCTGCAATATGACCTGATGTTCGGCAAGGGATATGCCCTCGGCCGGATGGGCATGGAAGGCCTGAACAGCACTCAGACGGACGAATAAACGAAAAATACGCGATTTTCTTGTAAAAAACAGAGAAAACCCCTTGCATCACACGCCTGTTTGTGCTATTATTATTCAGCATTACACACGCATCACTATGCCCTTTTGTGCTCTTTCGGGAGTGGAGGGCAGTCCAAAGCCATCCGATATGGCCGCGGATCACGGTGTGCGGAGGCAAAACAATATTGGAGGTATTTTTACTATGGCAGTCGTTTCTATGAAGCAGCTTCTCGAGGCAGGTGTGCACTTCGGTCACCAGACCCGCCGCTGGAACCCCAAGATGAAGAAGTATATCTTCACCGAGCGCAACGGCATCTATATCATCGATCTGCAGAAGACCGTGAAGAAGCTGGACGAGGCTTACAACTACGTGAAGGAAGTTGCAGCTGAGGGCGGCGACATCCTGTTCGTCGGCACCAAGAAGCAGGCTCAGGAGTCCATCCGTGACGAGGCTCTGCGCTGCGGCATGCACTATGTCAACGCTCGCTGGCTGGGCGGTATGCTGACCAACTTCCGCACCATCCGTAAGCGCATCGACCGCATGGATCAGCTGGCTAAGATGAAGGAGAACGGCACCTTCGAGCTGCTGCCCAAGAAGGAAGTGGCTAAGCTGGAGCTGGAGATGGAGAAGCTGGACAAGTACCTGGGCGGCGTCAAGAACATGAAGACCCTGCCGAAGGCTATGTTCATTGTTGATCCTCACAAGGAGCGCATCGCTGTTGCTGAGGCCCGCAAGCTGAACATCCCCATCGTGGCTATCGTTGATACCAACTGCAACCCCGACGAGATCGATTACGTCATCCCCGGCAACGACGACGCTATCCGCGCTGTCAAGCTGATCGCTGGCGCTATGGCTGACGCTGTTCTGGAAGGTAAGCAGGGCAACCAGGAGGCTCCCGCTGAGGAAGCTGCCAACGCCTGATTTCTGGCTGTACAGAACAAACCCGTGAAATAACGTGTAAGGGAGACTACAAAAATGGCTATTTCTGCAAAGGACGTTATGGAGCTGCGCAAGCAGACCGACTGCGGCATGATGGAGTGCAAGAAGGCTCTGACTGAGGCTGACGGCAACTTCGAGAAGGCTATTGAGATCCTGCGCGAGCGTGGTCTGGCTACTGCTGCCAAGAAGGCAAGCCGCGTTGCTGCCGAGGGTATGGTCTACGCTGACTACTGCCCCAAGTGCAAGGTCGGTGTTGTCATCGAAGTCAACGCTGAGACTGACTTCGTTGCCAAGAACGACAAGTTCGTTGATTTCGTCAAGGAAGCAACCAAGGTCGTTATGCTGCAGAACCCTGCTGATGTTGAGGCTCTGATGGCTTGCAAGACCGAGGCTGGCGAGACCGTTGACGAGGCTCTGAAGAACCTGATTCTGGTCATCAAGGAGAACATCAAGGTTCGCCGTTTCGTCCGTTACGAGGGCGTCTGCTCTGCTTACGTCCACGGTGGCGGCACCCACGGCATCCTGGTCAACTTCGAGACCACCAACGACATCGACAGCAAGGACGAGTTCGCTGCTTACGGCAAGGACATCGCCATGCAGGTCGCAGCTGCTAACCCCAGCTATGTCGATGAGGCTTCTGTCCCCGCTGAGGTCGTTGCCAAGGAGAAGGAGATCATGCTGGCTCAGATGGCTGGCGATCCCAAGAACGCCAACAAGCCTGATGCTGTGAAGCAGAAGATGATCGAGGGCAAGATCAAGAAGTTCTTCAAGGAGAACTGCCTGGTCGATCAGGAGTTCGTCAAGGACGGCGATCTGTCTGTTGCTCAGTACACCGCTAAGGTCGCTAAGGATCTGGGCGGCGAGATCAAGATCGTCAAGTTCACCCGTTTCGTGAAGGGCGAGGGCCTGGAGAAGCGTGCTGATGACTTCGCTGCTGAAGTTGCAAGCATGGTGAAGTAATTCAGTCTGACTGAATGAATTTAAGAGCTGTGGTACCTGTAACAGGGTGTCACAGCTCTTTTTGTTTGTGTTTGAACGGGAAGTGTGTTATCATAGGAACAATTACAATGAAGAGAAAGCTGGAAGTGAAGAATCTCGACCAGCCGCTGTACCGAAAAAAGGAAGGCGGCATCTGACAGGAGATGTTACGATGAAAACACAGAAACTTGAGATCAGCGGTATTCCTGCTTTGCTGTACGGGGAAGAAAGCCGAAAAGTATATCTCTATGTCCATGGCAAAATGGGATGCAAAGAAGAAGCCCTGCCGTTTGCAGAGCTTGCCTGCCCAGCAGGATATCAGGTTCTTGCTGTTGATTTGCCTGAACATGGAGAGCGCAGGGGCAGCTCCGAGAAGCTGCTGCCGTGGGTGGCGGTTCCAGAGTTGGAAGCGGTTTATTCCTATGCCGCAGAGCGTTGGAAGAATGTTTCGCTGCGGGCTACAAGTATCGGAGCCTGGTTTTCCATGTTGGCCTTACAGGAAAAGCCATTGCGGGGTGCTCTTTTGCTCTCACCAGTGGTAGATATGGAAGATCTTATCACCAATATGATGCAGTGGGCAAATGTGAGTGAGGCCCAGTTGAAAGAAGCAGGGGAGATTTCCACGGATTTCGATGAGACGTTGTCGTGGCAGTATCTCTGCTGGGTGAGGGAGCATCCCTACCGCTGGAAAGTGCCCACGCAGGTGCTCTATGGCGCAAAGGATAACCTGACTTCCAGGGCAGTGCTTGAGCAGTTCAAACAACGGACAGGTGCGCATCTGACCATCATGGAAGAAGGAGAGCACTGGTTCCACACCGAGCTGCAATTGGCTGTTCTGCAGGAATGGGAGCGAGCACATATCTGAAAGAAGAGGAGAGAGGAATAGTGAAGATGCTGTGACCTGAAAAGGATAAAATAAAATCTCCCGCTGACGGGGTTCGATGTCGTCAGTGGGAGATTTTTATCGTTTTACGGTAAAACCGTGAAAACCTCAGATTTTGGCCTCGCTGTTATGCTCAGCCTTTTTGTAAGCAGAGAAGGAGTGGAACACAATGTTCAGACCCAGAACGATCAGCAGGACAGCCAGGATCAGCTGCAGGCCGTTGGCAATGAACACGGCACCCCAAGTGGTCTCGCCCGCAGGAATGCTGACAGAAGCGGCGGTGCTGATGGCCTTGACCATGGCGATCAGGCGCTGCACCAGAGCGGTGAAGGTGACGCACAGCATGATGACCAGCGGGGGGAAGAGCATCTTGTTGTTGCGACCGGTGACCTTCAGGAAGACGCACAGGGTAGCCAGAACCAGAGCGCTCAGCAGCTGGTTGGCGGAACCGAACAAGGGCCAGATGTTTGCGTAGCCGATCTTGGTCAGCAGGAAGCCGAAGGCCAGAGTGAGGAAGGTGGAGAAGTAGACGTTGCAGAACAGCTTGCGCCAGCCCTCAGCGTGCTCCATGTCGTCCACACTGAACAGCTCCTGGAAGCTCATGCGGCCGATACGGGCCACAGCATCCAGACTGGTCAGGGCCAGAGCAGAAACACACATCGTCATAAAGACAGTTGCTGCATAAGCGGGAACGCCGAACATCTCAAAGAAACCGGCAACACCACGGCTGAAGATCTGGAACGGGGTACCTGCAGCGGGGGTACCGTCCGCAGCAGCGGCAGCACCGGCAACGCACAGGGCCAGAACAGCCAGCAGGCTCTCCAGAATCATTGCGCCATAGCCAACCTTCAGCATATCCTTCTCGTTCTCAACGGTCTTGGAAGAAGTACCGGAGGAGACCAGGCTATGGAAGCCGGAAACAGCACCACAGGCAACGGTGACGAACAGGATGGGGAACATGGTGCCCAGCTTCTCGTTGGTGAAGCCGGTGTAAACGGGCAGATTCATGGTGGGGTGTGCAACGACCAGACCAACCACAGCGCCTGCGATCATGGCAACAAACATGAAGGTGGTCATGTGGTCCCGGGGCTGTTTCAGCAGCCACATGGGAAGCACGGCGGCAAAGAAGATATAAACGAAGGTGATATAGCTCCATGCGGCCTTGCCCAGGATGATGGGCAGATTTGCGCCAATGACAAAGGACAGTACGATGAAAACGATGCTGATAACGCTTTCCTTCCAACCGGAGAAGTTGAACTTCTTCTGGATCAGGCCAAAGACCACAGCGAAGACCATGAACATGATGGAGACCATGCCGGCGGCGCCGTTGGTCTGAGCAGCGTCCACCAGAGCGCCGTCCGCGCCATAGGCATTGAAGGTGCCGGCGACCATGTCAGCAAACGCTGCAATAACGATGCCGCAGAACAGCCAGCAGAACAGCAGGAACAGCTTGCGGCCCGTCTTGCCGATATACTTTTCGATCAGCATACCCATGGACTTGCCGTCATTCTTTACAGAAGCATACAGAGCGCCGAAGTCGGTAACAGCACCAAAGAAGATGCCGCCCAGCAGGACCCACAGCAGAACAGGCAGCCAGCCAAAGGCAGCAGCCTGGATGGCACCGGTAACAGGGCCGGCACCTGCAATGGAGCTGAACTGATGTGCAAAAACGGTCCAGCCGTTGGTGGGAACGTAATCCCGGCCGTCCTCATGGACGACCGCAGGGGTCTTGGCGGTGGGATCGATGCCCCACTTGTTTGCCAGCCAGCGTCCGTAGAGAGTGTAAGCACCAAACAGACACACGGCTGCGATCAAAACGATGACCAGCGTGTTCATTTCTTTTACCTCTTTCCTTTGCTTTTCATGCGGCAAAGAGGTCACGCTGTGGCTCCTTTGCCTGAAAATTGTGTATACTTTATCCCCATTTTCATAATTTGTCAATATATTTCGGAGCAGTTCAGAGGATGTGCTAATTCGACAGAAAATCAGGCAAAAAATTTTAGGTGATTTTATTTCACTTGTGAAGAGAAGAAAACTGTGGACACGCTGAATTGAAAACGATTCACGCAAAAGACTTGACTTTCGCACTTTCGTGTGCTAAAGTGGTAACATAATATGATTCTTTCTGTCAGAAGTTCCGGCGTTTGCCGTAGAGGAGACCGCAATGACTGAGAAAAATTCCAGAAAAAACGAGACCGTAGATGCACTGTTCGATGCCATCCTGAGCCTTGAGAGCCGGGAGGAGTGCTATGCTTTTTTTGAGGATCTGTGCACAGTAAAGGAGATCTCCGATATGGCACAACGGCTGGAAGCGGCAAAGCTGCTGCTTGGCGGCCGCACTTATGACCAGATCGTGAAAGAGGTAGAGATCAGCACGGCGACCATCAGCCGGATCAATCGCTGTATCCAATACGGAACCGGCGGTTACCAGAGCGTAATTGAAAAAATCTCTGCACAGGAGAAAAAGCAGTAACGGCTGCACGGCAGGGGACATAGGATGGGGTACACCTTATATAGAAAGGATGAGTCCCATATGGCAACGATCAATTGTCCCACCACGCTGGAATGTCCGGCCCTGCCCCGTGTTACCCTGAGTCAGGCTGTGATCGATCTGATGGAAAGTATCGCGCTACAGGAAAGTGCTCTGAGCCACATCCTCTGCGCCGAGAGCCAGAAGATGAAAACCGCACTCGCCATGAACGAGATCGACCTGTGCAAGCTGCTGGAAGTGAACGATTCGGCCACCAACATGGTGCACGCCGTGGCAAATCTGGAGCTGGTGCTGAAGGAAAAGCTGGAGTTTATCTCCAATAACCTCTATTATCCCTCCGCTGATAACGGCGCTGCAGCCCAATAAGCCTGCATGACCCCCTGCCTGTCCGCATTCTGGCGGGCAGGCATTTTGCGTTTTAAGGCCAGATTGTGACCGATTTGTATAAAAAGAATAAAAACGATTTGTTGGAATTGCTGAAAGCGCAATTCTGTGCTATACTATACCGTGTATATGTGTGAAAGAGAGGAAAACGAACTTGCAGCACTATGACGTGATCTTATTTGACGTGGACGGAACCCTGATCGATTCCGCCCCCGGCATCCTGAATACACTGGAAGAAGTTTTTACCAAGATGGGCGTGGATGTCACCCATGTGAACCTGCGGCGCTATCTGGGGCCGCCGCTCCGCAAGAGCTTTGGAGAGCATTTTTCTGACCCTGCAAAAATCGAGGAGGCCACCGAGCTCTATCGGGAGAGTTACCGCGAAAAGGGCAGCCATGAGGGTACGGCCTACCCCGGTGTGGCAGAGATGCTGCGCCGCCTGAAGGAGGCAGGATTTGTGCTCTGCACCGCAACCTCCAAGCCGACTGTGGTCGTGACCCCCATTCTGGAAGAACAGGGACTGGCCCCTTACTTTGATTTCATCGGCGGCGCGTCCATGGATGAGAGCCGGGATACCAAAACGGAAGTGGTGCGCTATGTTCTCACCCAGCCCTGTGTACAGGGCAAGCGGGTGCTGATGGTGGGCGACCGCAACGATGATATGCGCGGTGCCGCCGATTGCGGGCTGGATGCCGCCGGTGCCCTGTATGGCTACGGCAGCAGGGAAGAACTGGAGCCCTTTGGCCCGGTGCTGCTGGCGGAAAGCTGTGAAGAACTGACGGACAAGCTCCTGGCCTGCCGTGCAAACGGTTGAACGATAGGATAAGTGGTGAATATAACATGAATCATAAGAATCAATCGGACAAACAGTCTATGACATCGCTGCAGCGGCAGGCCGTTCTGGTCTGTGTGGTCTGCGCACTGGCGGCTTTGCTGACCGTAGGCATCACCCTGACCCTGCTCAAACGGGGAAAGCCGGAAACGCCCGGCACACCCGCAGACTCTGTGCCGACGGACACCACCGGGGACGGTGAAAGCACAGATCTTGCCAATCACTATCAGATCGATAACACCTCCAGCGCTCTGCTGACTGAAACAGCGGATGCAGGCACGGAGTACTTGGACAGCACCCTGTTTCTGGGAGATTCCAACACCGTGCGTCTGTATAACAACGGTCTGATCTCCTTGCAGCAGTTCTGCGCCAAGGAGGGCATTGGCACCCAGGTGGCCCTGAACGAAGGGATCGTCACCTTTAAGAATGACACAACCCACTACACCATCGCACAGGCGGTGGCAAAAATGAAGCCCCGCCGTGTCGTGATGACCTTTGGCACCAACGACACCGGCATGGAGGTGGCTGATTTTATCAGTAACTATACCGCGCTGGTGCAGGCCATTCAGGAGGCTTACCCCTACACCGATATCATCGTGAACACGGTGCCTCCTATCCCGGAGAATCACTCCAATTACCCCCACATGGATCAGGCCAAGATCGATGATTTTAACATGGCGCTGCTCAACATGTGTGAACAGCTGGGGGTCAGATTTCTGAATACGGCGGAGGTTCTCAAGGAAGAAAATGGCTATGGCCAGCCGGATTACTACACGGATGGTGATATCCACCTCAAGAGCGCTGGTCTCAAGGCTGCGCTGAACTATCTGCGCACCCACGCCTACCAGACCGAGGATCGCCGCCCGGACACCAATAATATCCCCACCCGTACGTTGGAATATGTATCCAACCCCAGCTCGGCGGTGCAGGCCCCCAGCTCGGAAGAACCCGCTTCTTCCAGCGAGAGTGAAAGCGTCAGCAGCTCTGAAACTGTCAGCGTCAAGTTTGAGGCCCGTTATCAGGTGGAAAAGAGCGGCGGCGGCACCTTGAGCTGTGGGAACGAAAGCGGCAAGACCAGCCTGACATACGGTATCACAGATGCATCCCAGTCGCTGACTGTCACGGCCACCCCTGCGGAGGGCCATGTGTTCGTCAAGTGGAGCGACGGCGTGACCAGCAAGACCCGTACCGATACCGGCTTCAAGCAGAATCTGGACGTGACAGCCGTGTTTGCCGCTGCTTCCGTTCACATCTCGGAAGGCAAGGCTTCCGCCGGCTCCTATGTCTTTAAGGCTGCGCTGGAGGGCAAATATGCCAAGAGTGAAAACCTGCATTGGTTCGCCAACGGTCAGGAAGTGAAGGAGGCCGCAGGCCAGACAACGGTCACCGTGTCCGCTTCGGCCATCACCAGCGGCAGCTATAAGATCTATGCGGTGGTTGTGTACAACGACTGCGCCGTGGCCAGCAATGCGCTGACCATTACGGTCAGCCCGGAGCCCGCTTCCAGCTCAAGCTCCGGCAGCTCTTCTACTTCTTCCGGCAGTACATCCGCGTCCTCTTCGGAGAGCAGCAAGTCTGAGAGCACGAGCAGCAGTTCTTCCCACAGCACGGCGGAAAGTGAGAGTAAGAGCGAATCCAAGAGCGAGAGCACCTCTTCTTCTCACAGCAGCTCAGAGAGCAAGGCAGAGAGCACTTCGTCCTCCAGCAGCACTGCTTCTGAGGGCAAAACGGAATCCAAAGAGCAGACCAACAGTGAATCGATCTCCGCTTCGGTTGAAAATGATATTGAGCCCGCAGAGGGGGCTTCCGCTTCCACCGAAGCAGAAGCCAGCCGGTAAACCTTTTTCTGTCTGCCCGCATAGGCTGGGCAGAAGGGAGGGAGCCGGATGTTCTGTGAAGAGATCAAGATCCCCGGGCTGCCCGGTGAGGGAACTGTGACCGATGGCAGTGTGGACTGGTATGAGATGGACTGGGAGAATGTGGACAACGGCGTGACCGAGGAGCAGATGCCCAGAAACGTTGACAAACCCTGCGCCGCACAAGATCCGTGCACGGACAATTCCCCGGTGCAGACCGATGATGAAACTTATGAGATAGTTCAGGAATAACCGGAAGCCAGCTCTGCCGGGGCGGGGCTGGCTTCTCGCTGTTCTTTTGATCTGGGAAAAATTCCCCGGTGATCGGGGACAAGCGTCCCGGAAAATGACACAAGCATGAAAGAGGGGTAATGAACCATGGCAAAATACTACTGTGTTCTGTTTGATGCTGATAATACGCTGCTGGATTTTGATGCAGCGGAAAACAAGGCGCTGGCTGACACCCTGCGGGAGTACGGCATTGAGCCGGATGCCGAGACGGTGCAGACCTACCGCACCATCAACGAGGAGCTCTGGCGGCAGCTGGAAAAGGGTCAGATCCGCCGGGACAAGCTGATGGGGGAGCGGTTCACCCGCTTTCTGAAGGCAGTGAATGCCGCAGGCAACGGTGTGGAGATGAACAAATTCTATCTGGATCAGCTCTCTACCCACCCTGACCTGACATCTCCCAACGTGCTGGACGTGCTCCGGGAGCTTTCCGAAGTGGCAACATTGGCGGTAGTGACCAATGGCTTTGACCGGGTGCAGAGCCGCCGTGTGCGGGAATCCGGCATTCTGGATTTTGTGGAGGATGTGTTCGTTTCTGAAAAAATGGACAGCGAAAAGCCCAACCGCAAGATTTTTGATGCCGCGCTCCGTGCGCTGGGCGTGGAGAACCGTGAGCACGTGCTGATGGTGGGCGACAGCCTGAGCAGTGATGTGCAGGGCGGTGTGAACGCCGGGCTGGATACCTGCTGGTATAACCCCAACCACGCCGAGAATCCCGGCAAGATCGTGCCTACCTATGAGATCAGCAGCCTGGAAGAGCTTTACCCGCTGGTGATGGAGCCGGAGGAACTGGCCAATGTGGGCCTGAAGAATCGCCGCCACCAGCTGTAATGCTGTGCGGCCTGTGTGAGAGATTGGAAAACGAACAATGTTGATACATTTGGAAAAGCTGGGCAAGAGCTTTGGCGAGAAGATCGTCCTGCATGATGTCACGGCCAGTGTCGAACGGGAGGACCGCATCGGCATCGTGGGCCAGAACGGCGCAGGCAAAACGACCCTGCTGAAGATCCTGACCGGCGAGTATACGGACTACGAGGGTGAGTTCAGTGTGACCCATGGTGTGACACTGGGTTATCTGGAGCAGAATGCAAAGCTCGACCCCACGTTGGATATCTATGGCGAGATGCGCTCCTGCTTTGCCCATGTGCTGGATGCCATGGCCCAGATGCAGATCCTGGAGCGCAGAATGGCCGCCAGCCCGGAGGATGCCTCTCTGCTGGAACAGCACGATGCCTTGCAGAACATCATTGATGCCGCTGACGGCTACAATATGGATGTCAACATCAAAAAGGTGCTGTCCGGTATGGGGTTTGCGCAGGATACCTGGACGAAGAATATCGCTGTGCTTTCGGGCGGTGAGCTGACGCGCCTTCGTCTGGCAAAGCTGCTGTTGGAAAAGCCGGATGTCCTGATTTTGGACGAGCCCACCAACCACTTGGATTTTGCCACCATGGAATGGCTGGAGAATTACCTCAAGGGCTATTCCGGTGCTGTGCTGGTCGTCAGCCATGACCGCTATTTCCTGGACAATATCTGCACCAGGATCTGGGAGGTCTCCTTCCAGACCATGACCACTTATAAGGGCAACTTCTCAGCCTATCTGCCCCAGAAGGAAGCTGCCGATGCCCTGCGCCAGAAGCAGCACGATGCAGATGTAGCACTGGCTGAAAAGCTGCAGGATTATGTAGACCGCAATCTTGTGCGCGCTTCCACCACCAAGATGGCCCAGAGCCGCCGCAAACAGCTGGAAAAGCTGGAGATCACGGAAGCGCCAAAGGATGAAACAAACCAGCTCAAATTCCGCTTTGAGTATGATGTGGAACCGTGGAACGAGCTGGTGCTGATGAAGAACCTCACCATCAGGATCGGGGAGCGCACCCTGTTGGAACCCTTTACCTACACGGTCTGCCGGGGTCAGCGGCTGGTGATCGCAGGCCCCAACGGTGCGGGCAAATCCACCCTGATGCAGGTGCTGGACGGTAAGCGCCGCCCCTCCGGCG
>OMDB01000525.1_pt1 | contig 17599 bp, 8 predicted proteins | sample 1645161 | NCBI WGS metagenome assembly OMDB01 (sample SAMEA103958135, study PRJEB25191) | human gut metagenome
AATTTGCGGACCCGCCCAAGGAGACACATAATAGGAACGGTTTTTACCAGTAACCTCATCATAGATGGAGGTTTCCCAAGGAATATACTTAGGCATGTGATTCAACATGGCATAATCTCGGGAAGCACTACTGTTTCCCCAAGGTCCGCGAGAAAGGTTCGTCTGAACATTGTTACCCGTCTTGTCGGTATTGTACCCAGAAACAGAAGCAGACAATTTTAAGCCCAAAGCCACTTTCGCCTCCCCACCAGCACGAAAATTCCATTTACTATAATCCTGTACATTTCCTAAATTCGTGTCTTGATTCTGATAATTCACCCCTGCGAAATAGGTCACTTTTTCCGAACCGCCATTCACCGTCACAGAATGGCGCTGCGAAACAGAAGAATGCCATGCCTCGTCCAACCAATTATAATCAAGGTGCTTCATCGCTTCCAGTTCGGCATCAGAATATTTGAAGTAAGAATTGTTTCCGTTACCATTAACCATATCGACCTGATTATACAAACGGTTTGTAAACACTCCCAGCTCATAAGCACTCATGGTCTTGGCATGGCTTATAGCATCTGAAAAATCCAGTTTACCCGAATAAGAAATTTTAGGAGCACCGGCTTTTCCCCGCTTTGTCTTCACCAAGATAACACCTGCCGAAGCCCTCGATCCATAAACAGCAGCAGAAGCGTCTTTCAAAACAGTCATATTTTCTATTTCAGATTGATCCAGCATATTGAAAGCTGTCATAGAAGGTTCCCCATTCTCATCTACCTGCACCACATCGTCTATAACAATCAATGGCTGATTAAAATTAGTCGAAGACTCACCAAAACTCATCGGCTGGCGTATCTTAAATGAACCGGTAGAGCCCGGACGACCGTCACTTTGAGACACAGACAAACCTGCTATCTGTCCGCTTAAAGCATCTATAATAGAAGAACCCGGAACTTCCTGTATTTCATCCATCTTTACATTTGTGGCAGCACCTGTCAAGTCCTTAACCCGCTGGGTACCATATCCCACTACCACCACTTCGTCCAACATCTTGGAGTCTTCTTTCAATATCACCTTTATCGTTTTTCCCGGCTGTACGGCAATAGTCTGAGACGCATACCCCACAAACGAGACTACGATTTTTTTTCCTTTCGGAACATTCAACGTAAATTTTCCGTCAAAATCGGTTATCGTACCATTGGTCGTGCCTTCCACTACTACACTGGCGCCGATCACCGTCTCACCGGTCTCATCCACCACCTGCCCTGTGACAGTATTCGTTTGTTGAACAACGTGTGCCACCGGTACATCCGCCTCGGCAAACGCATCCTGAGCAGAAACTCCCGTCAGAAACAGACTGAGACAAACAACCTGAGTCAAGCTGCCAATCTTATCCAGTTTCTGAAGAAATGCTTTTTCTTTCTTCATAGAATCATTTTTAAAATTAAAATATTATCTTATTTTTCTTGTTGAAATATCTGTTTCAGATAAGCGACATTCGTCCCGAAGTTTTTCTTTACATTCCGGACTTCATCCTTATTCCGTGACCGTTCAATGACCAGCCATCCGCTCCACCCCATCTTATCAAGGGTATGCTTTACGGCATTCATATCCAGACGGGTATTATAAGGAAGAGTAACCCCGTCTGTATCCGTACAATGTATCTGACAAATCCGATCCTTTCCCAATTTTTTCAACTCTTTACAGAGGTCGCGTCCATTTTCCAACGCATTTTGAAAACTATAATAAATCTTTATACCTTTCGAATTAATTTCTTTCAACAGTTTTATATCCCCTCCGGCATCCAAAGGAGTACGGATACCTATCACTACTCCATCTTTCACTGCCATTTCTCCCACTTCGTGCAAACGGCTTACCAACTCCTGACGTGCATCACCCGCTACTGTCCAGTCCTCTTTTATGCCGCCTAATGGAAGGAAAGCTACTTGGGCCCCCATCACCTTCATCGTATTCAAACAATCCTGCACTAAAGCTTTATAATTATGATGAGTCAAGAAAGATTGTCCAAAGAATCCGGACATCGCCACAGAAGGAACTTCAATATGCTGCTCCTGTGCTGTTTCTTTAAATAATTTACAGAAATGGGGCTGGTGGAACTTATTATCAAAAGTATCCCGTTTTCCCAAGCCTCCCATGTCCATTTCTATGCCATCACCTCCTAGTTCCTTCATCAATTGAAAAGAACCGATCTTCTGACGCTTTAGCATCATCCAGTCACACGCAGCTATTTTATAGCGTTGTTTTCCCTCTGAATTCTGTGCTCCCAAAGGCAGTAACATAAACAGGAGCATGATTAAACTGATAATTTTTTTCACATTCATCGTAATCTAGTTATTGTTTAGAATTAAGACGCATCACAAAAAAGTATGTAATCACTAAATCTTAATAAAAACACAAAATAACTTAGAAAACAAATAAGACAATCCCGCAAACACAATGCTCGCTTGCATCTGTTTACGGGATTCCTGCTTTATAAGATCAAGAAATCAACCTTTACGCCATTCATTCATATATTCCCTCGGAGTCTGATCATATTTCTTACGAAAACATTTACTGAAATAACCGGAATCCTTGAAGCCTACGGCAAAAGCTATTTCTGAAATACTCATATCCGAGTTTTTAATCAACTCTATTGATTTATTCAGACGAATCTCTTTCACTAAATCCACCGGAGCAAACCCGGTCAGGCTCTTTAACTTCTTAAAGAAAGCCGAGCGGCTCAGCCCGATAGTCGATGCTATAGTATCTATATTAAAATCACTATTATCCAGATTCTCTTCTATAACCTGATGAATCTTTTCAATGAACTGCACATCTTTCTTCACCAGGAACTGTTCGTATGTATCCTGTTCCTCCTTATGTTCTTCGGGCTGCTGCCATACACGTTCACGGAACAATTTACGTTCATTCAGCAACTGTTCGATACGTGCTACCAGATAGTCTTTGCTGAAAGGTTTGATGATATAGGCATTCGCTCCCATGCTTATCGCTTTGGTCTTCGCTTCATCATTACCTTTCGCCGTCAGGATAATCACCGGAATATGACTGATTTGGAAATCTTTACGGATGCGTTGCAACATCTCTATTCCATCCATATTCGGCATCATCTGGTCGGTGACTACCATGTCGGGATGATAAAGATGTACTTTCTTCAGCCCCTCCACACCATCATTGGCCATATAAATATTGAATTTATCTTCCAATTGCAACTTCAACATATTGCATAAATCCTTATTATCTTCTACAATCAGCACGGTAGGCAAAGACGAATCGACAGGCTGTTCTTTCTCCTCCTCGCTTTCCTTGCCGGCAGAGGCAGAAACAGATTCAGCCTCAGGAACACTCACCGTTTCCCCGCCCATATAGAAATCGACTTCCGACGGTTTGTAATGCTCCTTACCCAGTTGCAATTCAATGGTAAAGACCGCTCCCTTCCCTTCAGGACTCTCTGCATAGATTTCCCCATGATGCAGACTGATAATTTCCTTAGACAAAGCCAATCCGATGCCCGTTCCCTGATAATAAGCGCCACGTGCATTGTCAGCCTGCGAGAAACGCTCGAAGATTTCGGAAAGCTTGCTTTGGGGAATCCCCACACCGCTATCTTCCACCCGTACATAACAATGCCTGTCATCATCCGACACTCCCATCGTGACATAAATATTCCCCCCGGCAGGAGTGAACTTGAACGCATTGGAGATGATGTTGCGGATCACGATGGCCACTTTCTCCTTATCCGCCCATACCATGATATCCTCACCGGCCAGCTGGAACGTGAAGCTGACTTCATTTTCTTCGGCCATCACCCTGAATTCTTTCTCAAAAGAGTCTACCATCTCATTCAGGTTGAACAACGACACATGCAGACGCATTTTTCCGTTCTGTATTTTACGGAAATCCAATATCTGATTGACCAGTTGCAGCATCTGTTTGGTATTCTTTTCCATCAGATCCACATATTGCATTCCTTTCTGAGATAGTTTTTCTTTCTCTTTCAACTCCTGAATAGGCCCTTGGATCAGAGTCAGCGGAGTACGCAACTCATGCGAGATATTGGTAAAGAACTTGATTTTCAATTCGGACAATTTTTGTTCGATATACACATCATTCTTCACCTTAATCATGAAAAGAGATAATTTTATAGCTACCAGCAATAAGGCTACGGCTATAATCATATAGATAACATACGCCCACCAACTGGCCCACCAAGGCGGCAGAATGACAACGGTCAACTCACGGAAAGATTCCAAACCGGGATTTGCCTCATCCAGTGTCTGTACTCTGAAAAGATACTTGCCGGGAGGAACATTGGTATAGGACGCTATACGGTTCTTCCCGTTATAGTGCCATTCTTTTTCATATCCTTCCAAAATATATTTGTAAGACACACGGTTCTGATTATTATAGTTCAACGCCGCAAACTCTAAAGTAAACATGGACTGGTTATGATTCAATGTAATCCTGTCTGTATAGGTAATGGACCGGTCAATAATGGGATGGTCCGTATAGCTGCGTATATCCCGGTTTGATATCTGACATCCTACAATAAATGTATTATAATCAAATCTTTGCGTTTCCAGCTTATCGGGAGAAAAGGTCAAGATACCCTCTTTACACCCCAGCCAAAGTTCCCCGTCCAGCGTTTTCAATGTGGTGCTTTCTTCCATCACAACCGGGGGAAAGCCATCGTATTTGTCATAGTTACGCACCTGGCTTGTCGCCCTGTCAAAACAAGAGAGTCCTTTTTCCGTAACAAGCCAAAGGAAACCGTTATCATCTTCTATAATAGACATCACCACATCATTATTCAATCCGTCTTCCCAGCCATACGATTTAAATGAAAGCTTATGCGTTTCCTCATCGTATCCCGACAATTTGCTCAATCCTCCACCAAACACGCATACCCATATCTGAGAGAACTCGTCTTTATAAAGCGCGTACACATCGCTATCGGCATAATTTACCCGGTTGGAACCACGATAGGTTTCAAAATCAATCTGCTCCACTGAGGCAAAGTTGTTTTTAAAAGACATCAGCCCGTCCATCGTACCTACCCACATACGCCCGTCATTATCCTCTATCATATTTCTCACTTCCATATAAAGGCCATACGTAGGATAGTTCTTGAATCCGTTATATTTATTCTTAAAAGTGACTTCCCCATTTTCCTCACAAAGCAGATTCAATCCTCCGTCCAAAGTACCCACCCAGATACGTTTCTTTTCATCCTGATAAGTGAAATACACATCATTCCCGCTGATCGACGACAAATCAGACAAATTATGCAGATAGCGTTTAAAACGGAAACCACCTGCAGCTTTCTCATCAAGAACAGCTTTCACCAATCCGTCGCCTTTGGTAGAGAACCAAAGGTTTCCCTTGTCGTCTTCCATGATGTGATATACATTACCTATATGCTCGTCACCTGTCGAAAAAACATGTTTGGTTACACCGTTCCGGTCCATCCGATAAACACTCTGCCAACGGGTGCCCACCCAGATATCGCCACTTTTTGATTGGAAAAGGGCTCTTACCCCTGTCGCATAATTTTCCCGACCGGCTGATTGCGGAAACAACGAAAGCAGATTGAATTGCTTCTTGGGGAAATTCATGCAATACACCCCTTCATCGGCAGAGGAAAGCCACAATACCCCGTCATTATCCAACATCAGATGATAAAACTGCTGATTTGCCCTATCATTAGAAAGTTGTTTCAATTTATTAATATAAACCATCTCCGCATGTTCCCTGTCGAACAACCAGGCCTCTCCTGCCGGAGACAGGAAAAAAAGCCCTCTTTCGCCGGCATCTTCCGAATACAGGGTGGTTATCTTGCCGAACATGGTAAACGGAAACCGTTTTGCGGTATGGTTCAACGGATCATAATAAATCAGCGCCTTCTCATTTTCGTGAAACCATATTTTATCATACTGGTCTATGAATGCATGAGTTACCATAGCGTCATTCATTTCAGTATTTATCTTTTGCAACCTGCGCTCGGCCAAATCATATTCGTATGTACCTTGTCCGGCCACACTGAGATAGACATAACCTGCCGGAGTAACCAGCAAATTGCTGATCGCACCTTTTATTTCGGAAAGTACATACCGGTTTACCAAACCGGTCCTTACATCGATACTGTAAAAAATACCCGCACGATCTCCGACCCATACCTTCCTGCCATCCTCAAAGAAACTGGTAAAACTATCCTTGTCACCGGAATTAATCTTACTGGTTATGAAATCGGCAGGCCGGGATGCCAATTCTGCTCCTTTATGCACGGCAGACACCTTATAATCAGTTCCTATCCAACTGATATATTCCTCCGTCTCGCACAGGACATGGTGTTTCAGTGTATAATCATGCTTGTTTATCTCGTCCCGAGAGTCGAACAGAATCTTGATAGTTACCTGCCCCTTTTCATCTACCCCGGCCAATAACAGATTTTTATCTTTGGTCAGCAACAACACATCCCCCTCGACCGTATTTTGTAATTTTATCACCTGGATATTCTCCGAATAGTTCTTCATGTCATCATAAACAGCATGAAAACATTCGGTCACTTTATTGAAGACATACAACTTACGGTCAATGGTCTTTACCCATATATACCCGTTTTTATCCTCGACTATGCGCTGGATCTTACGTGGCGGCACATCCGAATCGTGCTCCTGTTTATTGAATGTTTTAAACTTCACTCCATCGAAACAACATAAGCCATACCAGGTTCCGAACCAGATAAAGCCATCTCTGTCTTTCAAGGTACAGTTTACCGTATTATTAGGAAGCCCTTGATCTACAGAATAATGTTCCACAATCATATTCACATTATATGACCACAGAGGAAAGCTTGTCAGGCAACAAAGTATAATAAGTATATATTTCTTCATAAGTATTTAGTTTTCTTCAAACCGAGGTCAAAGATAAGAAAAAATCCGTTGGTACTTAAATTGAAATTAGTTAAATACCAATTATTGGTTAGATTGGAACGAGATAAATCCGCGTTCCATCTATATTACTTCTCCGTACCGAATTCAGTTTGCTGTCTCTCCACCTCCATCAATACTTTTTGCCTTTCCTCTTCTGTCAGCACAACTTTCCCCGCCATTCTTTCTGTTCTAACAGGGCTTCCGGCCAGTCCTGCTCCGGCTGATTGGGCATCCGTCTCCTCCTCCGTATAACAGAAAGGCAGTTCTGACGGAATACTTTCTAATTCTATTTCCGTAGCAACCGGTGCATTCGTTCCTTCAAACTGCACATGGGCCTTCACCTTTATTTTGCCGGGCTTGCGGGTAGAACGGATCAATACGGGAGCAGAGCCAAACTCCACCGTGCGCGGATTGGCATTGATAGAGGCATCCCCTATAATTCGTCCTTCACCTTCTACAGTAAAGACGATATTTTCTTTTGCCAGACGACGCACATTACCGCTATCATCCGTCACTTCGGCCACCACTACGATAAAATCCGAACCGTCTGCCACCAATTGCTTTCCTTCCGTATCCACATACATACGCAACTTCGTGCTGCGGCGTGACGGCATCCGCTTATAGGTGCAAACCACTTTACCGTCTATAATTCCTTCTGCCACCATATTTACTTTCTGCCAGTTTTTTTGCTTATAACTATACTCGCGTGCTTCCCAGAAATCCCATACATCCTTGAATATCACCGGGGCATTAGGCATGTGTCCCTGCGCATGAACAACCGGAAGCGTCCGGCTCTCAGTACCGTCATAGACAGAGAGACGAACCGAGTCACAATTACTGAACACCACCACATCGGCATCCGAGAAAGGAGACATCTCATGGGCGATAAACACCATAGGACCACATTCCGCCACAGGATGCTTCAATGTCGCGGCAGACTGGCTGCGAAAAGCATAATAAGCGTATTTAGGCTGACGGAACGCATCATAAATGCCCCCGAAATACGGATCGGGATGATACCCCCGCTGATGGTCAAAAGGATGCCATTGCGCCCCACCGACAAACTGCCCTGTAGTGCGGTACATTTCATCATAACTCTTTGATAATGACAACGCCTGCACCAGCAACGGGCGTTCCCCCCAGCTACGGCTGGCACGGTTATTATTATTATGTGCATACCAGTCATCCACATTCTCGCCAAACTCACGAGTAAAAATACATTGTTCCGGACGGTCTGCCTTCTCATCATCTCCCGGCCATCCGTACACCACATCATAGTTTTCCGCCACTCCTTTCGAATGAACATCGGCTGCCGCTACAGGGCGTCCGGGATAAGGAAACTCCTCCCGTGTAATCCGTAACGCCTCCAGTGCGAAATCGCGCGGATAAGGCGTTTCATTCAAAATAGGCTCCCACATCAGCACACTGGGATGATTGCGGTCCCGGCGTATCATCTCACGTGTATTCCGATGTACCAGCTTTGCGAACTCCGGATTTTTATTCCAATATTGCCATCCCGGAGTAGCCACAATAACAAACAGCCCCATTTCGTCGCAAGCATCCATGAATGCCGGATCTTGCGGATAATGAGCTACACGGATAATGGTACATCCTGCATCACGCAAGCGTTTGGCATCCCTCCATTGCTGGCTGTTGGGCAGCGCATTACCCACGTATGCAAAATCCTGATGACGGTTCGCGCCGACCAATTGACCAAAAGGCTTGCCATTCAACCAAAAGCCATCCTTACCTTTAAATTCCGCTTTGCGGATCCCCACACGTGTCACTCCCCCATCCAACACTTCATGTCCGGCTTTGACACGAGATTGTATCCTATACAAATAAGGCGAGTCAGGAGACCATAACTTAGGATTGCGAACTGCAAACTGTTGCCGCACCGTCTTCGATTCCCCTGCTTGCAGCTTCACCTGTTGCGAAACCCGTTTTACGGGAACATCGCCGGCATCCGCCAAAACCGTCTCCACGGCTACGGTACGCGTCTGCTTTCCACTGTTATGCACTTCCGTATCCACGTACACTTCCGCTTTTTTCCCGCTTATATTGTCAAAATGCACAAAAACTCCGCCTCCGGCCACCTTATCGGCCTCCAAGGCATCTGTAATAGCTACACTTGATTTTCCTATCATCCACACATCCCGGTAAATTCCTCCATGATAAGCGAAATCCAAGGTATATTGACGTTTTCCCGGAGGAAAATTCTTATCATCACTATTATCCGTCATCACTGCCAGCAAGCAACTGTCTCCGGGCTGTACCCCCTGTTCCGTCAGTTGCACAGTGAAAGGAAGGTATCCTCCCAAGTGCTCTTGCACCCTCTTGCCATTTAAATAAATCACCTGTTTTCCCATAGCTCCCTCAAAATGAAGCGACACCTCTTTTCCTTTCATATCTTGAGGAATCACAAAATGTTTCCGGTACCATGCCACACCCTGATAGTTACGGCAACCGCTTGCCTCGGCAGGCATCAGTTCCACAGTATGCGGAACAGACACTACCTGCCAGGATGTATCATCAAAACGTACGGCTTCCGCGCCTTTTATGTCTCCACGATGAAAGCGCCATCCGGGATTGAAATTATATACTATTCTTCCGCTACCGGATAAAGGGATGAATCCGGCTACAGAGGTTTCCATTTGAGCTTGTGCCAACACAGGCAACAGGCACACAAGTAAAATAAACAGTTTCTTCATAATTATTACACTATCTGGGAAAAGAGACGGACCGGCCGTCCGTTTGTACCCGTTCCTTTTGAAAAAAGGTCTTGTTGTTTTTGAAAAAGATCCAGACATTTAAAAAAAAGGTCCTGATGTTTGGCGTCAAAGACAAGGTTCTTTTAAAAAAACGTCAAGGTCTTTTTATACAAAGAACAGGTCTTTTGAAAGGAATGACAAGGTCTTTTCACCAAGCTTTCCAAGGCTCAGGGCTCAAAGGCTCACTTAGGCGGTATTTAAGCCCAAAACAAGCTTCAAGAAACCTAATAACGCACTGATTTTTAATTAATTATAATAAAAAGAAGGGGACAAGACTATATTCTGAAAAATAAAATGAATAATATAATGAGCCCCAGACATACACGAACGCATCCGACATTTACCGGAAAGAAAAATGTATAAATAAAAGAAACTTCTATTGACATCATCACTTGGTCATTCCGGGCATCGTGAAAAATCCGAATGTGCCCCATATCCATTGATCCGGCCATTATGAATAAAACCCGGCAAAAAACAAGCCTGGTCAAAGCAAACACAAATTCTATAAAACGACAGACAAAGTCAAGACAATCCTGAACTTTCCAAAGACCAAAGAATAATATTCAACCCGCACGTTTTGTCCCACCAAACAGACTGTAAAGCAAACACTTACACATCTACCAAGGTTTAAAATACCGCATAAGTGAGCCTTGAGCCTTGTGAGCCCTGGAAACGCATCGGAACGACTCTTTTTCTTTGCAGAAAGACACCCGATTTATTTATTCCAAATTTTAATCCCATTTATGTACTGTGAGTCAACACCAGAATAGGATACTAAATGTTCTTTTGAGGCCGATCCATATCTAGACACAACTTCGTTAGCTGCCCCGGATTGAGCTGCTAGATCTATTGACTTTTTTCTTTTTGTCGTAACACTTTCTCCTAAAAAAGAAGTGTGACACTGCCAATAACCACATTTTAAAGTGCAGGTCCTGAGAAAACCTAAATCAACAGATATGGTAAAGCAGCCCACGCTATAACGTGGGAACTACCATGCCTATTCTTGTTGATTTTGTGTTTAGTTTCTCAAGCTTCGCACTTACAAGAGTAGCATAACGCTTCTTTATTTTCAAATACATGGAAATGGTTACCCAAATCCGAGTACAGAATTACGGAAAAACATTTGAAAAAGAAGCGGTAAGATAAAAATATCTGTTTGATATTTGCTCTATTGTTTGGTAGGTTAGAAATAATTAATTACCTTTGCACCAACAAATCCCGCTCGCTTCCCGTAAGATTAGCGTACCCAGCGGGACATTTTTATTTATGGGAGTCAGGTATACAAATCGAGCCATAACCACGGAACAACAAATTGATATTCTCAAAGAAAGAGGTTTGCTTATTGATGATGTTGAGCGAGCTGTTAAAGCCCTTGACATCATAAGCTATTTTCGTCTTGCTGGTTATTGGCGACATTTTGAAGCTGACCACACTACGCATCAATTTAGAGAAGGTTGTCGTTTTGCAGATATTATCGACCTGTATTCCTTTGATAAGCAACTTAGGGCTTTGCTCTTTACTGCCATTCAAACGATTGAAGTTGCTGTTCGCACAAAAATAATCAAGCACTTTGCTCTTGAATTTGGAGCATTTTGGTTTATGGACGAAAACTTTGCCACCAATGAGGCTCGTTTTGCTACCAATTTAGCTGTTATCCGTAAAGAGGTGGAACGCTCACACGATGATTTTATTACTGAGCATTTCCGCAAATACAACGAACCAGAGCTGCCTCCTGTATGGAAAACATTGGAGGTTATCTCAATGGGAACACTCTCTAAGCTCTATTCCAATTTTTCAAATGCCACGGCAAAACATGCTGTCGCAAGAGAGTTCGGTTTGAATCATCACAAATTTTTTAGAAGCTGGTTAGAGTGTCTTGCGGTGCTTCGTAATTGTTGTGCTCATCATTCACGACTGTCCAACCGTGTCTTTCCAGTAAAACCAAAGATGCCAGAACGTATGCCAAATACATGGATTGCTGATTTCTCATTCCGAGAACAAACTCTTTATCCACAATTATGCTGTGTTGTGTATTGGCTCAACTCCATTGTTCTTGAAAATACATTCATTACCGATTTCAAGCAACTCTTGATAAGCCATCCATCAGTGAAAACTCGCTTGTTGGGCTTCCCTCGTAATTGGGAACAAGAGCCTTTGTAGAGGTAATAATATCTACAATAAAATTATTTCCAAAAAACAATAAGTAACAAACAATATCGGATAAAATATTGTACCTTTGTATTGGCTTAGACATTGAGCCCAAATAGAAGTGAAATATCGGAAACGAATTGCACCGAAAAAAGAATAAATCGCTCGTATTGACACCGTAGATGAGTTAATAATAACTAAAAGGGTTAAATATTCACCACTTAGAATATACCCTTAAAGGCTACGACCATATTTCCGGCTTACCACCAGTAAACCATTGATTAATAGAGCATTGATAGCACAAACCATTATCAGTAAGCATCTAATACAAATTACGTTGCACTATTTGTTTTTCATTTTTTTAATGTCCAAATCGTGATATATCCACTCCTTTTACTTTCTGTTTTTTATAACCACCGAAACGGTATGTGAAATTCAGAGATACAGTACGGGTATAGGATCCGCTATCCATATCCAAATATTGTTCCTTGAAGCGAACCTTCATATCCGGCATACTGGAGTTGGATATATCACTGCAACGTGCCGTAAGCGAACATCTGTCTTTGGCAAAATTCCATTTCATTCCGGCTGTGAGATTAAATGAACTGGCAAGATCCAACGTTCCCTGAATGAAAGGGGTCTGTATGTTTCCTATCAATTCAAAGGATAGGTTCTTGCCTACTTTGAAGCTGTTGTCAAGTGTGCCGATAAACAGCCATTTTTTGCGGTCAAATGGTACATCAAAAAAACGGTCGCATTTTTGCCGTGCCTGCATGCCTACAAGCGTGAGTCTTGCATCATACCAGTTTCCCATGCTGAGCGGCAGAATGACATTCGCACCTATCATACGCATATAATTCCAGTTGGTATTTTTGTATATCAATGCCAGTCGGTCTGTTGCCTGATAAGGTGTTTGGGCAAAGTAATCGGATGTATGCGTGTAGAACAGACCGAAAATATACTTCTGTTTCAGTATGTACGTACCATTCAGGTTATAGTTTGTCATAGGGCGCAATCCCGGTGTTCCCTGAAGTTCGGAATATCCGTTCAGATATGTAACGGATGATTGCATATCCCAGTAGCCCGGATAGCTCTTGTCTGTTGATAGGGATAGCTGGAAGATGTGTTGCGGACCTTTCAAATAGGTCAGTGAGGCTTGCGGATATACAGCCCATTTATGATAATTCCCGATGGTATAATATTCTCCTGTGGCAGAGATGGAGAATGAGGTTCCGGTTGCCCAGTTTTTATTCAATGAAAAATAAAAACCAGTTGTCTGTTCATTAAGTCCGGCTTCTGTATTTTCAGGTTTTATATTACCAGACACATTATCATAAGTTTGAAAATCATAATCTTTTGCATAACGGTAGGATATTCCGTAACCGATACCCCAGTTATTTGTCAGATTATGTTTCTGGTCTGCATAAATCGAATAACGGTCTATACGCTGACCGCCAGTCAGGGTATATGAGTTTTTACTCTTATCAGATAATTGTGTGAACATGGTCTGGCTATTGTCTGAGGTGTAACGTGTATAATCACCGCCTACTTCCAGACCGATACCCGAACTATATTGTACTGTTATATTGTTCATCTTATTATCTGTAAACTTATCAAGATTGGACTGCTGAAAACTTCCATCAGCTATACTGCGGTTATGCCCGTCAGGGGTAAAACTTCCCGTGTAGGCTACATTCAGATGATTCTTTTCGTTGAAGTTATATTCCAGAGCGGTTCTCACATTGTGCATCCAACTTTTGGAACTCAGTTTCTCGTTCTGCATTATTTCATATACATTATTATTCAAAGTGTGTCTGGAGAGCAAGTCTGTGTATTCCATAGTTTTGATATTGTCAGCTCCATACATTACATCTAAAGTGATTTTTGGTGTGGAAAAGCGAAAATTTCCGTTTGCACCGCCACTGCTGAAATATCTGTTCTGGTAATTGGTACTTAATTCACCCTGAAAGGAATAGTCGTGTGAGCGTTTTATTACCACATTGATAACTGCTCCGCGTACATGAAGTTCCGGAGGGGCACTGTACATTACTTCCGCTTTTTCCACACGATTTACAGGAGTATTGCGTAATAATGTTTCCAGCTGTTCAGAGGTCATAGTGGTAGGCTTGCCGTTCATCACTATTGTGAGAGAATTTGCTCCGGCAAGAGAAAGAATTCCATTTTTTTCCTGTACTCCCGGCAGTTTGATTATGGCTTCGTAAGCATTATTTACGGACTGCTTTTCTGATAGTGCGGAAAGGTCATAGCCAAGCCGTCCGTTTTCTACCTTAACCAATGGTCTTTCTCCCTTTATTACCACTTCGTCCAGATTATAGTCTTTCTGCTCCAGCGTAATGATGCCTGCATCTGCTGTCTGCCCCTTTACCTGTTTGGTTTGGTAAAGCAGGTGTTGGACTATGAGCAAATAACCGTCCGGCTCCTGCTCCAACGTAAATGTACCGTCAGCCGCAGATATGGCTGCTCCTAAATAGGTGGAATCCGGCAACTGCATGACAATCGTAGCACCTTCTATCGGTTGCTGTTTTGTATCTATTATTTTCCCTGTTGTCTGACTAAAGGCAGATATTGAAAGACCTGTACAAATCAAGAAACCTGTCATGACCCTTTTACATTCCATAAATATGTGTTTATTTACTGACAATCTTTCTATTAAATTCAAGATAATTCTTAGAAACTGTTTTGAATTAATCAAAGAATAATGTTATAGGCATTTCCGAAATTCAAAATCAGCAAGTCAATCGGAAAAATATTATATCTTTAAAAGTAGCAAGCAATACAGTTATGACACAGTATCCAACCGATCTGACTGAAAAACAATGGCAAGTTTATAAAAAAAGATTTAGAACTGCAAGAAAGGAAACGGAAACATCCGCTCAAAGAGATAATATTTCCACACATGTGGAAACCATTGAACGGTTACAGGATAAAATTCAGACCATGCAGAGTGACCACCATAGGGAACTAATGAAGCTAGAGGCAAAGCACCAATCCGAACTTAACCGCAAGGAAGCTGTGCATACGGAGGAAACAACGAGGCTCAAAACAAGCGATATCTTCCGTAAGGCAGTAAACAACATCATTCGTTTGGCAAGGAACTATTACAAGCCCTGTTTTGATGCGGAGCATGTATCAGACATTAAGAGTGTCCTTAACCTGTTCGGTGACAACAAACAACCACATCGTACAACCAGAGATTTCCTGTATATCACTGCCAAGCAAAAAGGGAATTTGGATAACTGGGAACGAATCAAAGCTAAACGGGAAGCCGATAACGTGGTGGAGGGAGATTATGACCAGCAACAAAAGAGGAGCTTTTCTATGCGAAGATAATAATTGATAGGATGTAATCAGCAATAATCGTAAGTTTTTGATGCACAACCGAATAATAATAGTAACTTTGTAAACGAATTAAAGAAAAATATGCCTAAGAACACAAATATACAAATGATTGACAACTTGGCGAATAACTTTCATGGTTACGCGGTATTGCTTCGCAAAATCAAGCAAAGGGTGCTGATTGCCCAGCAACGGGCAATTTATGCCGCCAACGAAGAAATGCTCAGAATGTATTGGGACGTGGGCGAGATGTTACAAAAAAGCCAAGACGCTGACGGTTGGGGCAAGAAAACTTTGCAACGCTTATCCGTGGATTTGAAGAACGAGTATTCCGAAATAAAGGGCTTCTCTGTACGCAATATGCAGTATATGATACAATTTTTCAATGAATATAATCAGGAGCACCACCTTTCACTTCCTATCAAACATTTGGGATGGGTTCACAATCTCATACTCTTGCAGCAAGTCAAGGACATTCGGGCACGCTATTGGTACATGGTACAGAGCATCACCTCCCATTGGTCAAAACGTTATCTGCAAGAAGCTATCAAACTGGATGATTACGGCAAACATGGAGCGTTGGCAAACAATTTCAGTGAAACCCTGCCTATACCAGAGGCAAACGATGTGAAATCCATGCTCAAAGATCCGTATATATTCGATATGCTGACTTTCACAAAAGAATACAATGAGCGTGATGTGGAAATAGGATTGGTCAAGCATGTAGAAAAATTCCTTGTGGAAATGGGAGCCGGCTTTGCTTTCATGGGGCGGCAGTATCACATAGAGGTGTCGGGCGATGATTACTATATCGACATATTAATGTATAACGCATTTTTGCATAGATATTTAGTGATTGAGTTGAAAGACACGGAGTTCATACCGGAATATATCGGTAAACTCAACTTCTACTGTTCTGCTGTGGATGACATCCTTTGCCGAGAGGGAGATAACCGAACGATTGGATTGTTGCTTTGCAAAAGCAAAGACCGTATCAAGGCTGAATATGCCTTGCGTGATCTTCAGAAGCCAATCGGCATATCCGACTACGAATTGGGGCAAGTCCTGCCGAAAGACTTCCATGGCAGTCTGCCTACGATTGAAGAAATTGAGAAAGAATTAGCGTCTGACAGTCAATGAAATGAACTTATCAATCTCTTACATACATCAAGATTAAACAGTTCTACCCTAACTATGAAATTGGTCATGGAATACCTCAAACTTCACGAATGCTATTTCTCTTTAACTGATTAAATCTATAAATAATATGGTAAAAAAGTTGTTTAGATATTTAGTCCGCACATTATCAGCTTTGCTGATTTGTATACTTATTTACTTTGTTTATATAAGCATTTGAATTAAAAACTTTAATGCAGAGCAAAGAAGTGCTGTAGAAAATATTGATTCTGAGTTCATTCAAACCTCTCAAATAATCTGTGACCCAAACGGTTATTATGGAGTAGCCGCTATAATAAACGGTCAACATGCCGACACGCTCTTGTTCGATACACAAGCATCTACTGCTCTTGCCAAGCAAGAAACTCTTGACCGATACGAAGCTGAATATTGGAGCCGGAAACCGATGCCGATATTCAATTTTTGCAAACAAGTCTATTTTTCAAAATTATATAAAGTAAATAATATCTTGTTTGGAGATTTCGAATTAAATCTCTTGCTTCGATAATTACAGAAGACTCTGCCGGAACGACGAATTCACGTTCGATTCGGCTGAAGAAATGGTGAAACTTGCTGCAATAAAAATGTTGCTGAACAAAATTTAAACAGGCTCTTAGAATATTATTGATATTTTTAAATTCCAAAACCATTCCCATCTTTTTTGTATAATATTAAACCGATAGTTTGCTTGAGAACCAATCACAATTTTTTTTCCTATATTATAGGAGAATCCTGCTCCCATAGAATAGGGAATAGGATTTATTGGAAGTATAGGATTATGAGATTTATCTATGGTATAACTACCGGATATATTAAAACGCAAATTCCTGTTCAGTGGGAACACAAGATCCGTATTTCGTTGTATGTATATAAATGGTACATCTATATGACTATCTATTGTAAACTTTTTGAGTTTTAGATATTCATTGTTTAAATTAAAAAAATTGCCGGATGTCGATTTGTAAAGAATGTCATTCAGATTTATGGTGTGATACTTCTGAACAAAATAATCGCCAGGCTTGATATCCAATATAAAATCATTCCAAGAACTGCTATTCTCTTTTACCTGACTTCCGATGAAGCTATTTTCCAACTCTTTTTTTAAATCATCATCTATATAAATCGGAGTTTTGTTATTCAATATTTTAGATAATTTAACAGAATCTTCCTTTGTCCATACTTCTTGCGCACTGAGAATGTCGACAAAAA
>OMDB01000529.1_pt1 | contig 17570 bp, 10 predicted proteins | sample 1645161 | NCBI WGS metagenome assembly OMDB01 (sample SAMEA103958135, study PRJEB25191) | human gut metagenome
TCTGCGCCCCGATAATGCACTTTCAATGTAAAAATAATTTTGAACACCTACTTACTCATTAAAATTGATGATATTTACAGATATTGTAACATAAATAGCCTTAGAACTTGCAACGAATGTCTATAATATTGTATATTTGCGATATTATCATACTTTATTAACCTTGCAACGTTAACAAGACATTAACATTGCGAAAAACAACTTAGGCAAATGAGACGGAAAACAAGCATGAAAAATACACTCGCGGCCCTTTTGCTCTTATGTAGTACAACCCCTGCGTTGGCGCAAGACAAGGTCAAACTCACCTCGAATGAAGGCGAGATTGTGTGGTTCACATTAGGACAAGACCTTGACAAGGCAGAGGTGCCGTACGTTGTAGTTCGATATGACTATCAACAAGGCAATGGCTACATTATTACAACTCCCAATAGCAGTTATACTTTCAGTTTCGATGCAAATTGGTCGCTCGAACTCATACCCGATCCAGCTACCGGCATAGACGAAGTGCCAGCCACCAACGCCAGCAAGCAGGTATCGTTCAGCCTGAATGGGCGTAAACTATACATCAAAAATCTGCCCGGCAAGTCGTCGGTGACACTCTACGACTTGCAAGGCCGTTTGGTCATGACCGTCCAGGCTGACAATCAAGGTTGTGCCACACTGCAACTGCCTGCAACAGGCCTTGCCACCCCCTATGTGGTGCGCACAGCAAGTATTAACTTCAAAATCATTGCAAAATGAGAAATCTGTACAAACATATAGGCAGTGCCTTCATGGCAGCATTGCTTCCTTTGACAGCTGCGGCACAATCACCTCTCGAGTCGGGCCATAGCATCATGGTGGGCGATGACATTTACGACCTGACCGATATTTACGAAATAGCATTTGTTGACAAAGCAACATTCGGCAGTACCCCACAAGTGACGGCTCCCTCGGTGGCCGAACTCCTAAAGCAAGCACCCAATATGCGCATTTGGGCCAAACTGCTCGATGCCACAGGTTGGGGGGCTAAGATGATGCCGGACGCAAAAGCCGAAAAGGCTTTTGCCGAGAAATATAAAGCATATGCTGGCACCTACCCCGACAATACTGGCACCAGAACCCCTTTCCAAGCATATCGCCGCCAAGGATTCACCCTTTTTGCCGAGACCGACGAAGTGTTTAACAAAGAGTGGGGTGTGCCCATGCCGGTATATGATGAAGCCACACAAAGCATTACAAACTGGGAGACCATAAAGCAAGTACTTAACGAGCAATGTGGAAAAATATACTCCAACCTCAAGCCTGGCGACCTTACCGACAAGGATAATGCCGTAAACATATTCGTGGCCACCCACCTACTCAACAGCAACATGCAATTAGCCAACAACAGCGCTGTGCGCCATGCCACAGAATATGGCTACACCACGGGCGAGGATATAAACGAGCCTTCTACCAACTACACCGTCAACGTGTGGGACTACTACCGCACTGCCTGGCCACAAGAGAGCAAATTGCTCAAAATCACGCAAACGCCCGACGGTCAATTCTACCTCAACCGTTTCAGCAAGTACGACAACGGTTTGAAGGGCACCTATCTCGAGACTGGTACACTGCAAGAGGGCATTTTGGCTCACGCCCGCAACGAGGTGGACGGCTCCGTTTATAATAATGTGGCATTATATGGCAGCTATCACCCGATAGATAATATACTAAGTTTCAACTCAGACTATGCAAGTGCCATGAAGAGTGAGCGCGTGCGTATGGACTTCACCACGCTGCTGCCCGAAATAGCGAGCAACAACTTGCGTGGCAAGGACGCCTACTTCCCCACCGACTACTTCAGCACACTGACCAATGTAAGCGCCGACACCAAAATCCAACAATTATATGTGCGCAAAGGTTGGGTAGACTATCAAGGAGACGAATTGCTTGTTATTGGTAACTACGACTTCACGCTCGAAGTGCCCGCCATGCCCAATGATGGCACCTACGAACTGCGCATAGGTTATGGTGTCAATACCTTGCGTGCCAAGAGTCTGCTCACTTTTATCTGCGAAGACGAGGCAGGCAATCAAGACACTTGGGGCGACCCCCTGGTGCTTGACCAGAGCGACCCAGTCATGGCCAGCGACGGTATTGCCCAAAAAGATGCCGATTTGAATTACGACGAAACGCTTTGCGCCGAAAACGACTATGCGCTGCACAAATTGGGCTACATGAAGCCACCAGCATACTTCCACATAGCTGGCTACCGCACAAACTCAGCCCGTGACGAGTTGGGTAGAAGCTATAATGGTGGCAACATGCGGCGTGTGCTCATTACCTCAAAAATGTCGCCACGTACGAGGTATTACATTCGTTTCCAATCACTGAACAACGCCAGCCGTGCACAGTTGCACCTCGATTTTATTGAGTTCGTGCCGCGGCTCGTAGATGTAGCAGGTGAACCTTATCGTGAAGACGTGTGGTAACAATTTGTTAACGGGTTAACAAGTCAGTATGCAATACCTTATTATGTAAAAGTAAGACTGGTAGGAATCTCAAAGAGTCAGGCAAACTTACCTGTAAACCCGTAAACTTGTCAACTTGTTTACTAATTCCGCCAACACGTTATGTTCCGTATTCATTACGGCATCACTGCACACCCTACAATATTTCTTATTCAACTCATTTCACACACTATGAATACCATATACAAACATACCATACGACGCATCTTTGGTTGTGTTCTGCTATCAACACTTCCATTAGGCGTCATGGCGCAAAATGCGCGCGTAATAAAGAGAGATGGCACCATCAAGATGTACGATGGCAGCAGGCAAAATATCAAAGTAATGCCCGTGCCAACGGTCAATACCAACGACAAGGTTAAAACTGGCAGCACACTTTATGACAATTTGCAAGCGTTAGGCAACTACACCACCTATTTGCGCTTGATTGACTCTTTTGGTGGTATACAACGCGCGTTCAAGAACGAGGTCACTGACGACGAACGCAAATACAACGGTAGCATTGACACGCTTACTGTGTTTGCTCCAAATGACGAAGCCTTTGCCCGTTTCTTTGCCCACAACGCATGGACAGACGAACAAGGCAATGCCATAAGCAGTTATGAGCAACTGAGTGATGGTCAAAAGCGTGCTCTCATCTACGTGAGTTATATTCCGGGGTTCGTCACCGCTAATAGTCTGCACGTAAGTGGGAGTTTCAGAGGCTACCATCGTCTGTACAGCTATGACAGACAGTTCAATCTTGTGCCCTACAAACACACGGGTGGCACAGATATCAACACCTTTCCGCCAGATAGCTACAGTTATATTGACTACGCCAAAGAACTCAACCAACACATAGTGGATGGTGTGTGGATTGGGTATGGCACAATAGGCAACAACACAGATGGTGCATTTGCTTATAGTGGCGGCACCATGATATGGAATGATGACTATTGGCAATACAATGGGCTGAGCCATGACGACTTAGCTTTTATAGGCGCAGCAGACCCCGAGGGTTCAGGGCACATCACAATAGGCAACGCCCACATTACCCAACCCAACCAGCGGTGCAAAAATGGCTATCTGCATTTGGTTGACGAAGTGGTTGTGCCACAGCCCAACCTCATGTACACTCTGACACAAGCGCGCTTTGGCGATAAATACTCTCTGGCAAGCAGTTTGATACAAAGGTTCAACTATCTTAAATACGACTCTGATTATACAGGATATAGCGCTTTAATTAACCATGGCGACTCTGCTATGACTGTTCGTAATTCGTTGCTTGACAGAGTTGCCATCAAAACCCCAGCCATCATACTGCCCACCGACGAGGCACTGAAGGCATTCATCTTAGCCTCCGACAATCCTCTTGGGCAGTGTGGCATCAACCAGGATAACTATTACGACATGCTTATGTCCTTGCCGCGCGAGGTGTTGCAGCCCTTTGTCAAAGAATGGTTCCGCACATCATTCACCGATGTGTTGCCGAGTCGTTATAGCAATATGCGTAGTGCCAAGGGACACCAGTTGTTAGCCGGTGTCACCACCCCCGAAGCCTACAAGCTTGCGGTGCAGCAAGTCATTCCCGCTGCCGATGGTATTATTGTAGTAGTTGATGCTGTGCCAAATGCCGAGGACCTGCGCAACGAACTTACTTTTGTAAAGCTTGCCGGCCGAGTAGCTGGTGCTGCACTGACCGCAAACGACCGTTACGATGGCAAAAGAAGCACTTCTCCATTCTCTACCGATTACCAGCGCGAGATGCACAACAAGTCATTTACCATGTTTGTGCCTACTGACGCGGGACTGGAACAGTACGGATTGGTTGACCCTATTAGCATGGCTTCAAACAACCGCGTTTCGTGGCGTTATTGGTCATTAACCCCCGACAGTATCAGCTCTAATGGAACACGCCAAATAGCCGTTGCGGCAAGAGCCTATCGCTATGACTACAAAGAGGTACGCAATACCGAGACAGCCAGACCGCTGGCTGCGATATATTCAAGTAATGCCAACGATGATTGTGCTAATGGCAACTTTGGACCTGTAAAACGCCAATTGTTGACCGATATGCTCGACCAGCACATTGTGCTGCAAGATGTGAATAGTTTGCTCAACACCCCGCGGCGCTGGTATCTTTCGCGCAGTGGTATGCCCATCTACATGAAGGAGCACACCAACACCAACATCGTGGTAAATGGTGGTATGCAAATCGACCTCAACGAGAAAGATGCTGCCGACAAACACGATTGCACCTTGCAGTTTGTAGGCCAAAACAGCACAGGCACAAGCGTATTCATAGATCGCCCCATGCAGCCAACCACCCAAAATGTGTACCAACGTCTTCAGTCCAACGATGCCTTTAGCATGTTCTTTGATTGTGCCAATGCGCTGAACGGTGCTTACGATCTGAAAAATCAGCTATTTGACATTGAGACGTCGGAGGCTCTGAACCGGAAGTACACGATCTTTGCCGACTTCAGCGGCAGCTATGCACGTTATGGCAATGCTAACACCATGTTGGTCAACTTCTTCCATAACTTCAATTACACCATATTCGTGCCTACCAACGAGGGTATGCAAAAAGCCATCGCAGAGGGGCTTCCCACCATCGAGAGCATCGAGCAATTTGTTGAAGAGAGTTTGGACGATAACGGCCAACTGCCCGACGACAAACGCGAGCAAGCTCAAGCCAGATACCTCACGCTGCTTAACTTCCTGAAGTACCACTTCTGCGACAAGTCCTACTTCCTCGAACCCGACCTCGAAAGCGGTGACACCGAACAGACTACTACCGCTTGCATCGATGCCAGCAACCAACAGGCTCTGACTGCAGACATCAACAGTGGCAATGGCATGCTGATGGTGCGTGATGCCAGCAATCGCTACAAAGCTGTAAAGCCCGACCTTGCAAACATCATTGCACGTGATGCTGAATTTAACAACGATCCTACGAGGGCTAAATATATTCTGTCAGCCTCAAATGTTGTGCTGCATGGCATAGACAATGCCGATTACCTGCTCTTTGACAACACACTCAATGGCGACTTTACGCGTGCATGGCGCACACCATCTGCCGCCCGCAAGTTTGTGAAGAAATATGGCAAGTAGGCATATCGCACTCTGACAACGTACCGCTTTCCACCTACCGCGTACAGCGACAAGTTAAAAGACTAAGCTTTTCATTTGTCATTGTACGCGGTTTGCATTACCTTTGCATCAACAAATACACGAAACAACCACAAAACAAACATATCACGCAATGAATTTTGTAGAAGAACTCAAATGGCGCGGCATGCTTCACCAGATGATGCCAGGCACAGACGAACTCCTTGAAAAGGGAATGACTACAGCATACGTTGGCATAGACCCTACTGCCGACTCGCTGCACATCGGACACCTCTGCTCTGTCATGATGCTTCGCCACTTTCAGCGTGCTGGCCACAAGCCATTAGCACTCGTAGGCGGTGCCACAGGTATGATTGGCGATCCCTCAGGCAAAAGTGCTGAGCGTAACCTCCTTACCGAGGATATACTGCGCCACAATGTGGCCTGCATCAAAAAGCAGTTGTCACACTTCCTCGACTTCGACTCTGACGCACCCAATGCGGCAGAACTTGTCAACAACTACGACTGGATGAAAGACTTCACCTTCCTCGACTTTGCACGCGAGGTGGGCAAGCACATCACCGTCAATTACATGATGGCCAAGGATAGCGTAAAGAAACGTCTTAACGGCGAGGCACGCGATGGCTTGTCATTCACCGAATTTACCTACCAGCTGTTGCAGGGTTACGACTTCCTCCACCTTTACGAGACCAAGAACTGCAAGTTGCAAATGGGCGGTTCCGACCAGTGGGGCAACATCACCACCGGTACCGAACTGATACGCCGTACCCTCGGTGCAGAGGCCGATGCCTACGCTTTAACCTGTCCGCTCATCACCAAGGCCGACGGCAAAAAGTTTGGCAAGACTGAGCAGGGCAACGTATGGCTCGACCGTCGTTACACCACTCCCTACAAGTTCTACCAGTTCTGGCTCAATGTGGGCGACGAGGAGGCAGAGCGCTACATCAAGATATTCACCTCGCTCGAGCACGATGAGATAGACTCCCTTATAGCTGAGCACCGTGCCGACCCGGGCCGCCGCTTGCTGCAAAAGCGCCTTGGCGAGGAAGTTACCTGCATGGTACACAGCCGTGCCGACTACGAAATGGCCCTCGAAGCTTCAAACATACTCTTCGGCAAGGCCACTAAAGACAGCCTGTTGAAGCTCGACGAGGAAACCTTCCTCAGTGTGTTCGACGGCGTGCCACACTTCGAGGTAAGCCGCGACCAGGCAGTAGGTGCAAAGGCCGTAGACCTCTTTGCTGAGGCTACCAAGTGTTTCGCCTCAAAGGGCGAGATGCGCAAGCTCACCCAGGGCGGTGGCGTAAGCCTTAACAAGGAGAAACTCGCCGCCTTCGACCAGGAAATCAAGGCCGAGGACCTTATCGACGGCAAATACCTCCTCGTGCAGCGTGGCAAGAAGAACTACTTCCTCATCACCGTGAAGTAAGTTAACTCACAACCGGCCCCTCGCGGTCGGTCACCATACCCCCCAACGGGCAGCATCAAGCGTGCAACCTGTTGGGGGTGTTTTGTTAACATACGTGACGCACGATTGCATTTTATGGCCAATTGGTATATGCAGTCTAAAAAAATATAATTACTTTTGCAAGCAACGGAACATTATATAGCGAGGCCAAACAAACACCTAACCCTATCTGTTGGCGGAATTTTGGGTTAACGGGTTAATTGGTTGACAGGTTAACAAGTAAGTTTGCTATAACTGCTTGTTATGTAAAAGTCTGAATGCAAAGAAACAAAGATGCTTGACAAACTTACCTGTTATCCTGTTAACTTGTCAACTTGTTTACTGATTTCGTCAATGCGCTTAATCCTTGCAGTAATTATGACTCAGTCAGAATTTTCACGTGTGGCACGCTCCAATCGCCGGCATGCTTTCAAACAAATGTTTGGACTTTCCAGCGCCTTTGGCATGTTCATGGCCGTAGTGGCAATCATAGCCTTGACCGTGGCAATAGGTCTTGTAGTATGGTTCTTGATGGTAGCTTAGGCAAAAGTGTTAACCAAGGCTGTGCGTTTTTGTGTTAAACAACATACTGGCGGGCGCTAATCGTCCGCCTATTTATTTATAACTTTGCAGCGAAGTGTGGCGCGCATATTCTTTCTGCATATTTGCAGGCCACGCAACTATCTAAACGCGAAAAATACAATAAACTACTTACATTCAATACATCATGCGAAAACATTTACTTACAGTATTTGCATTTTTCCTTGCAGCCATGAGCGTTTGGGCTCAGGGTTCACCATGGCGCTACAACCGCTACAACGGTTTCAAGGCTCACAAGATTACCGACAAGACCATCGTATTCTTTGGTAACAGTATCACCAACATGCACGAATGGTGGGAAGCCTTCAACAATCCCAACATCGTCAACCGTGGCGTGAATGGTGCCGAAACCCCCATCATGCTCGAGCACTTCGAGAGCATCTTGGTGGGCCAGCCAGCCAAAATATTCTTGATGATGGGCACTAACGACCTTGGCACCTCGGGCATGAACACTCCCGCACACGTAGCCAAGAGCGTGCGCACAGCCCTTATGCGTTGCCAGAAGGAAAGTCCCAACACAAAGGTGTATGTGCAAAGCATTCTGCCGTGTACAGGTAATAACATCAAGGACACCAAGAACGTGCCCATTACCAACGACTCGCTCAAGAATATCTGCAACGAGTTTGCCAACGCCACTTATATCGACCTTTACCCATTGTTGCCAGGCATACCCACCCACCAATATTCAGCTGACGGCACCCACCTCACCATGGCTGGCTACCGCATTTGGTGCAACGAAATAGCCAAATATGTGGGTTCAGACTGTGTATATCCTGCTGACGCAACCGACAACTGGGGCGGCCTCAGCGGCATAGCCGGCATGCGCAATACCTATTTTGCCGCTCTGCCGGTCAAGGCTGACGACATCATCATGCTCGGCGACGACAACAACGACTGGCACGAACTGCTCCACGCCAACAATGTGAAGCAGCGCGGTGGCGCATGGGGCTACCCCAGCAACGACCTCGGCACAATGACCTCGATGCTCAACAACATCTTCAAAGGCCGCTCCGACAACAAAGAGCCCAAAATGGTGTGCATCATGCAGGGCTACAAAGAGATGCAGGACGCAACAGACGTGGCAACAGTGGCTGCTAATTACAAAACATTTGTTGAGAAAGTGCGTAGCTATTGCCCCAATGCCGTTATCAAACTGTTTGCTGTAATACCTTCGCCCACACAAGCTAAGAATGCAGGACGCAGCGACGTCTTCAATGCTGAAATTGAAAAGATTGCGGCCAGCATGGACAACGTAGACTATGTACCAGGCTCATACACCTCGCTCTTGAAAGACGGTGTGCTCAATGCAAACTACAACATGAACGGACGCCTCAATGCCCGTGGCTACGCCAAACTCTCGCAGGTTGTAGCCGAGGCTATTGGTGCTGAAAATGGCGTGACTGCCACAACCGACGCTGAGGTGGAAGAACTCATAGCCAAGATTGATGCACGCAGCAAATTGATAAGTGCTTTGCAAACGGCGGGTAGCCTCAGCATTGGCAATGGCGTTGGCCAGTATACTACAGCTAACGTTGCCCCGGTGTTGACTGGCATTGACGAGGGTTATGCCCTGCTTGCCGACCCCGCCACCACCAACGAGCAACTCACCGCAAAGAGCAGTGCCTATGCCTCGTTCGTTACAAGCGTGTTGCCTAAAATCAACATGCCGCTCGCGTCAAACGACACCGAAGAGCATTGGTATCAGCTCTATACCCCCAATCGTGGCTCATTGTATAATACCTCGCAAGGTGCTGAAAAGGATTTGATAGGAGGACAGAATACAAAGTATAAGAACACCATGTGGAAGTTTGTGCAGCGTGACGACAAGTCATTCGACATTGTCAATCGTGCGGATCGAACTTATGTAAGTCCCGATGCCGAATACGACAAAATGATAAAAACAACCGCAACCCGCCCTAACAAGGGTTGGACGCTGAGCTATGCCAATGTGTCTGGCGTGTTTATCATTTCGTCGGGCAACGTGCAGCTTAACCAAACTGCCAATAAGGATAAAAACAATGGTGTGTGCAACTGGAGCAACAAAAATACGTTAGGCCAAGACCGTAACGACACAGGTTGCCAATTTGCCATAGTAGATGCGCCAGCGCCTGAGGATATAAATATTGAGGACATAGACCCAACTTGCATTAAGGACTACGAGATTTCTTTGCAGACGGGCTCATTCGTTGCACCCGTATCGGGCAAGAACAACAATTTCCCCGAAGGCTACGTATTGGCCAAATCGTGGGAGAGCAGCGAGTCTAATCCCAAATTAAAGATCACAACGGCGGCAAACAACATGATGCCTTCTGAGGTTTATAAGGGTGATTACTTGATGTGGCACCCAACCGCAGACTACACCGTATCGGTTGAGGGTGTAGGGTCTAATGGTCAGAAGTGCCTCATTACGGGTTACACCTTTACCTATTCATCAGCCACAGAAGGTCAGACCATAACAGTGGCAGGCAAGACATTCACAGCCAAGGCTGCCGAACAGCAGGCTGAAATTACTGATTTGTGCGAGACATCAACCGTGTTCAAAGTGGCTGGTTCAAGCGTAACGGGCAAGAGTGCTATTCTCAAAGACTTCATTGTAAAAGTATTTGTGCCAGGTTCTGCTGGTGACGTAACGGCTATTGGCAGTGCCACAGCTCCGGCTATCAACGCGCCTGTTTACTACTACGACCTTCAAGGCCGCCGTGTGCTGAACCCCACCAAGGGCTTGTACATTACTAATACTGGCCGCAAGGTGGTGAAGTAATCACGCGCCACACATACACAAAACATAGTAAATGCAAACAAGCTCCAATGCGATGCCATAATTAAAACGCTACCTCTAATGGGGGCGACGCGTCTCGCGTCGGGAATTAAGCAAAGGCTCACAGACAGACACGTAATTTGTAATTCGTGCTATCTGTGAGCCTTTATTCTGTGTGTGAACACATTGCATTTTTACCGACGCGGGACGCGTCGCCCCCATTAGAGCTTGCGTCAAGGGCATTACGCACTATTGCCTGTAACCCCCGTTACGCAAGAATAGAGTAGCCGGCTTTTTCGATGGCATCGTGCAGTTGGTCGATGTGGCGCTGGTCGCGTGTTTCGAGCACCATGCGCAGGTTGCACGAGTTAACGTCAGGACTCTCACCATTGCGCTCGTGGTGGATAGAAATGATGTTGGCACCCAACTTACATATAACCTGGCACAAACCCAACAACGAACCCGGACGGTCGGCCATCTCTATCAGCATCTCGGTGGTGCGGCCACCCTTCATCAAACCTCGGTTAATCACACGGCTCAAAATAGTAACATCGATGTTGCCGCCACTCACAATGCAACACACATTCTTGCCTGCGATGTCCACCTTGTTAAACATGGCAGCGGCCACGCTCACAGCGCCAGCCCCCTCGGCTATCAGTTTGTGTTGCTCAATCAGGGCCAATATGGCAGCGCATATCTCGTCCTCAGTCACACTCACAATGTCGTCAACATATTGCTGCACAATCTCGAAAGTGTTAACTCCCGGCTCCTTCACGGCTATGCCGTCGGCAATGGTCAGCACATTGGTGAGCGTCTCTATTTGGTTGTGGTCTACACTGTTCAGCATGCTCGGAGCCCCTTGTGCCTGCACACCGACCACGCGCACAGAGGGCTTGAGCGCCTTAACCGCAAAAGCCACACCGCTGGCCAGTCCGCCACCGCCAATGGGCACAAATATGACGTCGATGTCAGGATTTTCGTTCAGTATTTCCATACCCACGGTGCCTTGTCCGGCAATGACCTGCTCGTCGTCGAAGGGGTGGATAAACGTCATGTGCTTCTCCTCGTTCAGCTGCATGGCTTTGGCGTAAGCATCATCGTACACGCCCGGCACCAGGCAAACTTCAGCGCCAAGTTCGCGGGTAGCTTCCACCTTTGAGATGGGTGCCCCCGAGGGCATACATATCAAGGCGGGTATGCCATAGCGCTTGGCAGCCAGTGCCACGCCCTGTGCGTGGTTGCCGGCCGAGCAGGCTATCACGCCGTGAGCCTTCTCCTCATCGCTGAGTTGTGATATTTTGAAGCCCGCACCGCGCACTTTGAACGAGCCGGTTACTTGCAAATTTTCGGGTTTCAGAAACACGTTGGCCGCGGTGTTGATTTTTTGAGTAGGGATGAGTTGTGTGCGGCGTACCACGTCCTTCAGCACCGTCGAAGCTTTGTATATCAAGTCGAGTGTTATCATATTTGGCAGATATTATGTCGTTTTGATTGATAAGTGTGTTTATTACTTGCAAATGTACTAAAATAATAGCACAGAACAAACAAAAAGCGAGAAATGATGCGTGCTTTGTTCTGTGCGGTGGTTCGTAAACTGCGTTTTGGTGCTTGGGGCCGTTCGCATATAATTATAGCAGACGCCGTAGCGTTACTACTTGCCACGCTACGGCGTCTGCCCATTGGCATAGTTGAAAAGTTTACAAGTTAACAAGTTAACGGGTTGACAAGGTAACGGGTTAACAGGTAGGTTAGCATAGCTTTTTTAAGCTTCCTGTCATTCTGGCTTTAACATAATAAGTCGTGTATCGCATACTTACTTGTTAACCTGTCAACTTGTTAATCCGTTAACCGTCATCACTTGAACGGCTTGCGCCATGTGCAGCCCTCCTTCCAACGTGAGCAACCATAGGCCGTGTTGCCCTTGATAACCTTGCCCTGGCCACAGAGCGGACAGATACTGCCGGCCCGAATGATGCGTTTGCGTGGCTTCGCCTCCTTGTTTGCGGCAGAGGCTTTGGCTGCAGGCGCATCGTCCTTGGTTTTGAGCTGCGCCGAAAGCGGAATGTCCTGTGTAATGTGACGGTTCGTGTTGTCGCGCAACACCTGGTTCACCACCTCCGTCACCATATCCTTAAGTTCCGCTATGAATTGCGGGGCACTGTATTCGTGGTGCTCAATTTGCCTCAACTTCTTCTCCCAAAGTCCGGTCAGCTCGGCACTTTTGAGCAACTCCTCCTTGATGATAGAGATAAGTTGTACCCCCGTAGGCGTAGCCACAATCGTTTTGCGCTGGCGGCGAATGTACTGGCGTCGGAACAGCGTCTCGATGATGGCGGCGCGCGTAGACGGACGTCCGATGCCGTTCTCCTTCATTGCGTCGCGCAATTCCTCGTTGTCCACAGTGCGTCCCGCTGTCTCCATGGCGCGCAGCAGCGTGGCCTCGGTGTAAGGTTTGGGCGGTTGTGTCATTTTCTGTGCCAAGTCGGGCAGGTGCGGTCCGCTCTCGCCCTTCACAAAGTCGGGCAGTGTGCGCTCCGTTTCGTCCTTTTTGTCATCATCGTCGTTGGCGGTGGCAGCCATTTTGGCGGCCGAGGGCGACACGGCGCGCCAGCCAGGTTCCAATATGATTTTGCCTGTGGCCTTAAACGGCACGTCGGCAGCCTGACCCATGACGGTGGTGGTGGCAAACTTGCAGTCGGGGTAGAACACCGTGATGAAGCGGCGTGCCACCAAGTCGTACACGTTGCGCTCGGTGTCGGTCAAATTGTTAGCCTCGACGCCAGTGGGTATGATGGCGTGGTGGTCGGTCACCTTGCTCGTGTCGAACACCTTTTTGCGTTTGGGCAGCACCCCGTTGTTGCCGCGCAGCGGTTCGAGCAGGTCGTTGTACTGGTTGCGTATGCCACGCAGTATACCCGGGCATTTGGGGTAAATGTCGTCGGACAGGTAAGTGGTGTCAACGCGCGGGTAGGTAGTCACCTTCTTTTCGTAAAGCGACTGAATGAGCGACAGGGTGAGGTCGGCCGAATAGCCAAACTTTTTGTTGCACTCCACCTGCAGCGATGTCAGGTCGAACAGGCGCGGTGGTTGCTCGGTACCACGTTTTTTGTCCACCGCAGTTACTACAAACGGTTCATTCTGTATTTTGGCCAGTGCGGCGCAGCCCTCCTCCTCGGTGGTGAAACCGCGTCGGGCAGGGGTTTGCTGTTGCTGTTTGGCCTTGTCGCCCTTGTCGTCGCCTTCGGCAGCCGGCTCGTCTTCATTGGGGTCGGCCATCACGGCATTGAAGGTGGTGTCGCGATAGACGGTGGTAAGCACCCAGTAAGGCTCAGGCTTGAAATTTTCGATTTCGAGTTGGCGGCGCACAATCAGTGCCAGGGTAGGCGTTTGCACACGTCCTATCGACAAGGGCGGTGCCCCATAGCCGCCACCATACTTGATGGTGTAGAGCCGTGTGGCATTCATGCCGAGCAGCCAGTCGCCAATGGCGCGGCACAGCCCGGCCTCGTAGAGCGATTTGTACTCCTGCTGCGGCTTGAGCGAACTGAAGCCTTCGCGTATGCTCTCCTCGGTGAGCGACGAAATCCACAAGCGGTCGACAGGACATTTAACCTCGGCCTTTTGCATGACCCACCGCTGTATGAGTTCACCCTCCTGGCCGGCATCACCACAGTTGATGATGCGGTCGGCCTTTTGCATGAGTTTCTGAATGACGTCGAATTGAGCCTTCACGCCTTGGTCGTCCTTCAGGCGTATGCCAAAGCGTGCCGGCACCATGGGCAATGCCCCGAGCGACCACCGCTTCCATAGTGGCGTGTAGTCCTCGGGGTATTTCAGTTCGCAAAGGTGGCCGAAGGTCCAGGTTACTTGGTAGCCGTTGCCTTCGAGGTAGCCTTGATGTTGCTGCGTGGCACCTAATATGTTGGCTATGTCGCGTGCCACGCTGGGTTTCTCTGCTATGCAGACTATCATTGGTGGGTGTAAAATTTATATTGGGGGTTAACCCGTTAACCAAGAAATCTGCCAACGGGTTATAAAGTAGTTCAGAAGTCAGGCTCTCATGTCGAAGCGCATGGTGGCTGCGTCGAATTGCACGCCTTCGGTGTTGAAGAACCTGCCTATGCAGCCGTTGGCAGCCAGTAGTTGCGGCGAGCCGCTTGTGAGCGTCTGTTGGTTGAGCAACCACAGGTTGTCGGCCATGTGCAAGGCCAGTTCCACATCGTGGGTGGAGAGCAGAATGGTCTTTTGTGCGTCGTGCGCCAATTTTTTGAGCAAGCGCAGGGTGGCAATTTTGGCCGGAAAGTCGAGAAAGGCAGTGGGTTCGTCGAGCAGAATGACGGGCGTGTTCTGCGCCAGCGCCTTGGCTATGAACACGCGTTGGCGTTCGCCGTCGCTCAGTGTGCTGATGGGGCGGTGGGCAAAAGGCGTGGTGCGTGTGAGCTGCATGGCTTGCTCCACCGCCTGGCGGTCGGCCTCGGTGGTAGCCGACAGCATGGTAGTGTAGGGTATGCGTCCCATCTCCACCACCTCGGCCGCGGTGAGCGCTTCGGCCTCGGGCTTGAAGGTAAGCACCACGCTCATGGTGCGCGCCAGTTGGCGTGCGCTAAGTAGAGCAGTGTCGGTGCCTTGCCAACTGATGCTGCCTGCCAATGGGGGCTGAAAGCGTGCCAGGGTGCGGAGCAGGGTGCTTTTGCCCGCCCCGTTGGTGCCGAGCAGGGCTGTGAGTGTGCCCTGTGGCAGTGTGGCGTTGAGGTTCCGGCTAATGATGGTGTGGCGGTAGCCGGTGGTGAGTGCGTGCAGTGTGAGCATATTAGACTCCCCCGTTAGTGGAAACTCTTGCCCTTGAGGGTGATGCGCACGCGGTTGGCCACAGACTGGCCGATATGCTTGAACTGGCCGTGGCGCAGACTGATGCACAGCTCCTCGAATGAGCGCCACACCTTGACCCATGGGTGACGCCAGCCTACTATGCGGTAGATGCGCTGGCGGTGGCGCACATGCTCAATAATGTGTTTGGGGTGGCGCAGCGGGAAGTTGAGCTCGTAGCGCTTCATGGTGAATATGCGGCGGTAGCCCGACGGCAGCGACTGCACACCGCCCGAAAAGTGTACCGACTCTTCCATCACGCCGATGTTGTTGACCAGATTGACGCGTGGTACAATGGCCAGCTGCGAGTTGAGGAACATGTGCGCCATGAAGATGCTCTCGTAGTGTGCCTTGCCGCTGGCGCGGTGGGCGCGTGCCATGGGCAGGAAGTCGCTGCGGAGTTTGCGCTCCTCAACCAGCTGTTCGAGTTCGGCCACGGTTTGTGGTGAGTCGAGCCAGGTGTAGTGTTCGTCCCATTGGTTGACAACGCGTGCCCATGAAGCCCAGCCCGATATGACAAAGTTGGTGGTGAAGAGGTAGTCGGCCTCGGTTACATCGTCGGTACGCTCCTCAAAGTTGCAGCCTTGTATCATGCCGATGCGGTCGTCGTGCTCGTAGCGGTCGAGCATCTCCTGGCAGAAACGGAAGAAACTTTGCGACGGCACGTCGTCGTCTTCAAGCACAATGCACTTGTCCACTTGTGAAAAGGCCCAGCGCTGTGATATGAACTCAGAGGGGTCGCACCCGTAGTTCTTTTCTTGATACATGCGTTGTACCTCGCATGGCCAGTCGATGTTGTCAACTATCTTGCGGCAGGCCATGATGCCTGGCATATCGCGCTCGCCGCGTGCGCCGTCTTGATAGAGGAACAGGCGTGCGGGTTTGGCTTTGCGCACTTCGGCAAAGACTTTCTCGAGCACGTCGGGACGGTTGAAGAAGAGTATGAGTATTGATATGTCCATAGGGGGGAGAGGGTTAGGAGGTTAGGGGGTAGGGGAGAGGGTTAGGGGGTTAGGGGAGAGGGTTAGGAGGTTAGAGGGCTAGGGGGTTAAAAGATTACCTAAGATTGCTCAGTTCGGGGTATTGGGGGGGATTGGTTAGAGGGTTAGGGGGGTTATTGTGTTAGGGGGTAAAAAGTCGCCTTTATGAATTAGATGAGTAAAGGTAATCTTTTAACCCTCTAACCTCCTAACCCCCTAACCCTTTTAACCCCCTAACCCTCTAACCCAATCCCCCCTCTAACTTCTCCAAATAGAATACGGCATGTCCGCCGCGTTTGTCCTCGGGTGGCAACTGCATATAGTTGCGGTAGAGGTCGGTAAGGTAGGCATCGGGGTTGGCAGGCGCATTAAATTCAGCATCTTCGAACTTGATGCGTTGCACAGGAAATATGCTGTCTGTTCGGTGCATGATGCCGTAGCCATTGTTGTTGAGCGTGTTCGAGGTATATTCGTTGCGCATTTTCAGCGCACATGCCACGTTCCATTGCAGTTTGCACCAAGCGCGTTTCAATCCGAAATAGAAGAACTCGGCAAATGAGCGCACGGAGTAGTAATGCTGGCTGCACAAAATGGCGTTGGCGCGGCAGTAGCCTTTGGCCACGCGCTTGATGAACGCTTTCGAACAGCTTGGGTAGGGCCTCATGGGGAAGATGTCAACGTACAACCCCTTGCCGTAGGGACGGCTAAAATCGTCGGCCGCTTCGACAAGGAAGGAGTCCGTGTCGCGCACTTTGTAGATGGGCATGCGCACATTGGGGTCAGTGTCGGGCGTTTGTATATAAAGGCCCTCGGGCAGTTCGCGTCGTGCTGCTTCAACAAATCGGGGCAGGTCGTCGAGCCGCATGGCAATGTCGATGTCGTCGTCCCAAGGTATGAAGCCGCCGTGGCGTACGGCACCGAGTATGGTGCCGCCGTCGAGCCAATAGTCAATGCCGTGCCGCAGACAAATGGCGTCGATGGCCTTGAGTATGCCGAGCTGCTTGAGCTGCACCGCGCGGCGGTGGCGGTCAAGGTATGTTGTGAGTTTGTTGCTCATTGGTGGCGTATTGGGTTATGGGGTTATGAGGTTATGGGGTTAAGGAGGGAGGGGGTTAGAGGGTTATTGGGTTAGGGGGTTAAAAGATTACTTTTGGTTGCCCAACTCTTAGAGGGTTATTGGGCTATTGGGTTAGGGGGTTAAAGGTAGGGCGTTCAAAATCGGCATCAAAAATGAGACTGGTTTTGTTGCAAAAAACGCAAGCACTAATGGGGGCGACGCGTCTCGCGTCGGGATAGAGAAAGGAGGGAAGATACGA
>OMDB01000530.1_pt1 | contig 17513 bp, 17 predicted proteins | sample 1645161 | NCBI WGS metagenome assembly OMDB01 (sample SAMEA103958135, study PRJEB25191) | human gut metagenome
AGAAGGCTCCCTTCGATCAGGCCAAGGCTGATGCCTGCCAGATCGTGAAGCCCGCTTTCGAGCTGTCCGCTGCCGACATCAAGACCGAGGTCCTGAGCGTCGAGAAGGCTGCTGAGAAGCTGGTCGATCTGATCGGTGCCGATGTCATCGTCTCCGTTGGCCGCGGCATCAGCAAGGATGTCAACAAGGGCATCGAGCTGGCTGAGCAGCTGGCTGCTGCACTGGGCGGCGGCGTTGTGGGTGCTTCCCGTGCCGTTACCGATGCAGGCTGGATGACCGCTGACCATCAGGTCGGTCAGACCGGTAAGACGGTCCACCCCAAGATCTATGTTGCTCTGGGCATTTCCGGTGCCATCCAGCACACCGCTGGTATGCAGGATTCCGAGTGCATCATCGCCGTCAACAAGAACGAGAGCGCACCCATCTTCGGTGTTGCTGACTACGGCATCGTGGGCGATCTGTTCAAGGTCGTTCCCGAGCTGATCAAGCAGATCGAGGCTGCCAAGGCTGCTGAATAAGCACCTGATTTTCCCCGAACCCTGATTGTGATAAGGCCGCCGCGCAGTGGAAACGCTGTGCGGCGGCTTTTTGCGTCTCCGGAAAGTAGCTCCGTTCTATCCCACCTGTTCCCGGAATAAAATGACACCAAGAGCGGACAGGAAAGGAGCGCGTACCATGGAGTTGAAGATCTTTCGGGATGCCCTGCCGGCGGCGGGGACAAACTGTACCCTCAAGGCAGAGCTGCCGCTGGAAACAGAGATCCTGATCTCTGATTATCTGCCACCGGTGTTCAAACTGGTCAAGTGCTTTGTCAGGCCGGTGGTGCTGCAAAAGCGGCTGCAGCCCGGCAAGCTGCAATTGGAGGGATATCTGCGCTGTGTGGTCTATTATCAGGGGGAAGATGGGGCGGGTCTGTGCCAGACCGAGCAGAAGCTCCCCTTTACCAAGCTGCTGGACCTGCCGGAGTTCGTCTTCACGGCATGGGCCGTGCAGGTGGAGGGCCAGACCGAATATCTGAACTGCCGCACCGTCAACCCGCGCCGCATCGAGGTGCGGGGGGCGTATGGGCTGGTGGTATCGGTGCATACGCAGGTCAAAACAGATGTCATCACAGCTCTGTCGGATGGCGGGGTAGAGCAGAAACTGGTCACCCTTTCCGGGGTGCGGCGTGCCGCTGTGTTGGAAAAGCTGGTCACGGTCGAAGGCGAGATCCGCTTTCCCACGCCGCCCGCCGCCGTTTTGGACCTCAGCGGCAATGCCTCTGTCGGAGACCTCAAGCTCCTGAACGGGAAAGCCGTTGCCAAGGGCGTGCTGGTCGTTTCCTGTGCCTGGCGTGCCGAGGGCGACCCGGTACTGCAGAGCCAGAGCGTGAACCTGAACTTTAATCAGGTGCTGGATGTGGATGGCCTGAGCGAGGACTGCCGCTGCCTCTGCGTGGCCGAGCCGGTGGGCTTTACGCTCACGGAGGGAGAAGGGGAGGAACCCAGCCGCCTGACCGCCACCCTGATGCTGCGTCTGCGGGCATGGAGGCCCTACCAGCTGCAGTGCGTGGCGGATGCCTTCTCCACGAAATTTGAGACAGAACAGACCCCGCAGACGGTGCAGACGGAATCGCTGGCCTGCACCCTGGATGAGACCGTGACCCTGACCGGCTCCGGTCCTCTGCCGGACGCTGGGGCTAAAATTCTGGCCTGCTTTGCCTCCTTTGGCCCGGCCCTGTTGGCATACAGGGAAAACAACTGGGAGCTGACCAGCCGGGTGACCGTGACTGCCTTTGGGGAGAACAGCCTTTCGGAGCTGGAAAGCTATGAAAAGGTGTTGGAGCTTGCCCTGCCGCTGGGGCGGGAGCTGCCCTCGGACGCGGAGCTGATCCCGGAGTGCTGGCTCCGTGCCGAGGACCTGCGCTGTGTCTGCGCAAACGGCACACTGGAGGTCACCCTTTCCGTCAAGGCAGAAGGAGCCATCCTACAGCGGAGCGGAAACACCTGTGTGGGCTCCATCGCGCTGGGAGAGCCGTTGACCCCGGCAGACCCGGAGATCAGCCTGCGCATCTATTATGCACAGGCGGGGGAGGAGCTGTTTGCCATCGCCAGGCGGTTCCATGTCTCCCCGGCCCAGATGCTTGTCGCCAACGACCTTGCAGAGGGCACCACGGCCATTGATGCGCCTCAGAGGCTTCTGGTGCCGGGAGCAGGGGGCTGATCCATCCGATTTTGTACTTCACAGAAGAACAATTCAAAGTTAAAGTATGACTTATGAACTAAAAATGAACAAAAAACATCCCGGACCTCTCCCAATTTGAGAAAGGCTCTGCTATAATAATTTTTATCGTGTAAAAAAGCCTTTTGGATAAAGGAGAAGTTATGATCAAAAATATCGAGTTGGAGAAGGGCGCATACCAGTTTGATGCCAAGATGCCCCTTCGCCAGGCCATCCCGCTGGGCCTGCAGCATGTATTTGCCATGTTCGTGGGCAACCTGACCCCGCTTCTTATCATCACCAGTGCCTGCGGCCTTGCAGGCGGTGAGTTTGCTGACCTGCAGGTCAGCCTGCTGCAGAACGCCATGTTCGTGGCCGGTGTGGTCACGCTGGTGCAGCTGTTCTCCATCGGCCCTGTGGGCGGTCAGGTCCCCATTATCATGGGCACCAGCTCCGGCTTCCTGGGCGTGTTCAACAGTGTAGCTGCTTCCATGGGCGGTGGCGTGCTGGCCTACGGTGCCATCATGGGCGCTTCCATTCTGGGCGGCCTGTTTGAGACTGTGCTGGGCTTCTTCCTCAAGCCCTTGCGCAAGTTCTTCCCCACGGTGGTCACCGGCACGGTGGTGCTGTCCATCGGTCTGTCCCTGATCTCCGTGGGTGTCAACTCCTTTGGCGGCGGCAACGCAGCCAAGGACTTCGGTTCTGCGGAAAACCTGCTGCTGGCCGTGTTCGTGCTGGTGGTGATTCTGTTCTTCAAGCATTGGACCACGGGCTTCCTGAGTTCTTCCTCCATCCTCATCGGCATTGTGGCGGGATATCTGGCAGCCTTTATCATGGGCTTTGTCCTGCCCACCACCGGTGTCACTGCCGAGGGTGTGGAGTTCACCAAGGCATGGGTGCTGAACTGGAGCAAGGTGGCACAGGCCGACTGGTTTGCCGTCCCCAAGCTGGTTCCCGTCAAGATCGTTTTTGATATGCGCGCCATCCTGCCCGTGCTGATCATGTTCATCGTCACCGCTGTGGAGACCGTGGGCGATATCTCCGGCGTGATGGAGGGCGGCATGAGCCGTGAGGCTACCGATAAGGAGCTGTCCGGCGGTGTTATCTGCGACGGCCTGGGCTCTTCCTTTGCCGCCTGCTTCGGTGTTCTGCCCAACACCTCCTTCAGCCAGAACGTGGGTCTGGTTTCCATGACCAAGGTCGTCAACCGCGGTGCACTGGCTACCGGTGCCATCTTCCTGATCCTCTGCGGCCTGATCCCCAAGCTGGGCGCACTGGTCTCCATCATGCCGCAGGCCGTTTTGGGCGGTGCTGCCGTGATGATGTTCTCTTCCATCGTGGTGTCCGGCATCCAGCTCATTACCAAGGAAAAGATGACCCCGCGCACCCTGACCATCGTTTCCGTTGCACTGGGCGTGGGTTACGGCATGGGTGCAAATGCCAGCATTCTGGCACACACCCCCCAGTTCTTCCAGCTGATCTGCGGCGAGAGCGGCATCGTGCCCGCAGCCTTTGTGGCCATTGTGCTGAACGTGCTGCTGCCCAAGGACGATAAGGCCGAATAAACCTCTCAGTCACCTTCGGTGACAGCTCTCCTGTCAGGTGAAGCACCATTGCGTTGCAATGGCGGAGAGCTCCTCCAGAGCTTCCGGCGTATCTGCATCCAGCAGTTCTTCCCGCCGCTGGGCGTAAACGATCTGTACCTGCTCAGGGTGAGCCTTGAGCACAACACTGCCGCCCTTGCCCTCGGGCAGGGTGCGCAGAGCGGGAAAATATCCGCATCCAAACAGAACGGGACTTCCGACAACGGTGTCCGGGCCATGTGCGGCCCGGGCTCCCAGCCGGAAGATCGCCCGCTCTGTTTCTTTTTGTGTCTGGGTAAAAGCAGTGATCAGCGCTTCCAGCGTCTCCCGCTGCAGCAGGGGCTGATCTCCGGGCAGGAAGATGCAGCCTGCAAGACCGGGGCATTGCTCCAGCAGCGCCTCCAGCCCCAGCCGGACGGTGTCGTTCCGGCCCGGCAGGCTGTGGAGCAGGCAGGGAACGGCCTGTGCGTCACACAGGGTCTTTACCTCGGCAGAACGGGTCACGATCACCCGGGCGGCAAGGGCAGGGGTGGCGGTGACCTCCAGCGCCCGGCAGAGCAGGGGGCAGCCCCCGAAATCTGCCAGCAGCTTGTTGGAGCCGAACCGCCGGGCCAGCCCCGATGCCATGATGACGCACCCCACCGAAGGGCGGGCGTTTTTTCTGCACAACTCTGCCATAAAATCATTCCTCCTGAACCTGCCGGATCTGCGGCAGTCTTTCCAGTGGCATTATAAGGGATTTTGTGATAAAATAAAAGTAGCAATCGAAAAAAGAGAGGTACTGCGTATGATGACGATCCGGGAATACAAACGGGCCGAAAGCCTCGAGGAAGCCTGGCAGCTCAACCAGAAGCGAAACAATCGGGTCATCGGCGGCATGATCTGGCTCAAGATGGAGAACATCAATGTCGGCACCGCCATCGACCTGTCGGGCCTTGGGCTGGACAAAATTGAGGAAACGGCCGAGGGCTTTTCCATCGGGGCTATGGTGCCCCTGCGGCAGATCGAGCTCCACGAGGGGCTCAATGCCTACACGGACGGCGCTGTGCGGGAATCTGTGCGCCACATTGTGGGTGTGCAGCTGCGCAACCTTGCCACCGTGGGCGGCAGCATTTACAGCCGTTTTGGCTTTTCCGATGTTCTGACCATGTTCCTGGCCCTGAACGCTTCGGTTGAGCTCTACAAGGGCGGCATCGTGCCGCTTTCGGAGTATGCTCAGCGCCCGTACGACAGGGATATCCTGGTGCGGGTCATCGTGCCGAAGGAGCAGGCAGCATTCTGCTATCAGTCGGTGCGCAACAGCCAGACGGATTTTCCGGTGCTGACCTGTGCCGCCGCGAAAACGGCCGGGGGCTTCCGGGTCGCCATTGGTGCCCGGCCCGGCAAGGCAGTGCTGTATACCCTGCAGCCCAATGCCGCCGAAACGCCGGAGCTGACCGCCGCCCGCTTTGCCGCTGAGGTGCGGGCAAACATCCGGACGGAGAGCAACATGCGCGGCAGTGCGGAATACCGCAATCATCTGGCAGGGGTGCTGGTCAAGCGCGCTGTGCTGAAATTGGAAGGGAACAGGTGAGACAAGATGCAGGTGAATATTATTCTGAACGGAACCAAAGTCACGGCAGAGGCCGCACCGGACACACTGCTCATCGATTTTGTCCGCGCACACGGCTGTTACAGTGTCAAGCGCGGCTGTGAGACCTCCAACTGCGGCCTGTGCACCGTCTTTCTGGACGATGTGCCGGTGCTGTCCTGCTCTGTGCTGGCAGCCCGTGCCGACGGCCACAGGGTGACCACGCTGGAGGGCCTGCAGGAGGAGGCTGCTGAGTTCGGTGCTTTTATCGCCGATCAGGGTGCGGAGCAGTGCGGCTTCTGCAACCCGGGCTTTATTATGAACGCTCTTGCCCTCTTCCGGGAAAAGGAATACCCCACTGAGGAGGAGATCAAGGAATATCTTGCGGGCAACCTCTGCCGCTGCTCCGGCTACGAGGGCCAGCTGCGGGGCATCCAGAATTTCCTCGCCTGGAAAAAAGCAAAACAGGAGGGTGCCGAATGAAAAACGTCAACAAAGCATTCCACAAAAAGGATGCCATGCAGCTTGTGACCGGCAAGCCCGTTTACATGGATGATCTGGCCCCGGCAGACTGCCTGATCGTCAAGCTGTACCGCTCGCCCCATGCCAACGCCATGGTGGAGCGCATCGACACGTCCGTGGCCAAAAAGGTGCCCGGCATCGAGGCCATCTTCACCTGGGAGGATGTGGATCAGAACGCCCGCCGCTACACGCAGGCCGGCCAAACCTACCCCGAAGCCAGCCCCTACGACCGCCTAGTCATTGATCGCCACGTCCGCTTTGTGGGGGACGTGGTGGCCATTGTGGTGGGCAAGGATGAGAAGTGTGTCGAGAAGGCCATGAAGCTCATCAAGGTGGAGTATCAGGTGCTGGAGCCGGTGCTGGATTTCCACACTGCGAAGGACAACCCCATCCTTGTCCACCCGGAGGACAACTGGGAGAGCCTGAGCCCCGTGGGTGCCGACAACAAGCGCAACCTCTGTGCCCACGATGCGTGCGGCGACGGCGACATCGATGCCGTGCTGGCAAAGTGCGATGTTGTCATCGACCGTGTCTACCACACCAAGGCCTGCCAGCAGGCCATGATGGAGACCTTCCGCACCTGCTGCTGGATGGACCTGTACGGACGGCTGAACATCCTCAGCTCGACCCAGATCGTGTTCCACACCCGCCGCAATGTGGCAAACGCCCTGCACATTCCCAAGTCCATGATCCGCGTCATCAAGCCCCGCATCGGCGGCGGCTTTGGTGCCAAGCAGACGGCGGTCTCGGCCATCTATCCGGCCTTTGTTACCTGGAAGACCAAGAAGCCCTGTAAGCTGATCTTCACCCGCGAAGAGAGCCAGACCGCATCTTCGCCCCGCCACGAGATGGAGATGCACGTCCGTCTGGGTGCCACCAAGGACGGCATTGTGAAGGGCATCGACCTCTACACCCTGTCCAACACCGGTGCTTATGGTGAGCACGGCCCCACAACGGTGGGCCTTTCCGGTCACAAGTCCATCCCGCTGTATGGAAAGGCCGAAGCCTTCCGTTTTGTCAGCGACGTGGTCTACACCAACCACATGTCTGCCGGTGCGTACCGCGGCTATGGTGCGACCCAGGGCCTGTTTGCGGTGGAATCTGCCGTCAACGAGCTGGCTGCCAGGCTCCACATGGACCCCTTCAAGATCCGTGAAATGAACATCGTCAAAGAGGGCGATGTGATGCCCGCCTATTACGGCGCTGTGAACACCAGCTGCGCGCTGGACCGCTGCCTGAAAAAAGTCCACGAGATGATCGACTGGGACAACAAGTACCCTGTGCGCGACCTTGGCAATGGCAAGGTGCGCGCCGTGGGTATGGGCATGGCCATGCAGGGCTCCGGCATTTCCGGCATGGATGTGGGCAGTGCCACCCTCAAGGTAAACGATGACGGGTTCTACTCCCTCATCATCGGCGCGGCCGATATGGGTACCGGCTGTGACACCACGCTGGCTCAGATCGCCGCCGAGGTGCTGGACTGTGACCTGGACAATATCACCGTTTTTGGCGCGGATACCGATACCTCGCCCTATGACTCCGGCTCCTACGCTTCCTCTACCATCTATGTCACCGGCAAGGCAGTGGAGAAGTGCGCTCTCCGGCTGCGCGGCCAGATCTGCAAGCTGGGCGCGGAGCTGCTCCAGACGACCGAAGATGCCGTGGATTTTGACGGCAAGTTCGTCTCCCTGAACGCAGACCCGGAGAAGAGGGTCTCTCTCTCTGAGGTGGCCTTCGCCTCTCAGTTCGGCCACATGGTGCCGCTGGAGATCACCGAGACCCACACCTCGCCCCTTTCGCCCCCGCCCTACATGGTCGGCGCGGCTGAAATTGAGCTGGACAAGGAGACCGGTGAGGTCAAGGTGGTGGATTATGCCGCCTGCGTGGACTGCGGCACCCCCATCAACCCCAACCTGACCCGTGTCCAGACCGAGGGCGGCATCCTGCAGGGCATCGGCATGGCCCTGACCGAGAACATCACCTACGATGCCAAGGGCTGGCCGATGGAGAATTCCTTTATGCAGTATAAGATCCCCGCCCGTGTGGACATCGGCCACATCCGGGTGGAGTTTGAGAGCAGCTACGAGCCCAACGGCCCGTTTGGTGCAAAATCCATCGGTGAGGTGGTCATCAACACCCCGCTGCCCGCCATCGCGGATGCCATCTACAATGCCATCGGCACCCGTTTCTATGAGCTGCCCATCACCCCGGAGCAGGTCGCCATGGCGGTGGAAGAAAACCGCTGATGCTTTCGGAAACACAGTTTCCGTTTCTGGCTGAAAAGGGCCATGTGGTCTCGTTGGTGGGCGGCGGCGGAAAAACCACCCTGCTCTATGCCTTTGCCCGGCATTGTGCCGCCAAAGGCTGGCGGGTGCTGGTGAGCACCACCACCCACATCCGGCAGCCGGGGGAGAATTATGCCGCAGATGAAGCCGCTCTTGCGTCCCTCTGGGCGGCAGGGCAATATGCCGTGGCCGGTGTCCCGGCAGAGCAGGGCAAGATGACCGCCCTGCCGCCGGAGCAGCTGACCCGCTGGATGGCACGTGCGGATATGGTTCTTCTGGAAGCGGACGGTGCAAAACGGATGCCCTGCAAAGTTCCGGCGGCCCATGAACCGGTGCTGCTGCCGGAAAGCGATATCGTGCTGGCCGTGGCAGGATTGTCTGCGCTGGGCAGACCTCTGCGGGAGGTCTGCTTCCGGCTGGAGCAGGTCTGCGCCCTGCTGGGCACTGCCCCCGAAACGCTTCTGACCCCGGAGCTGCTGGCAAGGATGCTGGCCAGCAAGAAGGGAGGGCGAAAACTGGTAGGAAACCGCCGTTTTTCTGTGGTACTCAATCAGGCGGATGACCCCGCCAGCATTGCGGCAGGCGAACAGACCCTCGCGCTCCTGCGCGAAAAATATGAGGTGCAGGGCGTGTTGACTTATTTTGATGAAAGGGAGCGTGCATGAAATGGCAGGACAAGGTCCCATTGTATTCTGCACCGGCGGCGGGTGCACCGCCAAGCTGGGTGCCGGGGTACTGAGCCGCATTCTGGAAAAGCTGCCCCGGGGCGAAAAAGACCCCGACCTTCTGGTTGGCTACGACAGCCGGGACGATGCTGCCGTCTACCGCATTACCGAGGACATTGCCCTGGTGCAGACGGTGGATTTCTTCCCGCCGATGGTCGATGACCCCTATACCTTCGGGCAGATTGCCGCGGCCAATGCCCTGAGCGATGTCTACGCCATGGGCGGTGAGGTCAAAACGGCACTGAATCTCGTCTGCTTCCCCGAGAGCATGGATCTGAACGTGTTGGGGGAAATCCTGCGCGGTGGTGCCGAAAAGGTGGCCGAAGCCGGGGGTACGCTGGCGGGTGGACACTCCATTGCCGATACCGGCGTGAAGTACGGCCTGTCGGTGACTGGTCTGGTAGACCCGCACCGCCTGACGGCCAACGATACCGGCCGCCCGGGCGACAAGCTTCTTCTGACCAAGGCGCTTGGCGTGGGTCTGATCTGCACCGCCAACCGGGTGGGCGAAGCCGCTCCGGAACAGATGGAAGCCGCCGTCCGTTCCATGACCACCTTGAACAAAACGGCGGCAGAGATCGCACGCAGGTACGAGGTGCACGCCGCCACGGATGTGACCGGGTTCAGCTTCTTGGGCCATCTGCACGAGATGATGGGGGAAAAGCTCTCCTGCGTCATCGATGCCCATGCGGTGCCGGTGCTGCCCGGGGCGTGGGAGGCTGCAGATGCCTGCCTGTACACCGCCGCCGGTCAGCGCAACCGCAACCACACCGGGCCCTTTGTCCGGTTTGAGAAAGTGCCCTTCCCGATGGAAGAGATCCTGTTTGATCCCCAGACCTCCGGCGGCCTGCTGTTTGCCGTGGCCCCGCAGGATGCTGCTGCCCTGGAAGCAGAGCTGCAGGCGGCGGGTCTGCCCGCAAAGGTCGTGGGCACCATTGGGGAAAAGCAGACACCGGAGATTACAGTAACATACGAATGAGGGAGGAACAACCGATGATTAAGATCGATGCCCGTGGAGATGCCTGTCCGCTGCCCGTGGTCAAGGCCAAAAAGGCCATTGCAGAGCTGCACGGCCCCGGCGAGGTGGAAGTGCTGGTGGACAATGAGATCGCTGTCCAGAACCTGACCAAGATGGCCCAGCAGAAGGGCTATCTGTCCAGCTCCGAAAAACTGGCCGAGCAGGAATACCGTGTCCGCTTTACCATCAAGGACACGCCTGCTGCGGAAACCGCTGTGCCGGGCGAAGAGAAACAGCAGGCAGAAGCGGAAACCTGCACCCCGGATGCCCGCACCGATACGGTGGTGGTCATCGCGTCCGACAAGATGGGGGAGGGGGCCGAGGAGCTGGGCAAGACCCTGCTCAAGGCCTTCGTGTTCTCCCTGACCCAGCAGGACAAGCTGCCCAAGACGATCCTCTTCTATAACGGCGGCGCATCCCTGGCCTGTGAGGGTTCGCCCATGCTGGAAGACCTGAAGGCACTGGAAGCTGAGGGCGTGGAGATCCTGACCTGCGGCACCTGCCTGAACTACTACGGCATAACGGAGAAGCTGGCCGTGGGCGGCGTGACCAATATGTATGTCATCGCCGAAAAGATGCTGAACGCCGGGAACGTGGTCAAGCCGTGATCTACCTTGATAACGCCGCAACCACCTTGTACAAGCCCCCGGAGGTGGGGCAGGCGATGCTGGATGCTTTGCAGACAGCGGGCAACCCGGGCCGTGGAGCCCATGCGCCCACCCTGCACGCCTCCCGCATCGTCTACGAGACCCGGGAAGCGCTGGCCCAGCTCTTCCACGCCGAAGGCCCGGCCTGCATCGCCTTTGCATCCAATGCGACCCAGGCGCTGAACACGGCCATCAATGGGCTCTTTGGCCCGGGGAATCATGTCATCACCACGGTCTGTGAGCACAATTCCGTCCTGCGGCCCCTCTACCGCCTCCAAAGGCAGGGGGTTGAGGTGAGCTTTGTGGATGTGGACGCAAACGGTGTGCTCTGCTATGCGCAGTTTGAGCAGCTGCTCCGTCCCAACACCAGGGGAGTGGTTGTGACCGGTGCTTCCAATGTCACCGGCAACCGCACGGACCTGGCGTTCGTATCCGCTTTTGCAAAAAAGCACGGCCTGTTGTTTCTCGTGGATGCCGCCCAGACAGCGGGTGCCATGCCGATGGATGTGCAGGCGCTGGGGATCGATGTGCTCTGCTTTACCGGGCACAAAGCGCTGCTGGGCCCGCAGGGCACCGGCGGGCTGTATGTCCGGCCCGGGCTGCAGGTTGCCCCCCTTGTGGTGGGCGGCAGCGGAGTCCACAGCTTTGATGAACACCACCCTACCGAAATGCCCACCGCTCTGGAAGCCGGAACGCTGAATGTGCCGGGAATCGCCGGGCTGGGGGCCGGGGTGCACTGGCTCCTGACGCAGGGCGTGGAAACGCTGGAAGCAAAAGAAAACGCGCTTGCACGCCTGTTTTATGAAACTGTCCGGGAAATTCCCGGTGTGCGGATCTATGGTGACTTCACTGCGCCGCGTGCGCCCATCGTCTCACTGAACCTGGCGGGCGAGGATTCCGCCCGGGTGGCGGATGCGCTCTGGGAAGAGTACGGCATCTGTGTGCGGGCCGGTGCGCACTGTGCTCCGCTGATGCATAGGGCGCTGGGCACGGTGGAGCAGGGCGTGGTGCGGTTCAGCTTCTCCCACACCAACACCCGGGAGGAGGCACTTGCCGCTGCCCGTGCGGTGCGCAGCCTGGCGGAGGAATAAACGATGCGTGCAAAGAGACCCTATATCGTGTTATCCTTCCGCACCACAGTGGAAGCGATGGCATGGGAAAAACACTGCGAAGCGGAACACATCCCCGGGCGGCTCATTCCGCTGCCCCGGGAGCTCTCTGCCGGGTGCGGCCTTGCGTGGCGGATGCCGCCCGAGGACTGGACGCTGTGGCAGAGCCGCATCGACCCCGCCGCCTATGATGCCGCAGCGGTGGTAGAACAATAACAAATAAAGGAGAATTGGATGGGAAACCGTTCTTTTTTCAATGCACTCCATGACCGGGAGGGGGATTTTCTGCTGGCCACGGTGCTGGAAGGCCCGGCGCAGGGGGAGCGTGTCCTGCTGCGGAACACAGCACCGGTCTGGCCGGAGAAACTGCCTGCGTTCTGGGGGGAGCATCTGCCTGGCCTGGCCGCTGTGACCTCCAGTGGAATTCTGAAATCAGCCGGACAGCGCATCTTTGTGGAGCGCTTTGGCGCAGCCCCGCAGCTTGTGGTCTGCGGCGGCGGCCATGTGGGCGCGTCGGTGGTACGGCTGGCAAAACTGCTGGGCCTGCCGGTCACAGCGCTGGAGGACCGCCCCGAGTTTGCGGAGGAGCTGCGTCGGGCCGGGGCCGATGCTGTGCTCTGCCTGCCCTTTGCAGAGGGTCTTGCGCAGATCCCCGGCGGGCAGGAGGCATACTTTGTGGTCGTGACCCGTGCCCACAGCTGTGATATTGCCTGCCTGCGTTCTATTCTGCAAAAGCCCGCCGCCTATGTGGGCATGATGGGCAGCCGGAAGCGCGCGGCTCTGGTGCACACACAACTGGCCGAGCTGGGGCTGCCGCAAGAGCGTATTGATGCCCTGCACGCGCCCATTGGTCTTTCCATTGGCGCAAAAACCGCACAGGAGATCGCACTTTCTATTCTTGCGGAGATCGTCTCCGTAAAAAACAGCCGCCAGCAGACCGAGGGCTTTTCCCCGGCGTTGCTGGCCGCGCTGGAACAGCAGACCGCTCCGGCGGTGCTGGCGACCATCGTAGGCCGCCATGGCTCTACGCCACGGGAGGAAGGCTCCAAAATGTTGGTCCTGCCCGATGGCTCTGCCGTGGGCAGCGTGGGCGGCGGCATCATGGAGTACCGCACCCAGCAGCTGGCGCGGGAATTGCTGGAGCCGGGGGCTGCCCCGTGCAGGCTGGCCGCCTTTACCACAGAGGGGGCCAGCGATGCCGCGGCCATTGCGGCCTGCGGCGGCTCCATGGAAGTCTTTTTGCAGCGTCTGGAACCGGAGGGATGAGCCATGAAGCGTGATGACCTGATCGTTGTCCGGGGCGGGGGAGACCTTGCCACTGGCGTTGTGCATCGGCTCTGGTCGGCGGGGCTGCGGGTGCTGGTGCTGGAAACAGCCCATCCCGCCGCCATCCGTCGGCAGGTGTCTCTCTGTGAGGCTGTTTACGAAGGCGAGACCGCTGTGGAAGGAATGCGGGGCATCCGAGTGGAGACGCTGGCGGATGCCGATGCCGTCTGGGCACAGAACGCCGTGCCGGTCCTGATAGACCCAACGGGTGCTTGCCTGCCGCAGGCAAGGCCAGCTGTTCTGGTGGATGCCATCATCGCAAAGAAAAATCTGGGCACCACCCGGGAGATGGCTCCGCTGACCATTGCCCTTGGCCCCGGCTTTGCGGCGGGGCAGGATGTGGACGTGGTGGTGGAGACCAAGCGCGGCCACAAGCTGGGCCGCATCATCCGGGAAGGGGCTGCCGCACCCAACTCCGGCGTGCCGGGCATCATCGGCGGCTATGGTGCCGAGCGTGTACTTCATGCACAGGCCGCGGGTATCTTCCGCAACCTGCATTCTATCGCTGATTTTGTGGAGGCGGGCGAGGCTGTGGCCGAGATCGAAACACCGGACGGCCAGCGTCTGCCGGTAATCACACAGATCTCCGGCATCCTGCGGGGGCTGCTGCGGGATGGCTACCCGGTGACCAAAGGATTCAAGGTAGCCGATGTGGACCCCCGCCGTGCGGAGTTGGAAAACTGCTTCCTCATCTCGGATAAGGCCCGCTGCATTGCGGGCAGTGTGCTGGAACTGATCGCTGCAGCGTGCTGGAACTAAAAGAAACGGGACTGTTTTTGCAACAGCCCCGTTTCTTTGTTACTCTGTCATTTTTGTGATGAGCATCTGATAGATCTCGTTGCCCTTGAGGATGAATTGCTTCTTGACCAGATCGGCACTCAGCCGGTCAGGCGTGCCGATGTCCAGACAAAACAGCTCCTGATCCAGTGCCTTGATGGTGCAGCGGATGGAGCAGTGGCCGTCCGGCTTTTCGGTGATACGGGCGCTGTACTCGGCCTCCTTGCGGGCCCAGGTCTGGCTGCGCAGAACCGCTGCCACCGCGCGCTCCCGCACACTGCGGGGCAGGTCATAGGCAAGCTCCTGGGCGACCTTGCGTCCTTTTTCGGTGATGGAATAGTGATCTTCCTTCAGCGTGACCAGCTGCTGGCGGGTGATATCATCCAGACAGGAGCCGATCTCAAAATAGTTGACCAGCTGTTCTTCCATCAGCGCGTTCTCGATCTCCGTCCGGGTGATCGGCCCGGCATTTTTCACCAGATAACACAACAGCAACCGGATCTCCGTGCTGTCGGTCAGTCCGCCGGGACGAACACCGGCGGTAAAAGCATCGTTGGCGGCCATCGTTCTGCACATCCCCCTGTCATTTCAAATTGCTGCCCGGCACTGCCTCGGGGCAGGCCGTAAAGAATCACTTTCTTATAGTATAAAGGGTTTCAGACCGGATTGCAAGCCGCAACCGCAAAATCTGTTTCAATGCGCTTGCGGCTTTCAGGGGTGGAATACAGCCAGTGGTCGATATGCCCCTCGGTGATGAAATAGCGCAGGTCGAACCGGTGGCTCTGGCCCAGGCTGTGGTTGACGATGACCAGCTTGATCTTCATTTTATCGGGCAGGATGTTTTTGATGTAGACGCTCACCGCCTGCCCGGGGTGCAGGTCGGGGCAGGTCTCGGCAAGGCCGGCCAGATTGGGGGCGATCTCCACAAAGGTGCCGTATTCCTCCACGCTCCGCACAATGCCCACCACGGTCTCGCCCACGGTGAACCCGGCGGCGTTCTCCTCCCAGGTGCCCAGCAGCTCCCGGATGGTCAGCACGAACCGCCCCTGCACATCCCGGCTTTTGATGGCGCACAGGATCTGCTGGCCCACACTCACCCGGTCGGCAGGGGAGGAGATACGGCTGACCGACATGCAGTCGATGGGCAGCAGGGCGCTGATGCCGCACCCAACGTCACAAAAGGCACCAAACGGCTCGATGTGGGTCACAGTGCAGGGCAGGATGTCCCCGGGCTGTAAGGTGTCCAGATACTCTGCCTTGCACATCCGCTGTGCCTCAGCCCGGGAAAGCAGGTAGTAGGGCTGGCCGTTTTCCCCGGTCTCCATCCCTTCGATCACAAAGCAGGTTGGGCGGCCCACCCGCGTCAGCACCGCAATGTCCCGCACGGTGCCGCTCTCAGCCCCATCGGCACACTGGCCAAAGGGCATCACGGCCTTTACCCCGCCCAGGTCGAACCGGAGCTGGCGCTGGGTGTCAAAGGCAAGGGCAGTGCTCTGTAAAATTTCGCGGCTGGCGATGGCGGCGCGCAATTCTGCGGGGCTGAGCCGGTCTGCGGAACGGTAATTGCCTTCAGTACGAAATGTCTGCATCATGGTTTGTTCCTCTTTCTGTGTTATTTTAGCGTTTTCCGCTGCACGTCGGCACACAAAGCAGGTGTCGGCATTAAAACTCTATGCGCGGACAATTGCATTTTATACGAGTTTGGTTTATACTATATCTGTATGTGCGGCATGGAAACCTGCTGCACAGGGTACTGCCCCGCAAAGGGGCGGCAGGAGGGAAAGAAATATGGATATCGCAGTGGGAGATACCATCCAGACCCGCAAAAAACACCCGTGCGGAGCTTCCAGCTTCGAGGTGCTCCGGGTCGGTATGGATTTCAAGATCCGCTGCACGGGCTGCGGCCGTGAGGTCATGCTGCCCCGCGCGAAAATTGAAAAAAACATCAAGAAAGTGCTCAAGCCCGGCGCTGCCGAGTAACCATTGGGTCATGTAAGGAGAACTGCACAGTATGTCAAGACTGCTTTCCCAAATGGAGGCTGTCAGCCACCGGTTTGAAGAACTTTCCATCCGCCTGAACCAGCCGGAAACAGCGGCAGATCCCGCACTGTTCCGCCGCTTGATGCAGGAGTATCACGAGGCGGAACCCGTGGTGCAGGCCTATCAGGCCCTGATCACGGCGCAGGATCATCTTGCTCAGGCCAAAGCCCTGCTCGAGGGCGAGACCCTTGATCCGGACTTTAAGGAAATGGTACAGCAGGAGATCGGCGAAAAAAGTCAGGAAGTGGCGCAGCTGGAAAATAATCTCAAAATTTTGCTGCTGCCCAAGGATGTCAACGATGATAAAAGCGTCATCATGGAGCTGCGCAGCGGTGCGGGCGGCGAAGAAGCCGCGCTGTTTGCCCACAGCCTGATGCGGATGTACACCATGTACGTTCAGAGCAGGGGCTGGGAGCTGGAGGTGCTGAACCTCAACGAGACGGAGCTGGGCGGTGTCAAGGAAGCTATCCTTGCCGTGAACGGCGCAGGGGCCTATAACCGGCTCAAGTATGAGAGCGGAGTGCACCGTGTCCAACGTGTGCCCGAGACCGAAACGCAGGGCCGCATCCACACCTCTACAGCAACCGTGGCGGTGATGCCGCAGGCCGAAGAGGTGGATCTTGTCATCGACCCCAAGGATCTGCGCATCGATACCTTCCGCTCCTCGGGTGCGGGCGGCCAGCACATCAACAAAACGTCCAGCGCCATCCGGGTCACGCACATCCCCACCGGAATGGTGGTGGAGTGCCAGAACGAGCGCAGCCAGTTCCAGAATAAGGATAAGGCGCTGGAGATCCTGCGCAGCCGCCTGCTGGCCCAAAAGCAGAAGGAACAGCAGGATGCCATCAATGCCAACCGCGCGGGGCAGGTGGGAACCGGTGATCGCAGCGAGAAGATCCGGACTTACAACTTCCCGCAGGATCGCTGCACCGACCACCGCATTGGCCTGACGGTCCACAATCTGGATAAGATCATGGACGGCAATCTGGACGAGATCATTGATGCACTGGCAACCCATGAACAGGCCGAAAAACTGCGTCAGCTCAACGCACAGGCTGAATGATACTGTGATGAAAAGAATAACGTGCTTGTGTTGATTTTATGATTGAAAAGTGTTTATACTTTACAGATAGAAAGAACGATGAACCGTATGAAAATGAAAACTGAAATTTTACCTGCTGAGGGCGAAGCAATCGCCAAAGCAGCGGATCTGCTGCGCAGAGGGGAGCTGGTGGCCCTGCCCACCGAGACGGTCTACGGCATTGCCGCCGATGCACGCAACGGCGCGGCAGTTGCAAAGATCTTTGTGGCCAAGGGCCGCCCGCAGGACAACCCCCTGATCGTCCATGTCACCGGCCCGGAGATGCTGCCCGGCCTTGTCAGCGAGGTGCCCGAGCGTGCCCAGCTGCTGATGGCCGCGTTCTGCCCCGGCCCTCTGACCATCATCATGCCCCGCGGCCCGGAGGTGGCCGCGGAGTGCTGTGCCGGTCTGGACACGGTGGGCATCCGGATGCCCAGCCACCCGGTGGCACGGGCTGTCATTGCGCAGAGCGGCTGTGCCTTTGCGGCCCCCAGCGCGAACCTTTCCGGCAAGCCCAGCCCCACCAACGCACAGGATGTGTTCACCGATATGGACGGCCGCCTGCCGCTGATCCTCGACGGCGGCGAGTGCGATGTGGGCGTGGAGTCTACGGTCATCTCGGTGGTGGGCG
>OMDB01000549.1_pt1 | contig 17120 bp, 17 predicted proteins | sample 1645161 | NCBI WGS metagenome assembly OMDB01 (sample SAMEA103958135, study PRJEB25191) | human gut metagenome
GGCGCTGGTGCTATAATAAAGCTACGATAAAAGTTGAAATGGAGGACTGTGCAATGAAGAAACAACTGAAGCCCAAGAAGCCGAGCAACTATCAGCGCCTCATGCAGTTTGCGTACAACGAGGCCCAGAAGCAGACCACGCCCGCAAAGCGTCAGCGCTTGCAGCACAAGGAGACTAATTTCATCGCAGCCCGTCAGTTCGAGAAGGAGACTCTGGACTGGCTGGATAAGACGGAACGTCGAGGAGAGGCACGCCCCGAGATTCGCCGCGAACTGCACCGCTTTATGACCACCAAGGCGGGCAAGCGTCGCATACAGTTTAATAACTCCGAACTCAAGGCGGAGATTGAGAAGATTACGCGAATGAAGAACCTCAAGGGGTCGAGCAACACCCTGGTCATTCGCGATTTTCACAATTCGAACACAGGCGAGCCGCTCCGTGCAGAAGAGGCAGGGTCCACGCCGTCGCTATATATTGAGAAGAAGAAGGGCGACACGAACGCCAAAGCCTACCTCCGCGAATTTGCCAAGGACTACCGCGCGTATCAGAAGAAGGGCAAGGCATACGTAAAGGAGCACGGCAACTATAAGGGTTTCAACACGGGTACGAACCTTATCATCAAGCTACGCGCAATGGCGAACGAATATCCCGAGGTTTTCAGCATCGGCGACGTGGACGATATTATCGGCACGTTTAAGATTAATCAGCGCAACGCGGCAAAGTACAAAGACAACATGCGTTTTGAGCTTGATTTGCGTAATATCATCGGGTCGTCGTCTATCTCCAAAGAGGGCGTCGAATGGCGCAAGGCAGATATCGAGCGCCACCAAAGCCGACTCGTCGCCAAGTATCCCGCCGTCGGTCAAGTTATTCAGACTTTCACCGCCGCAGGCATTGATTTGGGGCTACTCCGTCAATTTGTAAACAGTAGTGCAGTTACTATGTATTTCTTTGAGTATTTGGGTTATGAAAGCGAGCAGGAGGGTAGGGCGAGGCCGACACTCCATATTAAGCTTAAGAAGGAGGTAACGGACCCCTCCACCACCAAGGACGCGGCGGGCAATGTTCAGTACATTTACAAGCCCGTAGACGCCAAGGCATTCGACGAGCTGCTCGATATCGCCAAGAAGTGGACCCGTAGTAAGGACACGCCGATATACGGTCCGAAAATGGAGCGTTGGTTTAATGAACATCTGGGAGATGCTTACTTCCTGTGATATAATACCAAGAAAAGGAGGGTGTTTTTTATCATGTTTACCATACCTGTTAAGTCGGTAACAACTCCGACGAATTGGGACGAACTTCTTCTTATTCCGTTTGAGTTTGAGCGTAGTAAGAAGAAGCACCCGTCCAAGAAGTGCTCCAATATCATCGCGTTTGATATCGAGACTACCTCGCTTTATACGAACTATCTCACCACGTGGGGCTGGTCCCATGTGGACTACGCGGCTAACCCTGCTAAGTACGATAATGCCGTAAAGTTTGCCATCATGTACGTTTGGCAGTTCGCAATCGAGACCCCGGACGGCCCTGTGGTGTTCATGGGCCGTACGTGGGACGAGTGCCGCGATTTCATTGACAAGTTGCAGAAGTGCGTAGCCATCGCCAAGTACGGCATGAGCGCCAAGACGTGGGACGAGCTGGATGTCAATTACGACGCCATCCGTCAGCAGACCGACCGCCATACGTTCTCACGTGTGCAGTTCCGTATCTATATCCACAATCTGGGCTTTGAGTTCCAATTCCTGCGCAATATCTTCGATTTTGATTTTGCGGATGTGAACGAGAAGCACAAGAAGGCGCCCGTATTTGCACGCAAGCAGCGCAAGCCGATGCGTGCACAATTCAATTTCGACTGTTCCTCCGTCATTTTCCACGATACGCTCGTACTCACGCAGAAGAGCCTCAAAACGTGGTGCAAGGACGCAGGTCTGCCCTCCTCAAAGCTCAAGGTGCCCGAGGGCTATTACGATATCATCCGTACCCCGAAAACGACGCTCACGCCGTTTGAGGTGCAGTATTCCATTAACGACGTCGTGTCCATGGTCTACGGCATCGACCTATATCGTCAGAAGTACGGCAAGTTGTCGAACATACCCATGACCCAGACGGGAGAGGTCCGCCGTACCTGCATCGAGCGCGTCGCAAAGGCTAACCCCGAATGGGCGGCACGTTGCGCCAATATCTCCGCCTGCATTGATTTTGATTTTTTCAAGGTGCTCACCAAGGTGTTCTGCGGCGGATGGACCCATGCCAATTCCATCTATACGGGGCGCACTATGTACAACGTGCGCTGTTTCGATTTCGCGAGCGACTATCCGTTTTGCATGTGTGTTTTTCGCTACCCCGTGTCTAATTTCGTAAAGGCAAGCACGCACGAAATGCGCGACGTTTTCTTTAACGACCTTATGACGACCGACCCGCGAGGGTTTGACGTCCCGTTTAAGTATTATATTCATTTTTCCGCTGATGCGGTTCTTACCAATACCTGCAACACGTTCTGGAGCATTTCAAAGTGTGAAGTTCTCGAGGACGTGAACGCGGACAACGGCAAGATATACAGCGCGTCGCACGTTGAGATTTACATGACGGGCGACGACTTCCGAGTGTTTGCCGAGGCTTACAAATTTGCGAACCTAAAGGTCATCGACATTTGGCGCGCAGAGGCGGACTTCCTGCCGGCTGAGCTTGTCGAGACCATCCTCGACTATTACCACAAGAAAACGACCCTAAAGGGTCTCGTTGACCGTCTATCCGAGTACGTGGAATCGAAGCAGTTCATCAATTCCATCTACGGCGTGGCGGTTACCCGCGTCATCTCCGACATTATCCATTTTATGCTCATTTCCGACGATGAGGGCGACCATTCCGAATGGGTAAAGGAGCAGCTGACCGCCCAAATGTACGACGACATGCGAGAGCGCTACGAAGATAATACCAGCGAGTTCGTCACGTATCCCATCGGGACGTTCGTAACGGCCTACGCCCGCTCGTCGCTATGGCATTTCATCCTCAAGCTCGATAAACACGTCATCTACGGCGACACGGACAGCCTCAAGGGCACGTTTGACGCCGACGATATCGCATTCATCGACGAGTACAACGAATGGGTAAAGGACCGTGAGGAGAAGGTCGCCGCCCATCACGGTTTCGACGAGGGCATGTTCCACCCGCTCGATACGAAGGGCGAGGAGCACCGTCTGGGCGTTTTCGCCGAAGAGGACCCGTGCTACGAGTTCCGCACGCTGGGCGCAAAGCGCTACGTAGACACTATCCGCGTCCCCGCCGCGAAGTACAACCCCGACAAGATGAAAGCCGTGGACTTTTTCGATAACGGGGATGCTAAGGTCATTCAGGCGACCGTCGCCGGTCTTCCTAAGAAGGCCGCCGTTTCCATTCTCGACAGCGTGGACGATTTTAATACGGGTCTCGTTTGGGACACGGCACACGCCGACAAGTCCCTCAGCTACTATATCGACGACCAGCCCGAAGGCATCGAGGTTATCGACCGCGACGGTATCCCGTATTATACGACCGAGACCGACCGCCACGGCATCGTGCTTATGCCTACGACGTTCGACCTTGATTATTCGGATGCTTATTCGAACTTCCTGCTTTGGCTCGCGGGCTACGACATTCCCCGCACGGAAACCTCAAAAAATCTGATTTTTTAGGTTGACAATATCCGTAGACTGTGGTATATTATATATAGCAAGTGAGGCGGGGCTTTTCTTATCACACTCCTTTCTCTCCGCCTCATTGCATCACTCCTTTTCATTTGGGACCCACCGGATACACCCTCCCGGTGGGTTCCTTTTTTTATGTTTCACGTGAAACATTACACAAACAGGTCTAGCAACATGCTCTGAACTCCGCTATCTTTCACGCGAACACGTCCGCCCATGAACATGGTCTTCAACTTCTTCATAAACGGACTCTGACGGATAAAAGGCACGTTTAGGTTATCGCCCAGCGTCAACGCATAGGTGGGCGCTCCGACCTTTTGAGGCTTTCTGTCGACGTAATACAAGCCGACCTGTTCGTAGTATTTCACTCCGAACATCTCATTGCCTCTCATGAGGTTACCGATGCAGAAGGCGCGACCCCATCCGTTAGGCTGTTCCACGCAGGAACCGCTATCGGCAAGCCAGCTGTTGTCGTCCTCTACGGTATTCTCTGCCGTCTTGAACGTGCGGGCGAAACCCGTCTCCGCGCGCTTTTCGTCCAGACCTCGAACCATGCAGCGCTCATAAATGAACCCGTCGCCGCGATATATGCGCGTATTGCTCTGGATATTCTTCACGATGCCGCACGCCACGAAATATGGATTAAAAATGTTAATCGCGTTGGAACACATGAACACCGGAACGTAGCGGATGGACTGACCGCCGCCACGGGCGACGCTCGTGTGTATCGTATCCAGACGCTGTACCTCCTCCGTAAGGTACTCGCTCGAATGCATTGGCTGGAACTCGTCCATAAACATAGCCCAAGCATCAACGAACATCGAGCTGACGTTTTTTATCTTACTGTCAGCAGCCAGCGGGATAACATAACCGACGTGCTCCGTCACCGCCTCGTCACCCGTTCCGATATGTGCAAAGACGTTGTTAAACACTCCGCGCATGCCGGTTTTCTCGCTCAGTGTGACGCCCGGGCGGGCATAGTCGAGGAATCCTTTCATGACTCCGTAGGCTATGCTTCCGCCCTGCAAGTCCTGAATGCGTCGGGTCAAGATGATGAACTTCTCACCCGTCTTCTCGTAGTGCTCCCATAGCGTTTTGCTGAATTGGTAGGTTTTACCAGCCGAACGACCACGGGAGCAGACAAAGTAAACCTCGGGCTTTACGCCGTTGGCGTCCGTCGCAGCGAGCAGCTTCGTATTGTCGTAAAATCCTGTGTAAACTCCGCGTGCCATTATCTACCATCCCCCTTAATGAATCGGCATCCAGCGTTGAACAGCGCCTCGATGTAGTCGCTCGCGGGCTTCAAATTGCTCACCACGTGCATGTCTCCGGTCTTTACGTAGGTAGCGGGTCCGTCGTCAATCTCCACGAAATGCGGGGCGGCTCCGCTCGCCTTGATGAAATTGCAGATGCGGGGTACTCCGATGCGTCCACTGTTGTAACCGAACGCGTTGAAATAGTTGTCTACGGTCTGCGTCATGGCGTCGTTGAGAGTGATGAAATAAAGGCTAAAGAAAAGATTTCTAAAGCGATAGGTAAGATAGCCCGAACCGCTGCCGGCTACGTATTGGTCGGCGATATACGTTGCCTTTTCGGCGCCGTAGTCGTAAATGGGACCCGTACCGCGCATGGTGGCCATTGCGTTGATATCGCCGCCTAGATTGCTCATAGCCTCGACGATGGACCCGATAGCACCGAAAACGGTGTCGGACTGACTGCCCGGGGTCGTCGTAGTAGACGAGCCTATCAGCCTGCCGCCCGAGTCATAGTTCGAGGTGGTTTGCGATGAGCCGGTATTTCCGAGGAAAGAGTCAGCGACGCTCGCGCCGATTCTCGCGCCGGTTTTCACCAAAGCGGGCCACGAGGTGTTTTGGATTGCCTTCTGATATTCTCCCGCCATATATGTCAAGAAACTGTCAATATTGTAGGCAATCTGCACCATACCAGCATAATCGAGGCGCTCCTTGAAATTGAGGTTGAACGTGGTAACGGTGCCGCCGATATGGCCGTGCTTATAGTTTACCGGAATAAGTGAATACGTCGGCACGCCGTCAAAGCTCGCAACGTCCGCGAACGTGATTCCAGTACTAGGGTTGGCGAAATTCTCGTACTTATATTCCTTAGCCGTGCCGTCGGGACCTACAGCCTTCAGATACGAAAACGGGGCGCGCTTCAGTTTCGGGTTGGAACCGGCAACAGTTCGACCATCGAGAGAGATGGTCGTAGCGGTCGGGTTCATGCCGGTAAACAGCCTTTTAATCATGTCCGCCGTAAGGCAGTACATGGAAATGATTTCGGACGACAAGCCCGCCGCAGTGAGCAATTTCACGCCTGCGGAAAGAACCGTATCACTCTCGCTGATGTCGGGATTTTCGCCGACAATCGCGTCACGGTTGGCAATGCCGCTGATTGTCTCGTGGTAGTGCATGAAATAGACGGCCGAGGCCCTAGGAACGCCATCCATCGTCACGTTTTGCGGAATTACGCCAAAAACAGGCAAGTTATCGCCGCCGGCGTAGTCCTTAACCGCCGCATGCATCCACGCGGCCAGTCGCGAGTATACGTCTTTCACACCCTCCGTCCTCGTAAAATTGGCAGAGGCCAGATGCATACAAATATAAAGAGTTACCTCGGGATTTTCGGGAACTAGCGCGCGATAATTGGACGCCGTGTCAATGACGCCACGGTCTTCATCCGAGAACGTAAAAGACTCCGCAGTGTTGAGTTCGAGAATGGAACGGTCCCACGGGTTGGCTACGGCCTTCGCCCAGTCGGCGTCGCTCAAATGCTCGCGCATGATTTGGCAGCTACGATAATCAACGTCGAACATGAACGTCTGGAACCAGTCGATGGCATATGTGATTTTTACGGTCGCATTATTCACATACTGATAGTCGGTGATACGCGCATAAATCGGCTTGCTCTCGAAGCTCGGATTGTTAAAGCTGATATAGTTAGCCCGGGCTACCACTTGCGGGGTGTCCTGAATCTTCACGACGCCGTTACGGTAAACGTAGCTCATGCCCGTGTACTGCTTTACGAGGCGCCTGCTGAAATAGTTATACTGTGCCGCAGCGCTCGAAAAAGCGACCTGCAGACCTTCCGATACCTCGACATTACTGTAAAGGTTCAAAACGCTGTTTTGTCCAATGTCAATATGTGCCATTGTGTTCCTCCTTAAATTACATAGAAAATACTGACGGTGTTCGTGCCGCTCGGAACGTTTCGGAAAATCATCTGACCCACCACCGGGTCCGCCGACACGTGGGAGCGTTTTGCGTCGTTCCACGCGTTCACGTATCCGAACGATGCCCGAACATCTGTTTGCACTTGGTCACAGTATATCGCATCCGTCTGATAGGTGGCAAGGGTCGTCCAATAGCGGAGCGACATACCGTTGCTGTATAGCAGCGAGGGCAGGATGCTTTCGAGAATCGAACCCGGCGGCATCGTGTTCTGGGTAATCTGCGCCGACATGGTACCCACGGGGTCGCCTATGAAATAATCGCACGACCAGTTGCAGCCCGTAAAATCGACGCGGACGAGCGTCTTTCCCGTGGCTAGGAGGTTGTCGCTCGTCGTAATCTTAACCATGGTAAACTTGATGGTCCCGCCGTGCAGCGTCGTTATCGGTTGCTGACTGCAGCGGTAGACCCACAGGCGGAGCAGGAGGGCCTCAGTGAAAACGTTGCCGCCGTCGCCCGCATGTTGCCGCACAAGCTCGCGGATATGTTTCTCGGTCCAGTTTCTCATGCTCTCACCCTCCAAAAGGCAGCTCGGTGTGCAGATGAAAGCCGTTCTTTGGCCATTGGATAAGCCCCGACGCATAGACCTTATAAAAACTCGCGGGAAGCGTCGTCGTGCGGTCAATCCACAGCGTCCCGGTTTCCTCTACGATATTGAAAAGGTGCCCGTCGTCATCCGTCAAGTTGTTGAAAATCTTCGGCGTGATGGTCACCGTCGGATAGGTCAGGGAAGAATCCGCCTCGACCGTCAGGTTGTCGGCGTTAATCCACCCTCCGATAACGTTATAGACAATGGGGCGTGTCTTTAAGATACTGCCGAGGAAGCCGTCAGAAGGTATGGGAGTAAATGGAGAATTTATGTCGATTGTCAATTCAATCGGCGCCGTGAGCTTCGTAGTCTGGGCGAACATCTCGGCGTAGCGTGCTTTGAGCAGTATCGAGCGCTCGGGTATGTCGATATGGAAAAACGTCATATTTCCATCAAAGAAAGATGGATAGGTGGCGGACATCTTCAGTTCGAGGCCTGTATCCTTAGCGAGCATTTCGCGGAGTTCTGAGCGTCCAGTCTCCCCCGAATAGTTCGGATTTTGCTTGATTAGTTCGAGAATATGCTTCTCTGTCCAGTTTCTCGACATTTTTAGTCACCTCCCTGCCGTTGTTCTTTCTGCTCAGTTCGTCGCTGATTACCTCCTCAATGTGCTTCTGTGTCCAGTTCCGCACGTCCTATCCCTCCTTCAGCGGCAAGCGGTCAATGTCCTCCTTCATGCGGGTTGCCGTGCCGTTGCCCTTAAACTCCTTGTATACCTCACAAAGCTCCGTGAACTCAAAAAGCTCCTGCGGGTCGATGCTCCCACGCTCCATATAGCGGTTATGCAGCGCGTAAATCTGACCCCTCAGAAGTATCTTCATAGCTTTCGCGGACGCGGACTTGTTGGAATACTGCTTCTTCAAGAACCAAACCAGATACCCAACAAGACCGGTCGCGAAAATCGAAAGGAACTCGCTAAAGTAGCTCATTCACTCTCGCCTGTATCTTGTTATAATCATAGCCCGCCGCTTCGAGCTTCTGCTTTCTCTGTGGGTTGTTGCCCCATTCGCCGTGGATGACCTCGCGGGCGATTTCGTCAATGGACTTCTTAGAAGACCCGTTAACCGCCTTCATAACCTCGTCGTAGCGACTGCCAAGCACCGCCTTACGCGTGTCACCGTTGCCGTACTTACCAGCCCAGACCTCTTTTGCAAGGGTCGCAGCGGATGCCGTAGAGATGTGGTTGATAAATCCCTGCACCTCGTTGTAACGGGAACCAAGGGCGGACTTTCGGGCGTCTCCGTTGCCGTACTCGCCGCGCATGACCGCAGCCGCCAGCTCCAAGGTCGACGCCGTAGGGGCCGACGGCTTCGTGGTCGTGCCGCCGGACGGCTTACCGCCTGCGTACTTATCCCAAGCGCTCGCGTCGCCGTAGAACACATCCCCGTCCAAGTTCCCACTGTAACCGGAAATGCGCACCGACGAGCTAAACTGCCAAGCGCAGATGAGACCGTTGTTTACAGGATACGAACAAGCGTTCGAAAGACCGTAGTTGATATCCGTGATGCCGTTGCGAGGATAGCCAGCGACCCAGCGCCCGCAATTCGTGTCAACCGTGCCCTGATTGAAACGCCAAGCGTTGCCATAGACCCAAGGCCAGATGCCCGTCAGCTCATGGTAGCGACGGACGAACTGATTTACCCAAGCGATGCTCTGCCCAGCCTCCCAGTCAAGGACCGGGATACCCTTACCCTCGTAGCCCTTCGTGTTGTTGCGGAAGAACTCAGCCTCAGCCGCCGCGTCGTTGTTGCGGGCGAAATGATAGAAACCAAAGCGGATGCCGTGGCTGATGCACTGCTGTACGAACCCGTCACAGGACTTGTCAACGAAATTCAGCCCCTCCGTTGCCTTGACGATGACCGCGCCAAGCCCGCCGTTCTTTACGACGGTAGGGACGTCAAGCCCAGCCTGCCAGTTAGAAATATCAATAAACTTCATGCTCATGTTACTTACCCTCCTTGTTATACTGCGCGGTGCTCACGCCAAGGAGCGCGCCGATGAAAAGGTCAATCGCCGTAATAGTCGCCGGGATTTCCTCCGCAAACGGAAGGCCCCAAACACCAGCCAGTGCGGTATAAAGCGTAGCGATAGCCGGAAGGACCACCAGAGCGACCCATTTCAGAATGTCATAAACCTTATTATCCAACTTCATAAGTCGAACCTCCTTAAAAAGAAAAAAACGGGCGGGGTGCAATCCTCCTACACGCCGATGATTAGTCGGGATACGTCCCGGGCACCATATTTCAGGCAAATCAACCCCGGGCACGTAGTAGGAGAATCCACCCTCGCCCTTGTACTTATTATATCACAAATCCTGCTTCGTGTCAACGCCCAAAGACTCAGCGGCGGAAACTCCCGCCTTCTTCTCAAGAGCGGCGACGCGCTTCTCCAGCTCGTCATAGCAGTTCTTCAGATATTGAATCTGCTGCTCCTCAGTCATGCAGTTCTCCCACAATTCCGGGACGGGGAGAAAAGGCCAAATCCACATAGTCAAAACCTCCTTACAATGTCGCGGCGATATGCCCGCGAATCTTTACGTGTACCGTGTCGCCCGTCTGGACGGTTGCCCCGTCATTCAGGCCGTTGATGCTCAGCTTTACGCCGTACTGTGTGACAGTCGGCTCGGGAAATGTCATCACCTTCTCTGTGACGTAGGAAAACTCCGCTGCGTGTACGCCGTTCTTATAGACGCTGATGCCCTCGAATCGCATACCGTTGAGGCGCTTCGTGTTCTCGTCGTCGACAATCTCCGGGACGAGACTACCGAAACTTGTAAGCGAACCCCACCACGTGCCGTACGCACCGTCGTACTCGCTGCCGAAAGGTACCGGCTGGCTGGTCCCCATGTCCACCGACGCGTCGAAATCAAGCGTTACGGCTCCGGTCGTCGGGTCAAGCACGACAGCGATAGGGTCAGCGTCAGAAGTGGACATATGGAACCATGCGTGGTTGCTCCCGTTCTTGCCCAGCGGGAACGTGCCCGACTGGAACAGATAATACAGCGCGGAACGCGGGACGGTGAAAGTCTCGGAAGAGCCGCCGCCTCCGGTCCCGTTCAAAACGTCGAACGTGTGTTCTCCGCTTGCGTCCGTGATAGTTACGCGGGTTCCGTTATCAATCGCCGTAGTCGTGACGGTCGGGGAGAAGCCGTCGGCACCTGCCGGGCCGGGGTCGCCCTGCGGACCCTGCGCGCCGTCCTTACCAGCGGGACCCTGCGGACCTTCGGGACCCTGTGCTCCGTCCTCTCCGGCGGGACCCTGCGGGCCTCTCTCGCCCTGCGGTCCGGGGTCGCCCTGCGGACCCTGCCTGCCGTCCTTACCAGCGGGACCCTGCGGACCCTCGGGACCTTGCGGACCCTGTGCTCCGCCCTCTCCGGCGGGACCCTGTGGTCCAGTCTCGCCACGGGACGGCTTGCCCGTGTCCTCACCGTTGATGTACCAGTTGCCGTTCTCTCCGATGGTCGGGGTTGCGGCCTCTCCGCCATCCTTGCCATTCATAATGTCGAACGTGTGTTCTCCGTCTGCGTCCGTGATAGTGACGCGGGTACCGCCCTCAATGGGTGTGGTCGTGACGGTCGGGGAAAATCCGTCAGCGCCTGTGGGACCCGGTGCGCCGTCAGCGCCTGCCGGACCTTCGGGACCCTGCGGACCCGGTGCGCCGTCTGCTCCGGCGGGACCCTGCGGACCCTCAGGACCCTGCGGCCCCTGCTCGCCCCGGGACGGCTTGCCCGTATCCACGCCGTTGATGTACCAGTTGCCGTTGTCGCCAATAGTGACGTCGAAAGTGCCGCCGCCTCCGCCGCCGTTCTCCAGAATGTCGATGAGTTCGTTATACAGCCAGATAATCTGCTGCGTCTCAGTCAGACAAAAGGCGAACTGCTTCGGAATCTCAACGGTCACCTTCTCCAAATCGCACAAGTTAACTCTCTTCATGCTCTGCCTCCTTAGTTCCAATAGTTATAAGTGTCATAGACCATCATAAACAAGTCATCGAACAAGCGCCAGATGCGGGACATGAGCGGCTCGGCCTGTAGGAGCATCGCCATGTTAAGCTCGTAGGTCTCGCTCTCGTCCGTGGCGTCCTCGTTGCCGTCCGTCTTGGTCGTGCCCGTGTGGGTCGTGGTGTCCGTGCCCGAATGAGCGTTCGTGTCGGTGCGGTTCTCAAACGTTAGGGTATGCTCGGAAGTGCCGGACTCCGTGCCGCTCTCGGTGCTATCCGTAAGCTGCTCAGTCGCCGTCGTTCCGTTGCTCGTTATGTCCGTCGTTCCGCTTGCCGTCGTGGAGTTCTTGCCCGTTACCGTGGACGTGCCGTCGGTCGTGTTGCTGCCGTCGGTCTTGCTCGTGGTGTTATCCGTGCGGGTGTCCGTAGTGTCTCGGTTCTCCGTCACCGTTCCGGTGTTGGTCGTCGTGCTCGTCGTGTTATCCGTACGGGTTGACGTGGCCGTGCGGTTCGTCTGCGTCTCGTTGTCCGTAGCGCTCGCCGCGTGGGTATGCGTCTCCTTGTACCCGTTAAAGCTCTCGGTCGTCGTGCTCTCACCGTTGTGCGTCGTATCCGTGTAGGCGTTGGTGTTGCCCTCTGTATACGTCGCGTTCGTCAGATAAGTGCCCTCACGTACGGCGTTCAAACCATTCTGCGGGGTGTCACTAAACTGCTGCCAACCGGTGTTGTTCTGCGACCCGTGCTCTGTGCTCACCGTGTTTCCGCTGTTCGTAGTCACACGGCTACCGCTCGGGCTGTTCGTGTCGGTGTAGTTCTCCTCACGGGTGGTCGTCTCGTTGCCGTTGTCGTCGGTCTTGACCGTTCCGGTGTTGGTCGTCTTGCTCGTGGTATCGTTCTCCGTCGTAACGGAACCTGTCGCCTTGTTCTCTACCGTGCCGGTGTTGGTCGTCGTGTTCGTGGACGTGCCCTTGTCGTGGGTCGTGGTGTCAGTCGTAGAGTTGGCGCTCGTGGTGTCGCTGCTCTCGGTGTTGCTCGTATCCTGCGACGTGGTCTGTGTCTTTCCGGCGTTGGACGTGCTGGAATGCTCGCCGGACGTGGTGCCGGTCTGCTTCTCCGCGCCCGTCTTCGTTGCGGTGTTGGTGCTGTCGTACGTCGTCATGTCCGTAAGGTCAGGCGTCGTCGTGGCGGAATGCGTCCCGGCGTGCTTCGCCTTGGTCATGCGGTAATTAGCGAACACCTGTTTGTCAAGGTTCTCATAAACCAGATTGATAAAGTCGGCGTTGTTGACCACCTTTTCAAGCAGGGCAATCTGCCAAGCGGAAAAGGCCGGGTAGCCGATTTCATCCTGCAGATAGTGCAACGCAAAACCCGCTGCAAATGCGTCGCGGTGCGGCTCGTCGATATACGAAAGCATCTCCTCGGTGTAGAGTGACTTCTTGGCGGCGTCGCGGATGCCCTCGATGGTCGAAAGGTTCGCCTCGGGGTTCTCGCGCTGCAAAATATCATATATCTTGTCCGTGTATACTGCCGGCATTACTCCTCGCCTCCTTCTATTTCGTGCGCGGTGTGGCTCATGTCTCTCTCGTTGTACTGGATAATGTCGCCAAATACAGACTCAAAATCGACGTCAGCGGACGACATTTTAACCTTTACGTTCAAGCCGTGCTTCTTGTTCATCTTCTCCCAAAACTCGGTACGGTTCAACAGGCGGCTGTTCATCGTAATCAGGTCGGCCTGCCTATCCATCTGAATTTCTCCGGTAAGCAGGCGCTCCTTCTTCGTGGACTGGGACGAGATGCCCAGCATATCCAGCGCCTGCGACCAAATCTCCTTGAGATTCTCCAAAAGCTCCGTGCCCTTGTAGTCAACGCGCAAATCAAGGACGTTCACAGCCTCCGTCAAATCGAGACCCGGCGCGATTTCGACAACCGGCTCAAAATTGAACAGAGCCTTAAAGAACTGCTTAAAGCTGTACTGCTTGTTTCGGGACGACGTGACCATATAAGGCTTGTTCTGCATGCGCAAATTCATGCGGAAAGTCATATGCGTCTCCGCCAAAAGCTGCGCATAGCGGTGGATATGTACGATGAGCGGCTCGCGCGTCATGTTGTCGAAAAATACGCCCCATTTATCGCCGTCAGGGCGGGACTGCTCGCCGTTGAAACCGATACCCAGAATACGGGTCGGGTTGCCGTAAACGTCGAATGTGTTAACGCTGTTGAAATAACGGTCGTACGCCAGCGAGGAAGACTCGCCCAAAAGGTCAGAGTACCACGTTACGGCTGCCTTCGTCGGGCGGGTTGAGCCGTCCCACGGAAAGTAGCCCGTGGAAAGCCAGAAGTCCGTGCCCTCCGGTACATAGACCGCAGCACTGCCGCGCGTCAGTGCGACAAGCTCCATATAACGACGGTCGCACGTATCGGGCAAGTTGTCATAGGAAAACTGCGCGAGGGCGACGTTCACGAGACGGAAGAAGTAGTACGCTTCGAGGTCGCGGTAACGAATATCCGCGATAGCGTCCTTCGCTTTTCTCATGTCTTATACCTCCAATCGAATAATAAAAGTGCCCCGCCCCTATTGTAGCAGAGGCGGGGCGTCGTAAATCAAAACGCGGTCAGGCGTTTAGGCGGCGGGAGTAGTAACCGTTGCCGTGCCCTTCTTCTCCTTGTTAAAGGTAGAAGTTGCGGTAATGGTCGCAGACGTGGATGCTGGGGCGTCCTTGTGGACGTAGATACGGCCGCGATAGTCAACGTCGACATACTCGGAGCTTGACGTAAAGGTAACGTCCTTCGGTGCGTAGTTCGTCGTATTGACGGTCACATCCAGCTGCGCCGTCTGTCCGTTGGAAACGGTCAGGGTAGCCGGCGAAAGCGTAACGCTCTCGATGGTCGGCGTGCCGGGAACGAATGCGACGGCGATAGCGAACGGGTTAGTGCTGTATGCCATCCACACATGACGCCAATAGTTGCGATACATGCCCTCCGGGTTCTGCAGAGAATCAACGCCGTTCTGCAGATTCTGCTGAAGAATAAAGAACCAATCTCGGTCGACCAGAATAGCCGGCAACTTGTCCAGCTGCTGGAGCGTAGCCTTATCAGGCTGCTCATAGCCCGGAACGCCCTCGAACATAGCATTGAGGCGGTCAACGTCGATAGTGCCGAAAGAGTCAACCATGACGCGGTGACCCATAAACTCGGCCTTATCCATGTTGAACGCTGCGGCAAGCAGGTTAACGTCCATCGTAGCGTCGAAAACGGCGGAAGAGATGAGATACTGGTCCTGCTTCGTGGAGAAAGTGTGAACGCCCGCATAGTTGTAGTTCACGCCGGTAGACGGGAACTCAATAGCGTTCGAAACCGCCTTAATCTGCGTCACGATATCGGCCATGTTCGTCTTGTTGACCTCGGGAATCGTCACGACCTTAACGTTACCGTTCATCAGGTTGAGACCGATGAGATACTTATAGGCCATGAACTGGTCCTGCTCAACGCTGTTCACAAGCTGCGCGGTGATATTCTCAATAAGAGCATAGAAGCCCGTCTCGGAAATGAACGCGTGCGCAAGCTGGTTAGGCTCGACAACGGCCTTATAGAAAATCTTAGAGTTGATGGAAACGTATGCGGTCAGAGCGTTAGCGTCGCCACGCTTGAAGACCTCGTTCTCCGCCTTCTCAATGTCATACTGACGAGCCTTGATAATGTCGGAAAAGACAAGCTCGACAGTCTCGCCCAAAGAAAGCTCGCCCTTGTTGAAGATAGCCAGCGGGTTGCTGAAAATCTTGCTCATAACGTAGGTGGAAGCAATCTTGTTAACAAGACAATCCAAGAACTCATTCTGAAAGCCCGGATATGCCATAACGACGTTACCGATAGCCTTTACATCATCGAAAGACTCGGCAATGTCGATGCTGTTTCGATAGTCAGCAGATGCGGACTTACGGACTGCATTAACGAGCGCCACAGCATTTGCGCCCGGGTTAACTGCCTTCGTGCTCGGCTTAGTTGCCATAATGTAATACCTCCTTGAAATTTAATTACTTGCCTTCGGGATAGATAAGGTCATCGAGAGAAACATCCTCGGCGTCAGGCTCCGGCTCCGGGTCAGGTTCCGGCTCGGAAGGAGCAGCTCCGCCAAAGAAGGTCTCCTTGAACTTTTTGCCCCATTCGGCGTTAGCGGCTGCGACTGCTGCCTCAACCTCGGACTCTGCCGTGTGCGTGTCGATAGCCTGAATAGCAGAGATAATCTCGGCTGCGTTCTCGTCACTCACCAGCGGCTCGATGATAGGCTTGAGTTCGTCCATAAGAATCATACGCTTAACCTCCTTACATAATAGAAAAGGATGCGCCGACAGCGCGAAGCAAGCCGGCACACCCTCCAACCTTATTTAATTATACCCTATTTCATAGGGATTGTCAAGCCCAAACGCTCCAAATTCTCGGACGTTGCTGGAACACCAGGGTCATACATGAACTCTGGACCACGGGCACCCTTTACGAGACGCAGGCGCGGGTTGCTGTAAAAGATAGGGTCCTCATAGAGCTTAGCGCTCGCGACCTTGTCAATCTTACCGAACACGTACGCGAGGCTCTCGCGACTCTTGCACGCCCAATAGACGAAAAGCCAGTTAACGCCAACCTCCTTGATAGCGTCCAACTCGATAAAGACCGCCGGGCTGTCGTCCTCAAGCATATTCAGCTCGCGAAGACATTCAACGAAGCTCGCGCCGTTGTCGTCGGTGATTGCCGTATATAGACGGTTCTCCATGGATACGAGAAACTCGTCGAAAAGGCTCTCGGAATACGCGAAAAAGTCGGGGCGGGTGATAAGCTCCTTGGCGAAGGAATGTGGAAGCATTGAGTAAAGGCGGTTCTTGTTATAGACGCGGGGATTGATATGAACTTTCATGATTGTTATCCTCCTTTTGATTATGCCCGTTAGTGGGCTTTTAATGGTCTCTTGGTGGTCTCCTAGTGGGCTGCTAGTGGGTTATGGTCACTAACAGCCCTTTTGGAGGTCTCTTAGTGGGCTATTTAGTGCCCGTCTCCGGGTCGTAGACAATGGGCATCATGTTAACGAGTCCGTCCTCGTCACGCTCCTCACATGCGTTGAGCATCTCGAAATACTCGTCCGGGTAGTCGTCCGTAACAAGGATGTAGCGAACCGCGCTAAAAAAGAACGTAAAATACATAATTGCCATCTGGTCGCTGTCTGCGATGGACGGACATACGCGGTCGAGAACGCTGCCAAACGTCTTGAGTTCGGGCTGGGCGCTGGTGTCGCAAAGCGTATCGGCACAGACGAGAAGATGTGGCATTATCTTCTTGTATGTCTCGCGAGTAGAGTAACCTCCTGCGGTGCGCTGGCGTGCACACGTCATCAGGTCGTGCATCGCGCAAAGAGCGCCATACGTGTCGTCCGTGGCGTACGCCATGCACACGTTCACACATGCATGCTCATAGTCCTTAGCGAGTTGCTTGTTGTATTTCATAATTGTTACCTCCATTTCAACTTTTATCGTAGCTTTATTATAGCACCAGCGCCCCGATTTTGTCAAGATATTTTCAAAAATTTTTTCTAAGAAATTTTTGCGGTTTCGCTTGACTTTTTGGCTGGAGTGTGCATGGGGGAACAGATGTTCGAGGTGGAGCGGGTGGTGCCTAA
>OMDB01000556.1_pt1 | contig 17019 bp, 4 predicted proteins | sample 1645161 | NCBI WGS metagenome assembly OMDB01 (sample SAMEA103958135, study PRJEB25191) | human gut metagenome
ATGCAATGCTCACAAAATCCGTAAAATCCGTCATCTCCGTGGTGCTAAAGCACGTAGCACGAGCGAAAAGATCCGTGCAATCGGTGCGATCCGTGAGCATAATATCTGAATGGTTTCACCGGACGGCAATATTTATTTATGGGCTTTTCCGATGAACGCGGGACGCGTCGCCCCCCATTAGTATTGGGGGGACTACGACATTCTTTTGAGCCCCAAAAACAAGGACGTCAAACAGAACACACCGTCCAATCCCCCTCACCCCACCCACATACATCACCAATAATAATGACAACGGGCAGACATGCACCAACAGGCTGACAACCAGACGGGTACATGTCTGCCCGTGTCGTATGGTTACGATCAAAAAAACTTTGCCATTCATACCCATAAACGCGCCACTTAACCCCGAAAATCGACCACTTACGCACGCTACGCATTTAAGCTATTGAAACGTTTGTTTATTTCCCGTAAATTTGTACTTGACAATCTGTGGCACATTACACACCAGTTAAGTGCCCGATAGAGATAATAATTATAGAGAGAACAACAAACATAACTTTCCTAACACTAACACACACTACTATGGGAAAAACAAACGCCAAGATGTGTAGTCACAAGACTACGCAAGTGTTACCGTTAAGTAAAGGCACGCCCGCCGTGGGCATAGCCTCAAGCAGTTATTTCGCAGCCTGCGCCCGCCACGTGGGCGCCCTCGCCCTGTTCGGCCTCATGTTCTGCCCCGTGCAGGTCATGGCCAGCCGTGCACCGCGCCTGGCCGTTGCTGACAGTTCCGAAGTAGTCAGCCCCGTGCTGCCCGACCAAGGCACCACCACGCCCACCGACTCCATCGACAATGGCGGTACGGGCGACACCGAAGAGGTGCTGCCCGACACCATTCCGTTCGCGCAACTGTGGAAGCACAACAGCTGGCAGTCTACTAATGAGGCAGCCGGCAGCACCACCCAACAGTCGTGGGAGATTATCTGCAACCGTCCCACAAAACTTTTCTTCAACTATGCCTGCAATAACAACAGTTCAAGCTCATTCCAAGTCACACTGAATGACAGTACCATCATCGGTAGAGGTGGCTGGAATTCAACCGAAGGCGAACACTATCAAATAGAGTTGCCCGCAGGTCGCTATGTGCTAAAAGCATCATTCTACACGTATTACGAAAATCAGAACGGCTATTGCTACGCCCGCATCAGCGGCATAGCCACCGACGATGCCCAGTCCAACGCCACAGCCTACCTTAGTGGCCTTGTAGACTACCCTGCCCTCAAGCAAGAGCTGCAAACAGCACTCGACAACTCCAATGCTGCCCCCGACGACGAGGCACTCTACAACACCCTGGCCGCCACACTGAACGATGTGCGCACAGCCGTGTCGTACTATCCGCTCATTCAGAAAGACATCGTTGTAGCCGACTCCATCCTCAACGAGGGCGCCTATGTCGACATCTCCGAAGCCGTAGCCCTTGGCCGCGCCATCAACGTCAACACCTCAACCAGCGCCGAATATCTGGCCGCATTCGAGGCGCTCGAAACGAGCATTGCCGTACAAGTGACGAGCAACCAAAGCATCGACGACTGGGCAATCAACACCGACAAGCGCTACACCATCGACAACATGGGCTACTACCTCGACCAAGAGCACAAGGTGGCAGCCTGCACCGGCCTGCAAGTCCAAGATGCCGATGTGACCGACCTCGTCATACCCTCCACTGTGCGCTACAACGGTGTAACCTATGCCGTCGTGGCCCTTTACGACAACCGTTACAACCAAAACAAAGTGCGCACACTCACCCTGCCCCGCACCTTGCGCCACATCAACGACAACGGCCTTTCTGATTACCGCGCCATTACCGACATCGAAATACCCGCCAATGTGGAGCGCATGGGCAATTACATTGTGTACAACTGCCCACAACTCCAGCGCATCAAAGTCAATGCCGAGGTGCCACCCACATTGGGGTCATTAGGTGATGACAGTTACTATGAAGACGGTTACAGAGCATACCGTCACCTCAGAATAGTTATCCCCCGCGAGAGCTTCCACGCCTACCGCCTTGTCAATGCATGGAACACCGACTACAACGTACTCATCGGTGGCGACGAAGGCGTTACCGTCAGCACAGGCAAAATTGCCGCTGGCGACCTTGGCCATGTGGTAATAGAAGAGGCCGGCTACCTGCAAGAGGTGAACAAACTCATCATTGAGGGCGAGCTCAACGCTGACGACTGGAGCAAGATTGGGCAAATGACCAACCTCACCGAGCTTGACCTGTCAAAAGCCCTGATTGACGAAATACCAAACGAGGCCTTCAACGGGCGTTGGGCCATCGACAAAGTGCTGCTGCCGCCCACACTCAAAAAGATTGGCACCTATGCCTTCCAAGGGACAGCACTGACATCAGTCAATATTCCCGACAATGTCGAGACCATTGAGGGATATGCATTTAGTAATGCAAGGCAACTGCAAGAAGTGCATCTGCCAGACAGCCTTACATCATTAGGCCGCTACGCATTTTCTGCCTGCCGCAGTTTGCGTACGGTCAAGATACCCACCAAACTTAAAGAGATTCCGTGGTATGCTTTCGACGGTTGTAAATCTCTGCAAAGTGTCGAACTACACGACAGTATAACAGGTATCGGCGATTATTCTTTCAGAAACTGCAATCTCCGCGAAATAACACTTCCCAAATCAACCACATGGGTTGGAGGGTATGCTTTTAATGGAAATAGCAATCTGAGCAAAGTCACACTCAACGAGGGACTTATCGACATTTGGGCTTATGCCTTCCAAGACACAGCCATCGACACACTCAACTGCCCCTCTACCCTACGCAATATATATAATTCCGCATTCGCTGGCTGCCGCAATCTGCGTCAAATCAACCTTAACGAAGGACTGACACGCATTGAAGTGTATGCATTAGCTAATAACAAGGCCACAGAAATCGTACTTCCCAGTTCGTTGGAATATTGCTCTCAGTCTGCTTTCGACGACTGCGACAGCCTCGTCACCATCGAGGCACGCTCTGTCATGCCCCCCAACACCGACAATGGCTGTCCCTTGACAAGCGCCGACCTCACCAAGGCCATACTCTACGTGCCCGTATGGAGCCTTGCCGAATATCAATTAGCCACAGGCTGGAACCAGTTCTACACCTTCCGCACCTCCGACTTCATGCCGCAGTACGTCAAGGTTAACAAGGACTTCTACTTCACCCTGCGCGACGAGCTCGACCCCGACTACCGTCCCGACATCGAGCTTACCGTCACCAACAACCAGATTACCGACTCGCACGACAACACCGACTACCAGCACGGCAACCTCACCATCAGCGGACGCAGCAAACTCGCTGTCAACGACTTCAGCATGGTGCTTTCGCCGTATGCCAAGTACTCTTACAAGCAAAACTACTATTATAACGAAAACTATAGACACCTTCGCCCCACCAGCCTCATTGTCAAGGGTGAGATGCGTGCCGAAAACGTTACCATCAACCTTTGGAACGCCACCAACCGCTGGCAGTTCGTATCATTCCCCTTCGATGTCAAGGTGAGCGACATTGTACCCGTCGACAGCACCACCTCATGGGTAATACGCGGCCACTCGGGTGCCGAACGCGCAGCAGGCAACGCCGCTGCCGTATGGCAGAACCTCTCGGCCGACGACGTGCTGCAAGCTGGCAAGGGCTACATCATGCAGTGCTACAAGCCCAACGACAAAAACGGCAACTACGACGCCGCCCAATTCACCGTGCGCCCCCTCACCACCACCGTCAACCGTCAGCAAATATTCAATGCCGACAACCGCACCGTGGCACTTGAGGAGCACCTCGCAGAGTTTGAGCACAACCGCAGCTGGAACCTCATTGGCAATCCCTACCCAAGCTACTTCGACACCCGCTTCCTCGACTTCGGGGCGCCCTTCATGGTGTGGAACAGCAACAACCAGAACTACGAGGCATACAGCCCGGTAGACGACAGCTACATTCTCGCGCCCGCCGAGGCCTTCTTCGTGCAGCGTCCCGTCGACCAGGAGAGCATCACCTTCCTCAAGGACGGACGCCAGACCGACCGCTACGCCCGCACACTTGTAGAGGAAGAGCCGGCCAGCGCACCGCAGCGCATCAGGGCTGCCTACGACAGCACCCCCCACACCGCCGCACAGCGCACCGTATTCAACATCACACTGGCCAAGGACGGACAGCAGGCCGACCGCACCCGCGTAGTCATCAACGAGGCTGCCACCATGCAGTACGACCTCAGCCGCGACGCCGCCAAGTTTACCGGCACCGAGTCTGCCGTGTCGCAAATCTTCACCATCAACGGCGCCACACGCTACGCCATCAACGAGCGTCCGCTCAACAATGGCCAGACCCTGCTCGGTCTGCACTTCGGCACCGATGGCACCTACACCATCGGCCTCAGCAATCAGCCCGACGGCCAAGTCACACTTGAGGACCGCCTCACTGGCACCAAGCAGCAGCTCAACGGCACCGCAGGCTACAGCTTCACAGCCAAGGCCGGCGACAGCACCGACCGCTTTGTGCTCCACTTCGATGCTGTGGCCACGGGCATCAATGCCGCCACTGCCAACGAGGCTGACCGCAACGACGACACTTACACCCTCGACGGACGCAAGGTGAACAACCCCACGGCGCCGGGCCTCTACATCAAGGGTGGAAAGAAGGTTATCAAATAAAGTTGACGAGTTGACGAGTTGACAAGTTGACAAGTTAACGGGTAAGTTAGTTTACTCAAGTTTCGGGTTTAGACGGGTGCGGCCTCAATCACCGTGCAAGGCGAATGCAATCAAGCTTGCTTGAATTGCTGAGCCGCAGCCGATGATGTCAATAAAAAGCCAAAGCACCGAACGCAACCTCTAATGGGGGCGACGCGTCTCGCGTCGGGAAAACATGCAACTATTATTAGCAGCAGTAGCGTTCGTGTCTGACTCCTGTCTCTATCCCGACGCGGGACGCGTCGCCCCCATTAGAGGTAGCGTTTCTTCGCAGCGCCTAACAGACCGTGCGAACCTAAATCCGAAGCTTCAATTAGTTTACGAACTAACGGGCAAGCAGGCAGACAAAACTACCTGTCAACTCGTTAACCCGTAAACCCGTAAACCAATCAACCCGTAAACCAATCACCCCGTCAACCAAAAACATATATAACAACAAGTATATGAACAGATTATTATTCATCATAATGGCATGGCTCAGCACCCTCACTGCCTTGGCGCAGACCGAGGGGTATGACCCAAGCAATCCGCCACTGCCAAACTTCCCCACCACGGACAGCGACACCACGCACTACTACACACTGCGCGTGGTCAGCTCGCCCGCCACATCGGGGCTCAACACCACGGGCGGCAACAAGTACACCGCCGGCCAGCGCGTCTATCTGAGCGCCGGCCAAAACAACGGCATGAAGTTCCAGTACTGGGTTGACGGCGAGGGCAACACCCTCTCCACCTCAACCAGTTTCTACTACACCATGCCCGCACACAATGTAGTTATCACCGCCGTGTTCAAGTACCAGCCCGGCAGCCCCTCGCTCCCCGCATTTCCCGAGGGCGAGACACCCACCTACCTGCTCAGCACCAGCACCAAACCCGCTGGGGCAGGCTCCTTCAGTGGTGGCGGACGCAAATACCAGGCCGGCGCCCAGGTGAGCCTCACCGCCTACACCAACACCAACTTCGAGTTTGTGTGCTGGACCAACGCGGCAGGCGACACCCTCTCCACCGCGCGCAACCTTTACTACACCATGCCCGCGGCACCCGTGCAGCTCTACGGCCACTACCGCTACAACCCCTCAAGCCCCAAAAATCCGGGCCGCAACGCCTACGACGCTGACGAGGGCACAGCCATCATCGACGACTTTACGCCGGGCAATGTGAGCGGCGCGCTCAACGATGTGACAGGTGGCAACACCTCGGCCTTGAGCAAAATCATCGTGGCCGGCAACGTCAACAGCAACGACTTCCAAATAGCCAACAACTTCAGCACCTGCGCCGTGGTCGACCTCAGCCGCACCTACGGCATCACCACCGTGCCAGGCTCATGCTGGTATGGCAACGACCACCTCACGCGCATCATGCTGCCATCGTGCATCACACGCATTGGCTACAGCGCATTCAATGGCGCCACCGCACTGGCCGAACTCACCTGCCTCGCCACCACGCCCCCCACACTCGACAGCTACGTGTTCGACGGCGTGAACAAGGGCCTCATCGTGTTCGTGCCCAAAGCCTCGGTCGAGATATACGAGCAGGCCGAGGGCTGGAAGGACTACGTCAGCAACGGCACCATCATCATCATGCCCGTGCAGCACAACGTGGCAAGTCTTGAGGTCAATCTGCCCGAGGCATGCGCCGACGGCCGTTACAAAAACATGCCCCTCGAGCTTATCAACGTCAAGACGGGACAGCGCTACCGCTACGTGGTGACCGACCGACTCAACTACACCTTCAACACCCTCATGCGCGACACACGCTATGTGGCCGTGCTCCGCAACCAGCAGGGCACCGAACTGGCGCGCACCGACACCGTAAAGATTGAACTCGAGAGCCAGAGCATCGCATTCAACCTCGACCGCATGAAGCAGCTGCGCACCGTGGCGGCCACCATCACGGCCGGCGCCACCGACATCACCGCGCAGTCCACCGTCAACTGGCTCGACGCCAGCGGCAACTATCTGGCACAGGGCAACGAGCTTACCAACCAGGTGGCCGGCACCGCCGTCATGTGTGCCGTGAGCGTGCCGCAGAGCGTGGCCATGCAGTATGCGCTGCCCGCCGACACCCTCTACCAGGTGGTCGAGGCCGACAACGCCCTGCACATTGCGCTACAGCCGCTGCCGGCACTCACCCTCACGGGCCGCGTCATCGACCGCACCACCCAGCTGGGCGTGAGCGGTGTGACCGTCACCATGAGCCAGACGCTTAACAACCGCTACACCAAGGCCGTGACCGCCCGCACCGACCAGCGCGGACAGTACACCCTCAGCGGCTACGGCGCACCATCGGTGCTCACCTACGCCCTTACCGACTACGTGAGCCGCACCGACACCTTGCCCGACAGTCTGCAGGCCGTGGCCACGGCACAACTGCCCGACGTGCTGCTCAAGCCCATTCAGGGCGCGCGCATCACCACACGCTACGCTTACACAAGCAGCGTGGCACAGGGCGTGCAGCCTGAGGTGAAGGACTATTACGACGACTACCAGAACGTAAGTTACACCATCTACAACCAAACCGCACAGCGCGCCATCACCCACTTCAACGTGCAGTACCCCGACATCGTGCTGCTCGAGGACGTCAACGAGGGCGACTCGCTCACCATCACGGCCAGCAGCAAGACCGATGCCTTTATGCCCGTCACCACGGGCGGACGCATCACTGCCGACCTTGCACTCACCGTCGAGGTACCCATCACCCAGCTGGGCGGCATACGCGCCGTGTACACCACCACCGAGAACCCCACCGTGCTGGCCATTCTGTACGACGCACAGGGCAACTTGCTCAACCGTTACACCTACCCCGCCGCCGACCTCACCATCAGCGGACTCAAGGACGGAGAGTACACCCTCGTCACCATGGGACAGAGCGACTTCTTCAACTCTGTGTACAACCTCAGCCAGTTCGACCAGGCGGGCCTCATCAACGGCACCGACTATGTGGCCAACCGCGTCACTGTGCGCAGCGGCCTCATCACACCGGCCAAAAACGCCGTGGTGCCCTACTTCGACGAGAGCAAGTTCTACTACACTGGCGCCAACACCTCGTTCACTGCCAACAAGAGCAGCATCGTGGCTGGCAACTACCTCACCCTCACGGCCAAGGTGGACTTTAAGAGTGTCTACCGCGACAATGTGTCGGGTGTCAAGTTGCAGTTTGAGCTGCCCGAGGGCACCAACATGGTGGACGGTTCGCTCATGATTGGCTCCAATGTGTCGTACTACCAGCTCAACGGCCGCACCATCACCGTGCCGCTCGACAACAGTCACATAACCGACCGCGTGCGCTTCTGCGTCATTCCCACCCAGAGCGGCACCTTCGCCCCCAACGCCTCAGTGGCCTTCCGCCTCAAGGGCAAGGACATGGTGCAGCCCATCGGCTCGGCACAGTATGCCGTGCAGGACGTGTCGATACGTGTGCCCGAGCGCACCCGCACCCGCGAGATTGTAGTGAGCGGTGTGGCACAGTCGCGCGCCGAGGTGTCAATTTACGATGGCACCGAACTCATAGGCAGCACCAAGGCACTGGCCAACGGCTATTGGTCGGCCAACTGCCTCATAGCATCGGCTTACAACCTTACCGACCACAACATCAGTGCCAAGATTGTTACCAGCAACGGCATGGAAATGGCTACCGAGACCAAAACTTGCACCTACGACGAGCAATACACCGAGGTTAAGTCGGTGGCCATGTCGTTCTACACGCTTGGTCAGAACAACACCATCACCTGGAACTTTGCCAACAACACCACCGACGCCAGCTCTTACTCGTTTGCAGGCGATGCGCTCTTCACCTTTGTAGTGGCCTTCACCCAGCCCGACTCTACTGGCATCAACGACGTGGTGGTCAACGTGTTTACCAACAACGGCAAGGTGGTTGAAGTGCCGTGCCGTTACAGCGCACAGCAGGGCAAATGGGTTGGTTCGCACAACTTCGACACCAGCGCACTGCCCTCCAACATCAGTGTCGACTACAACTTCTTCAGCCCCATCGTTGGCTCGCGCACTTTCATTCAAGATGCCGCAGCCTTTGTCGAGGCCGACTTCAACGACACCAAGGAGCAGGTAACGCAGCTCAAAAACGAACTGCTCAACCCCGAAACCACGGCTGAAGAACAGGCTTGCAGCGACCTCGAGGCGTTGCTCGAAAGTGATGAGGTGGACGAGGAGCAACTCAGCGCCTTGGTAAGCAAGGTGGTGGGCGATGCCGAACCTGTGGAGCCGTCGGAGACTTACTTTGACGAGCTTGACACCAAACTTCAAGAGTTTGAGCAAGAGTACAATCAATGGTTCGCCACGCTGCAAACCACTGGAGCTGACTCGCTGCTCAACGAATTTGGGCTCAATCCCGACATCATCAAGGCACAAGTGCCACAAGGTGATGTGAGTGCTACATTCAACAACGATGGCAAGCAGTACACGATAAGCATACGCACCTTACCATCTATTGTTGAGGACTCACTAATTGCGCAGCACTACACCGCGCTGCAGATGAGCGACAGCACCAAGATCTATTACTTGCTGACTGAGCATGGTTCCACCTATATTGACCTGCTCACCTCAAAGGCTTATACAATAGAGATTGCCGATAGCACCACTACGGCTTACAGTCAGAAGTTGGATAAGAGCATTGAGGAAATCAATAGCTGGACTGGCTGCTTGTCGTCATTGACAACGCTCATCAATCGTCTTGGCAAACTCTCTATGGGTAACAATCCGTATGAGGGCTTGTCAGCATGGCGTACAGTGGTACAGATTATGGACGACATCAATGGCGCTGCAAGTTGTGTTTACGAAAAAGCACTTGGCAGCACCAAAGCCAAGGTTGATCGTGCACTGCAAAAAGCCCTTGAAAGATTGGTTTACCCTATCGCCTCACGCGAGAAGGAACTGGAAAAAGCTGAGCAGGCGATAAAATACAATAATGATAAAGCTAATGATCTTCGCTACATAAACGCTAAACTCGAAAAGCAAATTGAGCAAAATGCTGACAATGCTGAGTTGGTTGAACAACTGAAAGCACAAATCAGTAAAAATGCAGAAGAAATTAAGCGATACAACAAAGAGATGTTCAAGGCTTCCAGGTATAGCAAATCGCTTCAAAGGGAGCTCGGCGGACTGAGAAATATGCAGAAAGTGGCACAAAAGGTCTACAATGTAGTTAAAAAGCCACTTGACAAACTGCCAAAGGTTCCCGTCAAGATGAACAAACCTACCATCGGTTCTATTACAAAGGTAGGTGGCAAACTGATTGGCGGATTCGGAGTCTTTGTCGAAATACTCAGCCTCTGCGACGACATCAATGCGGCTGTCGACGACGTAAACAATTGGGCAGACCTGCTCGAAGCCATCTTAAACCGCATACCTTGCGAGGGCAACGAAGAGGCAGCTCTCATTTTGCGTGACAATATCTATGCCGACGGTTGCGACCTCGTCAGCAACTATGCTCGCATTTTAACAGCAGAAACAGGAGCTATTGCAGTAGATATTGTATCGCTTGCCTCATGGCAGTGCCCGCCGTTCGAACTCGGATTGTGGTTCGCCTCTGGCATATGCAACGGCTATGCCGAATGTTCTAAGTACTTCAGCATCGAACAGAAGTTCAACACGCTCAAGGCACAATACTGGATTGCCATCGGTAAACTCAAGTGCGGTGGCAAGTATGGTAAGGAACACAAGCGCAAAGACCCCACTCACCCGGGCGTCAACCCAATTGTCGACCCCTCAGGCTACGTCTACGAAGGCGTGTCGTCTAACCGCCTGCAGGGCGTAACTGCCACCTGCTACTACAAGGAGACGGTGGAGGACATGTACGGTGACTTGCACGAGAACGTTGTGCTGTGGAATGCCGAGGACTATGCACAGCAGAACCCGCTCTTTACCGACGAAAACGGTATGTACCAGTGGGACGTGCCACAAGGCTTGTGGCAAGTGCGATTTGAAAAGGAGGGCTACCAGCCCGCACAGTCGGAATGGCTGCCTGTGCCACCGCCACAAATGGACGTGAACATTGGCATGGTGCAAAACTCACAACCCGAGGTGGTGAGCGCACGAGCCTACGAGGACGGCGTGGAACTGCAGTTCTCTAAGTATATGGATCCCGCCACGCTCACTGCCGACAACATCTACATCAAGTGTAAGTCGGCCGACACCGAGGTGCTCATTACCGACGCACAAATTGAGTTGCTCAACGCCGAAGCGGCCATTGAGGGCAGCGAACAGCAGTACGCATCGCGTCTGCGACTGGCCACCGACCGACTGGGCTACTACGACGAGGCACGCATCATCGTGTCGCGCAACGTGCAGAGCTATGCCGGCATTGGCATGACCGACAACTTTGAACAACAACTCGACGTGGAGAAGAAGGTGCGCGAAATTGTGGTGGACAATGTGGTGAACATTGCCTACAACGCACAGCTCACCGTAAGAGTGGCAGCACAACCTGCCGAGGCTGCCGCTGGCAAGACTATCACGCTTGGCTCGGCTTCTGACCTCATTGCGGCTACCGACGCCACCGAGCTTACACTCGATGCCGACGGACACGCTACCTTTACCATCAACGCACAACTGCCTGGTGCCACGGCCATCAAGTATGCCATGCCCGACGCCGGGCTCGAGGCTACTACCATGGTTAATGTGGTGGATCCCGCACTGCTCAACGCGGTAAAGGCGCCACGTGCCTCACGACTGAGCGGCACGGCGGTATATCGCGGACAGACCATCGCACTCACTACCGAGAGCGAGGGGGCTACCATCTACTACACCACCGACGGCTCATGTCCCTGCGACGCTGCCACACGCATCAAGTATGAGCGACCCATCGTTATCAACGATGCCGTCACCATCAAGGCTATGGCCGTGGGCATCAATGCCGATGAGAGCGAGGTGCAGACTTTTGACTACACCATTCGACAGAGCAGCGTGAAACTGCTGCTGGCCGAGGGCTGGAACTGGAACTCGCACGACTTGGCATCGCCGCTTGCCACTACCGAACTGAACGGTATGGCTACGCGCATCGTGACGCAAGAGCGCGAGGCCATTGCCGACCCCGACCTCGGACTGGTGGGCAACCTGCTGAGCATCAATGCTGCCGAGACTATGAAACTGCTCGCACCGGCCACGGCCGAGAAGGCTTTCGCCGGCGAACAGTATAACCCCACCGCCACACAAATTGAACTGGTGCGCGGCTGGAACTGGCTCGGTTATCCGCTCGGCACGGCGCTGTCGCTCAACGATGCGCTCGCCTTGCTCGAACCTGACACCGACGACTGCATCGAAACGCTCGATGGCGGATTTGCCACTTACACTGCCGACGGCGAATGGACTGGTTCACTGCAGCTCATGCAGCCCGGACGCGGCTATCTGTACAAGTCGGGCTCTGACAAGAGCTTTGCTTACAATGCCGTATCGTCGGTGGCTAACGCGCAAGCACTCTACGGTGCGCACCGTCTGCAGACTAAGGCTGCACCCTATGAGCTTAACCGACACCGCTACCCCAACATGATGCCTATTGTGGCCACACTGAGTGGCGCCACACTGAGCGAGGGCAGCCAGGTGGTGGCTCTGAGCGAGGGCGAATGCCGCGGCATTGCCAACATCGAGGCCAATGGCATGATTTTCCTCGCTGTGTACGGCTTGGGCAATGAAACCATCAACTTTGCTGCCTACGACGCACTTTCGGGCGAAATGATGCCTATCAGCAACACTACGGCCTTTGCTGCCGACATGCTCGGCACCACCGGAGCGCCTTATGTGCTGCACATCGATGGCACGGCCACTGGCATTGACGGTAACGTGACTTCGCACACCAACCTGCCTAACGGCATCTATACCGTGGGCGGACAGCGTGTGAACAACGTGACGCAGCCGGGACTCTACATTATCAAGACTACCGGACTTGACGGTTCTACCACCGTGCGCAAGCAGGTGGTGAAATAAACTGGGGAATGAGTTGATGAGTTGATGAGTTGACGGGTAAGTTTGTACATCTTGCCAAATGCCGTTACACTATCTGCATATTGACAATGCAAAACATACTTACCTGTCAACCCGTTAACCCGTAAACCCGTCAACCAATAATAAATACAGACACAAACATGACACATATACACACGAAAAGCCTGTGGCTGCTCATAGCCACACTGCTGCTCAGCGTGTTCGGCGCACGCGCCCAAAACAGCGGCAGCGAGGCGCCATGGACGGTCAATCCGCACGACTACAAATACGACATGACGCTCTACGCCAACATCGTGTTTGACGGCACGCCTATAACCGACTTCAGCCACTACCAGGTGGGGGCCTTTGTGGGCGACGAATGCCGCGGCACGGCCGAGGTGCAAACCAAGGACGAGGCGCAATGGCTCTACCTGCGCGTGCGCAGCAATCAGCCGCAGGGCGAAAACATCGTTCTGCGCCTGCGCAACACCGACACGGGCGAGGTGCTCAACCTGCAGCCCGAGAGCGGCGACATCACCTTCGAGTCGCAAGGTTTGGGCGGCCGACCCGGCAGTCCGCTGGTGCTCAACGCTGCACGCAGCTACTCTCTGACATACATAGTCGGTGGCGAGGAACACTATACTGAGGAGGTGCCATACGGCACAACACTCACTCCCATCGAATACCCCGAACGCGAGGGCCACTCTTTCAGCGGTTGGACAGGACTGCCGCTCACCATGCCGGCTCACGATGTGGAGGTGACGGGTGAGTTTGTAATCAACCAATACACCATCACCTTCGACGCCAACGGTGGCAGCGAGGTGGCGCCCATCACGCAGGACTACAACACCGCCATTACGGCTCCGGACGCGCCCACACGCGAGGGCTACACCTTCATAGGCTGGAACGAGGAACTGCCCGCCACCATGCCGGCACGCGACCTCACACTCACCGCACAGTGGCAAATCAACACCTACAACCTTATCTACAATGTGGACGGCATGACGTACAAGCAAATTGGCGTAACTTATGGCACTGCCATCACCCCCGAGCCTGCTCCCGAAAAGGAGGGCCACACTTTCAGCGGCTGGAGCGAAATACCGGCTACCATGCCAGCACACGATGTGGAGGTGACGGGTAGCTTTACGGTGAACACTTACAAGCTCGTCTACAAGGTGGACGGTGAGGTGTACAAGACTACAGAGGTTACTTATGGCACTGCCCCCGCCACCGAGCCCGCTCCCGAAAAGGAGGGTCACACCTTCAGCGGCTGGAGCGAAATACCGGCCACCATGCCGGCACACGATGTGGAGGTGACGGGCAGCTTTACGGTGAACACTTACAATCTCGTCTACAAGGTGGACGGCGAGGTGTACAAGACCACAGAGGTTACTTATGGCACCGCCCCCGCCACCGAGCCCGCTCCCACTAAGGAGGGCCACTCTTTCAGCGGCTGGAGCGAAATACCGGCTACCATGCCAGCAAACGATGTGGAGGTGACGGGTAGCTTTACAGCGAACACTTACAAACTCGTCTACAAGGTGGACGGCGAGGTGTACAAAACTACCGAGGTTACTTATGGCACTGCCCCCGCCACCGAGGCTGCTCCCGAAAAGGAGGGTCACACTTTCAGCGGCTGGAGCGAAATTCCCGCCACGATGCCTGCACACGATGTGGAGGTGACGGGTAGCTTTACGGTGAACACTTACAAACTCGTCTACAAGGTGGACGGCGAGGTGTACAAGCAAATTGACGTGACTTATGGCACTGCCATCACCCCCGAAGAGGCTCCCACCAAGGAGGGCTACATATTTATGGGCTGGAGCGAAATACCCGCTACGATGCCGGCACATGATGTGGAGGTGACGGGTGAGTTTACCAAGGTAACGGCTATCATGCAGGCGCTTGGCAGCACGGGGCGTGCCGATGTGTACAGCATCGAGGGCCGTCTTATCATGCGCCAGGCCACGCTGTCTGACGTCAAGGCGCTGCCTAACGGCTTATACCTGATTGGCGGCCGCAAGGTGCGCATCGTCCGCTAACGGCACGGATGTAGCTTTACTATAAAACAATAACGGGAGATAGAATTATCTGTCAATCAGACAGTAATTTCTATCTCCCGTTATTGTTTTTCTTTTTCCCGTTATTGTTTTTTTCGTACCTCACTGCCTCTTTTGCAAGCTGCCGCCTGAAATGCGCTGCAAGAGACGCAAGCTCTAATGGGGGCGACGCGTCCCGCGTCGGTTTTCTCAGCAGACTTGATACGCGTCGAGGAAAACGCCATGCTCATACACTTAATAAAGGCTCACAGACAGCACTAATTACACACCTGTCTGTGAGCCTTTGCTTTCATGCCCGACGCGAGACGCGTCGCCCCCATTAGAGCTTGCGTTTGGTGGTAGCGTTTTGTGCTTGCATGCTTGAGTCCGTTCGCATCTTTACGTTTCACCAGAGAGCAATAATACTGAATATAATCCCTAAAAAGTGGCCTTGTTTTTGATGCTAATTTTCTACAGCATGGCTAACAAGTCACTCCGTTGCTCCGTAAACTTGTTTGCTAATTCTGCCGCGTTTGTACCACTGCTTGTGCAAAAATGTCCACGTGTGTGGCCCGCTCTCACAAAAAAACACTACCTTTACGCCTTAAATAGTAACAACATTATCTGAAGAATGAAGCGTATATATACCTTTTTGTTAACCCTATTGCTGCTTTGGCCTTGTGTCTCGGCCCTGGAAGTGCTGCCCAAACGTGAGTTTCGTGGGGCATGGATACAGATGATAAATGGCCAGTTTATGGGCATGGGCCGCGACGAGATGCAGGCCAATTTAACACACCAGCTCAACGTGCTGCAGCAGTGTGGCGTGAATGCCATCATGTTTCAGGTGCGCGGCGAGGCTGATGCCATGTATGCCTCGCCCTACGAACCGTGGAGCCGTTTTCTGACTGGGCGACAGGGCACGCCTCCCAACCCTTATTGGGACCCCCTGGCATGGATGGTGACAGAGTGTCACAAGCGCGGCATGGAATTGCACGCATGGATTAACCCCTTCAGAGCCAAGACCAAAACAACCAAGGAACTGGCTGTGACGCACCCTTATGTAAAGCACCCCGAACGCTGCTTTGAGTATGACGGGCTTTACCTGTTCGACCCGGGGCTTGATGTGAACCGCTCTTACATTTGCAAAATAGCTGCCGACATTGTGCGACGCTACGATGTGGACGGCTTGCATATTGACGACTATTTTTATCCCTATCCCGTGGCGGGGGTGAGCATTCCCGACCAGGCTACCTACGAAACGCACAAGAATGGCATCAACAACATCAACGATTGGCGCCGCTATAATGTCAACCTCTTTATCAAAGCCCTGCACGACAGCATTCGTGCCGTAAAGCCTTGGGTGAAGTTTGGCGTGAGTCCGTTTGGCATCTATCACAATGTGAAGGCCGGCTCAAACATTCCTGGCTCCAAAACCAATGGACTGCAGAACTATGACGACTTGTATGCCGATGTGCTTTACTGGATAAACCAGGGGTGGGTGGACTACAATATTCCGCAACTGTACTGGGAAATCGGGCATAGAACGGCCGACTACGAAGAACTTGTAAAGTGGTGGAGCCGCTTTGCCGGCGGTCGTCCCTTGTTTATAGGTCAGGACGTGGAGCGCACGGTGCGTGCCGCCGACTTGAACAATCCGAATGTCAACCAAATGGGGGCCAAACTCCGCTTGCAGCGCACCTTGCGCGGCATTCAGGGGGGCTGCCTGTGGTATTCGGCTGCGGTGGTGCGCAATGAGGGCAACTATGCCACTGCTCTGCAAAAGGTGTACAACCGCACACCGGCCTTGCAACCGCTCTTCCCCTTTATTGATGATAAGGCACCGGGTAAACCACGCAAGCTGAAGACTATGTGGATGCCTAACGGCTACTACCTGTTCTGGACGGCACCGAAGGGTAGCAAGGAAATGGATCGTGCACGCAACTATGTGGTTTACCGCTTTAAGAAGGGTGAACGCGTTGACTTGTTCGACCCCTCGCACATTGTGACAGTGACACCGCAGACTTGCTACAAACTGCCTTACCAGGGCGGACACGACAAATATGTGTATGTTGTGACCGCGCTCGACCGTTTGCAAAACGAGTCGAAGGGCGTGAAGCGCAACGTAAAACTTTAGCACGATATAGCGTGTTGGGATATGCGGCCGGTGGTGCAGCTGGCCAGCATGCTCCTGTACATATTAACAAGCTCAAGTTTCGAATTTAGCAAGGGCGGGCTGAAAGCCCAATGTAGCACATAGCCCAGGGCAAGCGAAGCGACACCCTGGGTATCGCGTG